>Ga0316602_10000923_pt1 | contig 10902 bp, 8 predicted proteins | sample OWC_soil_day10_C_FD_203103 | JGI IMG/M metagenome (GOLD analysis project Ga0316602, IMG submission 203103) | Wetland soil microbial communities from Old Woman Creek delta, Ohio, United States - OWC_soil_day10_CT | ecosystem: Environmental > Terrestrial > Soil > Wetlands | place: USA: Ohio... | reverse complement strand
TCAAAAACCAGTCGAGGTAGACGCGCCCATTACTAGACGCACCCCTCACAGAACCGTACGTGCGGCTTTTCCGCATACGGCTCTTTACAAGTCTAATTGTTCAACAGTTATCCATAAACACTGACACAGACCTTACCATAGGCTATCGGGAACACTTTGAGCATCTCTTCAAGTCCTTTCCACGTATAGCTTTCCCTATGACTTCTTCGATTAAGCCAATAGAACAACATATCTATCACTTTGAATCTAAATCTGTCAAGGCTTGGTCCGTTATCAGTAATTCCGTAGTAATGGTAATAACCAACAAGTATTTGATTCAGCTTCTTTATGATTTCCTTCACTGGTAGAAATCTAAGTTCTCCTTTTAGAAGTTGGTTTATCTCTTTGCATTTCTTTCTGAATTTCTTCCTGCTGGTTCTCCTCTTCACTCTGAACTTTCCGTTCCTGCCTTTGGAACAGTAGTGTGTGAAACCGAGAAAGGTAAAAGTTTCTGGCTTTGTTCCTTCTCGCTTGCAATCTGCTTCGGCGAAACGCCCAAATTTAATCAGCCTGCTCTTACTTTCCTCAAGCTCCAGTCCAAAGTGCCCCATTCTGTGTTTTAGTCTCGCGTAGAACTCTTCTGCTTCCTGCTTGTATTGAAAACAGACTACAAAGTCGTCTGCATACACCACTAATCCGCAGAAGCCCTTCATGTTCGGCTGTACCATCTCTTTGAACCACCATACAAGTACATAGTGCATGTAGAGGTTTGCGAGTATAGGTGAACAAATAGAACCCTGTCCACTACCTTCTTCGGACTCCTCATACTGAAAATCCTTCATGATTCCTGCCTTCAGCATTCTTCTAACCAGCCTAATGATGTTAGGGTCTTTGATTCTTGATTCTACGAACTTAACTATCCATTCATGGTCTAAATGGTCAAAGAACCCTTTAATATCTGCATCAAGGATATAATTTGTGTAACACATCTCAATCATCACATTTAATTTCTTAATTGCCATGTGACATCTACGTTTTGGGCGAAAACCCATCATTTCATCGTAGAAGTGAGGTTCGAAAACAGCATCGAGTACTCTTTTCAACGCCTCCTGCACTAACTTATCCCTGTAGCAGTAGATACTGAGTGGTCTCGTCTTGCCGTTGTCCTTTGGTATTTCCACCCGCCTTGCAGGCTGTGGCTTATAGGATTTCCGTCTCAGACTTTCCACAAGTTTATCCAGGTTTTCTTCAAGATTCGCTCCGTACATCTCCTTTGTAACTCCGTCGATGCCAACAGCTTTCTTTCCATCCATGTCCGTATGGCACTGCCTAAGCAGTTCCTTGTCTATCAGATGTCCTATAGACGTGAACACCATATCCGGATTTTCTCTTGATAACTGTGATATTCTCTCCAATTTCGTTTCCATCAGTTTCCTACCTCAGTGTGTAGCTAATGTTTCCTCTTTGATATGAACTTGTATGGCAAGGTTGCGAGGAACAACCTACTCTCCGCTTCCCTCCAGTGGCATTACTCACCTTCATTGGTACTATCAGGCCATCCGACTGCCTGTCATGCTTCTGCAGCCATCTCTGTCTACATACCACATATACACACATAGCGTGGACACGGCAGGCTCTCCCCAGTTGATGTGACATCATTGTATAGCATGGCTGACTTCTAACTCCGCAGAGCCTCAGATATCTAACCCTTTGACGAATATCTGCGTGTAGCCTTCCGCTATGTTGACGGCGTCGGCACTCTGAACTTTCCACAAATTTCGAAGCTAAACTGCCTTTTGACCCTGCTACCTAACTCCCTTTGCTTTGCATGCCCTGTTACCAGAAACATACTCTAGGCTTGCTACCGATGGTGGGGCTTCACCTTATCGGACGGGGTTCCCACCCGTTAAATATCACACCCTTGGCTGGGCGCACCAACATCTTGTGGTCTAACCCCTGTTTTTTTATTCAAACCACAATACGTCATCATTATCACCGCTTCAACATGTGCTGAGGTAGTGATACAGATTCTTGGAAGACGCATTTCGGCCTTGGGGTAGGCATTAAATTGACTAATGCTTATATAAGAAAGATACCCGTTGGAGCCTTGAGCTTGTCAACTTTCATTTACTTATTCAGTTTGAAGCTGGTTGGACCTTGGCTAAACCCCATATTTCAATAACAGTTAATTGAATAATATTGAAAACTAAACGCCAGGCAGTTGGATGCTACGCTAGCCGCTAAAATCACACTGATCATATTTTTTATTACCTACAGCAGCCACTGTGCAGTCTGCTTCTAATTCTTCAATATTCTCCGCACTTAATCTTAATCTATAGAACTGTTGAAGCCATTTACTTTGCTCTTCCATCGTTTCTTTCAGCTTTCCGAGTCTTCTTTTACCAACTCGTCTATCTAAAACAGCAAACATTTTTTCCAATGGATTTTCAGATTGTATGCTGTCCTGAATACTTTGATTACGGTAATTCTCCAACGACTTACAGAATTCATTATCCGTATATTCCTGTCTTGCTTGCATTGGAAAAGAATCCATGAGTGCCCAAAACTCATCCCAATATTCGCCTATACCAAAGTGATTTGAATTCTTTTTATATCCGTTTTCAACAAAATAAGTATTCACTGTTTCCCAAGAGAACTGTTTCACTAGTTTGTTATCAATGTAAACTTCGAAAATATGACACCCATCCATGCCAACATAAGTAGTACAGTTATACCGAATTCGTCCGTGCAAACTGTCTGCAAGCATTTCTTGCTCAAGATATTTTCGCATTCCACTCCATGATCTTAATATTTTACCCATTCAACTCCCCCTATAATTCCAAGTTTACCGGCTTAATCTGTTGCTATATCTAAAACAATAATGAGACAAATTCCATTTGCCAAACCTTTCTAGTTAAATTCTTAACTTCCCTCAAATCCTCAGCCTGCTTGCGCAATATAAAAGTTGGTCGGCCTTAAATTATACTTCTCCATGACATAACTATCCATTTCTTCATAAGTTGCTTTCGTCTCCACATTTGTTGCAGCCAACTAATAATCCATGTCAGATGTACCGTTAATCCGTAAATCAATAACATGGTGCTATATAAATCACCTAGTAACCCTAGATATCTATCTACCTTTTTTTGCTGACTATATCCCCTCTGACTCCTCATCACTCTCTTCTTCTAAATAAATATTAGAATTTCCTATCAGTTCTATAAACTTCAATCTTTCCTTCCACTTTTCTTTATCTTCAGCGACCATTTCATCGTATTCACTAGACACAAAGTTATATATCGAACTTCCTGAGTTTATATTGCATACTAATTCCTCTAAAAACTTTTGATATCCCATATCATCAAAAGGTAACGCCTCTATTTTCTCTCCAAACTCAGAAAAATTGATATCCTTTCCCATGTTCAAAATATACCACAACAACTCTCTTTTAGAATTTTCAATTTCTTTTAAGATTTCATATAAGTCGTCCCTATAGTAATCATGCAATGCATAATTTGCAACGGAATCACAATTTAACTCGTAAACGTAAATATTTAATTTTGAAGATAACTCTGATATACACTTATATAATTTGTGTGATATTTTTCCTAAAGTTTTAGCGTATAAATGTTTAACTTCTTCATCAAATCTTTCTTCTTTAATATTTTTTCCAAAATCCTGTAAGATTTTTAATTCCAAAATATTATTTTCGCTATAGCTGAATCTATTATATCTTCCTTCATTATAAAATTTTGATAAAAGCTCAAGAAATTTCCTCTCGTTTTTTCCATAAGATAATTGCAGGTCTTTATCTATAAATTCATACATGGCGACATGATTATGACCGAACAACAATTCATTAACTTTACTTTTATTATAAGAATTATTGTCATAATACATTAATTGAATTAAAATTTTAAGCAACCTTTCAACCCCTTGTGCTGCTTGGTACCAAGAAGTAAAAAGATAATCCACAACGATATAATTACTATTCTTAGGAATAAAAACTTGATTAATATCCTCAATGGCTTTCCAAATTTGTACTCCTGCTATTTCAACTTCCTTAACAAGAGAGTAATTCATCTCTGAAATTCCCCTATCAGAGTCATTCCGTCCTTTTTTTATTTGTAATTGATCAAGTTTCGTAATAAAACTCGACTGACGTGTAGAAAAGAATGCAGGTTGATTTTCGCATTCTAGTTCATCAGGAAAACCATCATAATTCACTCTAAATCCATACTTCTTTGCTTTTGTTTCATAAGTGAACCCTGCTTCTTCATACCCAAAACACGTAATAGTTTCCCCTTCAATACTATAATCACGTATTAGTTTCTTCCAAAACTGCTTTCTGTCATCAGTTGAAGTAATATCTATTGATGTCATTCCCAAATAGGCATTGCACTCTTCTTTTATTCTCTTGTCTATTTTTTTTGCAGTGATAATCGAAATATCTTCTAACATCACTGCAAAAACATAATCTTTGCATTTCTCAACATTTTTTTCTATTGTGCATAATTCATCGTAGATTGTAAATGGTGTAATATCATCATAAATTTCTTTTTCGAATATATCTCCTACTGACACTACAACTTTAGACCCATTCATTGATAACTCATTTCCCTTAATAATATAATCAAAAGCTTGTTCCCCGTAAAATGAACAATTAAATTTACCACTATCAAAAAGAAGTGCCACAATACACAATGCTTGTTCTTCTTTAAAGTTTTTTTCCACAGTATCGTTCCTCCTCTCCTACAAATAAAATTTAATAAGTCCCTAAATCATTTATTCTATAATATCTCAAAGTGCTTCAATGCTTCTTTAATGGCATTCACCTGAACCTCTGTCGGGTGCTTCCTCGGTTGCTTCAATTCCTCGACTGCGTTTGGTGCATCGTACATTGGCAATCCAAGGCTCCGCTTTACCTCTGCGATGTAAGGGTATGGACTTTAAAGCCATACTTATCAAGTATGTACTCCTTTATCATTTTATAAGTGACTTTATCCTCCGGCTTGAATTTATTGGCTCTTTCTGCGATTTTATCCATTGGAATTTTGCCTTCGCCCTCACCAAAGTCCACATTTACGTTGATATAACTGTCTGCTTTTTTGTGGGATAAAAGAACTACCGTCTCAACATGGGTTGAGTGGTCATGATTGATGTCAGCGTCCCATTGGAACATGTCGATGGTTTTTGTTATATAAGGCCTAATTTATCTTTGCAAAACTTAGTCATTTAACCCTAATAGCTAACAATCATCAGATTTAGAATTCAATTTTTACATCTCTCATTGCAATTCTTCCTTAATAATTGGAAGTGTCCTCTGTTCATTGTCATTATTTGCAAAACTTTCAACTACTGCTTTCATTGTTTCAGCACTCCAGAAAATTTTTAACTTTTCTTTCGCTCTAGTTATAGCTGTATAAAAAATTGAATGAGTTATCTTCTCTGCGTTACTTGATGGAATAACTACTTTTACAGATTTATATTCTAAACCTTGTGCCTTATGTATAGAAATTGCATAAGCAAGTTGAAATGGAATAACCGTTTTTATTTTATCTTCCTCTGATAATTCATCATCCCAAGAAATAATATCAATTTCTATTAGTGTCCCATTTTCTGTCGTTCCTACATAATCAAAGGTTTCATTCTCACACTGTTTTTCTGTTAAAACCTTTTTGATTTCTATAGTAAATATAATCTTCTTTTCACCGTATTCGATATTTACAATAGTACCTTTTAAATTATTATATAGTAACGTCGAACGCTTTGTATTTGTAAATATAATTCGATCACCTATTTTATAAACCCATTCTTCCCATAAATATGCCTCACTTTGTGTATTAGCATTTTGAAAATATTGATTCATATTGTTTAAGCCGAATTTTCCATCATAATTCAAGCAAAGAACAACCTCTTCATCATCCAAGTGGAATATATTCTCTCCTAGATTTTCGGAAAACGGTCCATCCATTGATAACTTCTCCGTAATAATCGGAGACTTTTCACGAACTGCTTTCCACAAACTTTTCAAGTCTTCTTTTTCTGTTCTCCAAGTATGATGTAATTCAACATTAGAACCTTTTGTCTTTATAATATCTTTTGCATAATAAAACCAATTGCCAAAATCAATAGATTCAATCTGATAAATATCTCCTGAAAATACAAGCATTGTACCCCTATTAATTCTATAAATTAATTCTTCCATAGTTCGGTTGTCTATCGTACTACACTCATCCACAAAAACAATATCATGGCTTACCATCACATTACTTCTGGTAACACTGTCAATAATTGAAAACTCACAATTGTCATCTATATAATCCAAATGCCTTTGCACATTCTGAAGAGCTGTGTGTGTCTTTGTAAGATACAATTTTGTAGAATTTCTCATTACATTAGAAATATGGTTAATTAATGTTGTTTTCCCTGTTCCAGCTGCTCCATATATAAGCATTACATTAGAATTCACAAAAAGGTACTTTACGGCAATCTCTTTTGTTTGATCATCAAATGTAATTCCACATTTTTTAAGGTAGCTATCATTATTTCTTAGCTGTTCTCTATTAGGACTATGCAATAATTCTAATAAATATTTTAGTATTTTTATTGTTGTATTGTAGTAAGATTCAATGCAAACCAACCCAGTCTTCTCGACAATAGAATAACCTTGCCTTTGTTCCCATGAATCTAAACTTGCATTATATTTTTTAATTGCTTCTTCACTTGCAATTTTTTCTTTTTCAAACAGCAATTCTCCAGTTTCACTAATTAGTTTTTCAATTATCATATATGGTTGAGCAAGTGCTACTGCATTTGAATCATCTACTATTTCCAGAATACTCTCTCTATCATTTTTACTTGTTTTTGTTCCGACAAGATTTGAAATAAGTGGATTTTCATCAAAAGGATAACATTTACTCCTTATGTAGAGATCACCTGAAAGACATTTACTATTATATTGATTTGGCAATAAATCTTTCAGTATTTCTTCTCGCATATTTAAAAGCGCATAATAAATAGTATTTTTCCCTTTTTTATTCACTGATTTTGAGTAATTATTTCGTAATTTTAACAGGACATCACCGAAGTCATGTGTATTGGTTGAACCATAGATTTTATCATATATTTCTTCAAATCTTTTATCACTCAGATTAATAATTTCCAATAAATGCATACCCGTTTCGGTAAGAAAATTCATTAATGTAATGTATTCACCATAATTACGATTAATTTTTGTACGCATTAGCAACATCTTTGCCAATTTATTCAGACATATAGGATCAATTGCCACCTTCCAATCATTTAATACTTTAATTCTGTTTTTTATCCCCCATAGTTCTATCTCAGTTTCTGTATATGCAATCTGAATAGAGTAATTTGTTGATACAGTTTTTTTACTATACACAGTTACCCTATTAAATTTCGTAGAATACAATCCAGCCAGTTGAAGAGTAATTTCATAATATCTTTCTCCATTAACAAAGAATGGAATAATTCTCTGAATATAATATCTAGAGGTTCTAACATTCCTTGGCGTTAAATCTGTATTCTCAATTCGTTTAGCAACTATTTCATAGTATTCTGAATCAACCGTATCCACATCCAAAGGGAATTTTTCAAGATTATCTAACACATCAATATCATAATCTCTTTTTAAGAATCTTCGTATTTCCCAAAGATAGTTATAATATTTAAGCATTAATCTTTCCGCCTGTCCTTCTTTAGGAATACGACGATCAATATACTTTAAACCTTTTAGGAAATTACAAAGATATCTTGTCTCAACACTAAATTGAGAAACTTCCCAAGCAAGTCTTTCACTAACGATGGCATATTCTCTTTTATACGCATTTAATATAAGCACCGCATAACACAAATCATACAGATCCCTTACAATTCTTTTTGAAACTTCATCCCTGCATTTTGAATCCTCACAAACAATTACGATACAATTTGAAATTTCTTTACATTGATAATCTACAATGCTCAACGCTTCTTCTCGTTCCAAATTGGAAGAATTTAGTTTATTCAAAAACATATGATGATCAAGAATCCTATTTAATTTTTCACAGAAACTAGCAATGCTTTCATCTGTATCCTTGATTTCTTCCGCAGGGTAAAACTTAATTGTCTTACTATCTTTTGAAAAATCAATATCACTCAATACTAATGGCGACAAATACTTCCAAAATATTCGTTTATCATTTCTACTATCCGGATTTAAAACTACAAACAGTATGCCTGGATCAGCCGTTATTTCCTGCGCAATAAATGCGGGAAAGGCCAAGCTTTGAAGGCAGTACGAAATCACACCATCTTGTTCTTGATAATTGTGTGTTCCCTTTATTTGAACTATGAAATTTTGTTCTGGTCGTCTTGATATTTCAGGATTTGAAACATATTCAAAAGTTCCATCATGATTTGGCCATTTATCATCACAAGAGAATGCTGTATTAATTCTTCCTCCCGGATTTAACACACTTTCTAAATACCTGACAGCAGATCTATCTTCAGCAGAATGGACCGTATGTGTTGCAATATGACTTTGTATTAACTCTTTTTGTTTCGAATCCAAAAGTGTCACCTCTTTTATCTAAATTATGTTTCTATAAATCATTATTTCTCATTTCATCTAATGTTTTTATTAGAAAAAATAGATATTTATAACAGATAGTATCCATTTTCATGAATAATAAATTGTAATCATCTAATCAAAAATTGATACATTGATATAATATCTCTTCATTCCCTTATTAAGTTATCTACACCCTTAAACATTTTTTATCATACCATCACACATCTTAAATGTGAATATCAATACTTTATCCTTTAAATCATCTGGAATGCCTTTAAAGTCTCCAAAATTGCATCTTTTTCTTCGGACACTGTGGCTGCTTAGCATCTTCCGACTTCGGCAAATTGTAATTCACCGCAAGAATAATAATATCATATTTCTTAATTCGATAATTCTGTTTATTTCTTTCTCTTCTCTCGATTTTGAAACATCTTTTTCTATAATATTACACTACACTACATATTATTTCTATACTATTTTTAAAATATTACTGCATAAAGATATCTATGTATCTTCACTCTAGATCTAAACCAAAATATTCCTTTACCAAAGTTACTCTCTTTTTCTTAGTTATAAAATAACCCTTTGATAGGTTCCCACAAACACATACCAAAGGGCAAAATAAGTCGAATTATTAACTTTTATATAAAACCATCTCTCAAACCCAGTATCTTCAACCACTCCAGAATTTCCTTATTTCGACATCATTACCACTGTTTCAACATGCGTCGTATAAGAAAACATATCTACTGGTGTCTTAAATGAAATCATTAGTTCAAGGACAAAAAAGACACATTTCAAAATGAACCGACCCCCAAAAGTTAGACCTAGAATCTAACGATTGGAGGTCGGTTTTATTATGTCAAAATACAGTTTTGAATTTAAAAAGCAGGTGGTTGATGCATATCTACAAGGAAAAGGTGGATATACGTTTCTAGCTGAGAAGTTTGGAGTTACGAATAGGCGTCAAGTTTTAAATTGGGTTCATTATTACGAGAAATTTGGTGATGAAGGACTATTTCGTTCTAGAAAAAATGAGAGTTATTCTTTTGAATATAAGCTTCGTGTGGTAGAGTTATACTTATCAAGTGAAGTTTCATATCAAGAGCTGGCTCTTTCTGAAGGAATTAACAATAATGCATTAATTTCAAAGTGGGTAAATGATTACAGAATTGCCGGTCCTGATGCTTTGAGACCAAAGAAGAAGGGACGTAAGAAATCATTGGATTTATTTAGAAAAAAACAAGATGTTCAGCCTACTGAGATTACTCCAGTTGATACTAGTGCTGAACATGTAAAGCAACTTGAGGACGAACTTCTAAAACTTAGGATTGAGAATGCTTATTTAAAAGAACTGAGGAGGCTGCGTTTAGAGGAGGAAGCTCTTCTGAAAGAAAAGCGAGAATCGTCTACAGCCTCCGAGGAGAATACAGACTAAAAGACATTCTCGCAGTTATTGGATTTCCAAAAGCAACTTATATGTATTGGCAAAAAAGATTTGATAGAGAAAATCCTAATCAGGAACTTGAAGATAAAATTTTAGAAATTCATAAAAATAACAAAGATTATGGATACCGTCGTATGTATGGAGAACTTCGTAATCAAGGATTTACAGTTAACAAGAAGAAAGTACAGAGAATTATGCAAAAGCTTAATCTTCAGGTATTCTCCTTTACCAGAAAGAGCCGTAAATACAGTTCCTACAAAGGGAAAGTTGGAACTGTAGCACCCAATAGAATCAGGAGACGATTTAAAACTTCTATACCTCATCAGAAGATTACGACAGACACTACTGAGTTTAAATACTATGAAGTCGATTGCAAGGGACATATGGCAATGCATAAACTGTACCTGGATCCATTTATGGATATGTGTAATGGTGAAATCTTAAGTTTTGCTATTGATAAACATCCATTGGCTGTTAATGTAATGAATGCATTAAATGAAGCAATAAAAATAACATCTGATTGCCCATATCGCAGAACCTTTCATTCAGATCAAGGCTGGGCTTACCAAATGAAAGCATACTCTCATCGCCTCAGAGAAGAACGAATCTTTCAGAGTATGTCACGAAAAGGGAACTGTTACGACAATTCTGTTATGGAGAACTTTTTCGGACTTTTAAAACAAGAAATTTATTATGGTGTTGTGTATTATAGTTTCGAAGAACTAAAAAGTGAAATAGAAAAATTTATCAAGTATTACAATGAGAAACGAATTAAAGAGAAACTAGGATGGATGAGTCCTGTGCAATACAGACTCAGCCTCTTGGCAGCATAAAAGAAAAAGGCGAAGCGGAAAAATCCACCTCGCCATAAAGTCTAACTTTTAGGGGTCACCTCATT
>Ga0316602_10000918_pt1 | contig 10972 bp, 7 predicted proteins | sample OWC_soil_day10_C_FD_203103 | JGI IMG/M metagenome (GOLD analysis project Ga0316602, IMG submission 203103) | Wetland soil microbial communities from Old Woman Creek delta, Ohio, United States - OWC_soil_day10_CT | ecosystem: Environmental > Terrestrial > Soil > Wetlands | place: USA: Ohio... | reverse complement strand
AGGCAACACTCTTTCCCGAACACTCGTATGATACGCGTTCAGCCAGTTGATTTCCTCAGGCAGCAGCAGACTGGTATCGATACAGCGCGTATCGATCGGGCACAGCGTCAATGTCTCGAACCGCAGAAAATCGCAGAATTCCGTGGTTTCGGAGGCGACATTCACAACCAGATTTTCGATGCGGATGCCCCAGCGTCCTTTGCGGTAGACGGCAGGCTCGACCGATGTCACCATCCCTTCTTCCATGGCCATGTAGGGTTCGGCCGGCGCATGGCAGGATATGGTCTGCGGCCCTTCGTGAACACTCAGAAAATACCCGACTCCGTGCCCGGTGCCATGTCCATAGTCGAGCCCGTGAGCCCAGAGCGGCGCTCGCGCAATCGCATCCAGCATGGGCGACCGCATCGACCGGGGAAAACGGGCGCTCGACAGCGCAATCATGCCTTTCAGCACCAGGGTAAAATCGCGTTTCTGCTCCGCGCTCGGCCTGCCGATCGGGACCGTCCGGCTGATATCGGTCGTGCCCCCCAGGTATTGCCCACCCGTGTCGATCAGCAGCAGCCCGTCTCCCTGGATGACGGCATGTGACTGCGGTGTCGCGCAGTAATGTGGAAGCGCGCCGTTCTGATTGAATCCGGCTATCGTCTCGAAGCTTGGGCTGACGAACTCATTCTGCTTTCCGCGCAATTCAAGAATCTTTTCCCCGACAGTCAATTCCGTAACCGGTGCAGCCTGCTTATCCTCAAGCGCCTTTTCCAGCCACGCAAAAAATTCGCACAATATGGCCCCATCGCGTTCCATGAACGCGCGAATATGGGCTATTTCCTCTTGTTTTTTCCTGGCTTTCGCCAGCGTCGTCGGATTAAATGCTTCGACGATACTGACTTCTTCCGGAATCAGCTGCCACAGGCCATAAGTAATCCGGCGAGGGTCGAGCAGAAGCTTGTCGCTTGGTTGTAATGATGACAACAAATTGCCGATGCCGTCATAAGACACCACGTCAATGCCTTCGTTTTCCAGTTCCTTTCTCAGCTCGGCGGGTACTTTGCTTTCCTCTATGCAGAGGAAAGCTCGGGAAACACCCAGCAGTGCGTAGGAATTGAAAACGGGCGTAAATTCGATATCCGAACCACGCAGATTGAACAACCAGGCAATATCGTCCAGTATCGAAATGAAATGCCAGTTGGCCCCCTGGGATTTCATCGCCTCTCGTATACGGCTGATTTTCTCGGATCTCGGTACCGGTGCATAAGGAAGGGCATGCTCGTAGATGGGTGCTCCGGGCAAATCGGGTCTGTCTGCCCAGATTTCACCGACCAGGTCATGGTCAGTCCGAATCTGGACATCCTTTTCCAGCATGATATGCTCGATCTGGCGCACCGAATTCAGTCCGGCGATTCTTCCATCGAAGCCGACTGTCTGCCCGGCTTGCAGATGTTCGGCAATCCAGTCGACATAAGGCAGATTTTTCCCGGACGCTCCCTTCATCAGCACAATGCCGCTTCCGGAAAGCTCAAGTTCCGCCTGCGACCAGTAACGGCCATCGGTCCAGAGCCCCGCGAAGTCTTGCGTAATAACGAGCGTACCTGCGGACCCGGTAAAGCCGGACGCCCATTCCCTGCACCGCCAGTGCTCCGGCAGATATTCCGACAGATGGGGATCAGACGTGGGAACAATGTAGGCATCGATTCCTTGCCTTTTCATTGCAGCCCTCAGGAGCTGCACTCTATCTGCAACCGTAGATGATGGTGACGTATTCATGATGATAGTGGAGTTGGCCGGATGAACCATGATACCTAAAATCGGGAGAATCGAATTTCTGTCTACTCCGAAGAAAGGCGTTGGCGTTTTCTTTTTTCGAGATTATCTACTACGCTTGCCCTTTATGTATCATATTGCCGGAATGATCAGCATCCTTTCAGCTGAAACAGAACAAGAACAATTTCAATCCATAACTTTTTTATTGCCATGCCAGATACTCAGCTTGAACGCGCCAAGTCCATCCTCAAGAATGCCGAGGTTGTCTTTAATGCGGACGATGTGCAGGCCGCCATTTCCCGCATAGCTCTCGAATTGAACGAGCGCTTCGACAAGAATGCCGGCCCTTCTTATCCACTTGTACTGGGCGTCATGGGCGGAGGCGTCGTCTTCACCGGGCAATTGCTGCCCAGGCTGACTTTTCCCCTGGAATTCGATTTCATCCACGTTTCGCGTTATGGCGACGAGGATCATGGCGGCGAAATCGTCTGGAAGGTCATACCACGCCAGAACGTCATGAACAGGACCGTCATCGTCCTGGACGACATTCTGGATGAGGGAGAGACGCTTGCTCACGTCAAGGCGAAACTGATCGAGATGGGCGCTTCAGATGTGGTCATTACCGTTTTTGCCGACAAGGCAATCAACAAGAAAAAACCGATCAAGCCGGACTACGTGGGTGTGACCGTACCGAACAAATTCGTCATCGGTTTTGGAATGGACTGGCAGGGCTACTGGCGCAATCTGCCGGATATTCGGGCAATACGGGCCGATCAGGCATCCTGATGCGACTGTCTTTGATGGGCCTGAAGGGGGCGCAAGCCCCCTTTTTCATGACACCTTACGCGCGTAGTTTCTGAAGGACGCCATCCAGGATATCCAGATTGGAGAAACCGATCACCAGCTGACCGCTTCCCTTCCAGCCCATCTTGACGCTGACCTGTGTCGTCAGCAGGTCGGACAATTCCTCTTCCAGCCGGGCGATATCGGCGGACTTTTCCGGCTTGCCGCCTTTGATCTCGGCCTTTCCGGACAAGGTATTGGCCACCAGTTTTTCCGCCTCGCGCACCGACATGCGCCTTGCCACGACCTGGCTCGCAAGCGTAATCTGGGTTGCGCCGTCAACGGAAAGAAGCGCCCGCGCGTGGCCCATGTCGATGTCTCCCGCCATCAACATTGTCTGCACCGGCTTGGCCAGATTCAGCAAGCGCAGCAAGTTGGATACGGCGCTGCGTGACCGCCCGACTGCCGTTGCCGCCTGTTCGTGCGTAAAGTCGAAGTCGGTTATCAGTCGGTGGATGCCCTGTGCTTCTTCAAGCGGATTCAGATCCTCGCGCTGCATATTCTCGATCAGCGCCATCGCAGCCGCAGTCTGATCGTCGACATTCTTTACCAGGGCCGGTATACGGTCCAGGCCCGCTATCTGCGCAGCCCGATAACGCCGCTCGCCGGCGATGATCTCGAAACTGTCGTCCTTGTCGTCCGCACGCCTGACCAGTATCGGTTGCATGACACCCTGCTCGCGGATCGATTCTGCCAACTCATTCAGGGCGCCCTCGTCCATCCTCGAACGCGGCTGATACTTGCCTGCTTTCAACTGGCTGACCGGCAATGACGACAGTTCCCCGGAATCGGGTGAAAACTCCGGCATTGCTCCCAGCAACGCTTCTAGACCCCGACCCAAACCTTTGTTTTTCTTTATAGCCATGCTGTCCCTTACCTACTGGTTATTTTTGTTTCCCGTCCGCCGGACTCATTTGACCCATTCAAGCATTTCCTGCCCGAACTCGATATAGGCTTTCGCGCCTTTCGACGTTGTATCGAAACAGACGCCGGGAATTCCATATGACGGCGCTTCGGCCAGCCTGACATTGCGCGGAATGACCGTCTTGAATACCTTGTCGCCGAAATGTTCTTCCAACTGCGCGGAGACCTGCTGAGAAAGCATCATGCGCGTGTCATACATCACGCGCAGCAGCCCGATTATCTTCAATTCCCGATTCAGATTCGCATGAACCTTCTTGATCGTGTTGACTAGGTCGGAGAGTCCTTCCAGCGCGTAATATTCGCATTGCATCGGAATGACGACGCCATCGGCCGCGCACAACCCGTTCAGCGTCAACATGGACAAGGCGGGAGGACAGTCGATGAGGATATAGTCATACTCGTCATTGACCTGCGCTAGCGCCTGCTTCAAGCGCACTTCACGGTTTTCCAGGTCAACCATTTCGACTTCGGCTCCGGCGAGTTCCCGGTTGGCCGGAAGAACATCGAAATTGCCGCTTTCCGATTTTTGCCTGGCACTCTTTACGTCCGAGAGACCCAGCAAGACCTCATACACTGACGATTTCAGCGTCGACTTGGCAATGCCGACGCCCATCGTTGCATTCCCTTGAGGGTCAAGATCGACCAGCAGCACACGCTGCTGCAATTTCGCCATTCCGGCAGCAAGATTGACAGTGGTCGTGGTCTTTCCCACTCCTCCCTTTTGATTGGCTACGCAGAAGATCTTGGCCATGGCGCACTTTTATTGAATGGTTGAAATTATTTTTGAAGCTTACCTTCTCTGCTCGTGCCTGAACAGCCAGGCAACGTCAGGATCGAACAGGTCCTATAGCTCTATGAGCATGCACCCCATATTGGGCGTTATCTCTGATGCATTCAGCTAAAACAGCCTCATCTCTTGTTGGGCAAAAGAGACATGCCGGGGCAATCCATTTTCATGTTGATTCCGTTTGCCGCCGCAGGAAAATGAGATGCCGTTCCGCCTTCAATCCGGGAACAGTAACGGCTCGCACTTCGGTCACATCCCAATCAGGCGGCAGAGCGGCCATCTCATCATCCGGGATTACGCCTTTCATGGCAATGTACTGTCCTCCCGGAGCCAGCAAATGAGCGGACAAGGTGACCATATCCGCGAGGGATGCAAAGGCACGGGACGTAATCGTATCGAACTGTCTTTCCGCATCCAGTTGCTCTACCCGGCCGGACAGAACCGTCACGTTCGCCAGATCCAGCTCTGCCTTGACCTGACTCAGGAAGGCCGTCTTCTTTTGCACCGTATCAATCAGAGTCAGCTGCATGTCCGGCCTGGCAATCGCCAACACAATTCCGGGCAGACCTCCTCCCGCTCCAACATCCAGCACCCACCTGGCTTTTTCGAAAGCCGGAACCACGGCGAGCGAATCAAGCAGATGCTGCGTAACCATGGCTTCCGGTTCCCTGACCGCAGTCAGGTTGTATACCGAATTCCACTTGTTCAGGAGAGCCAGATAGTCGATCAGTTTTTCGAATTGCAGCTGACTCAACAGCAGTGGCAATTCCCCGATCCGGTCGAACAACAAATTGGACAATCCTTCCCTATTGAAGGATTGCGGCATGGATTTCATCGGTTTGGATCGCATCATTATTCCGTAATCGCAAAATCGATCCAGCCGCGTTTTTTCATATAAACCAGCAACAGCGATATGGCGGCTGGCGTCATGCCTGAAATACGCGATGCCTGACCCAGTGTTTCAGGGCGATGTTTGTCCAGCTTCTGTCTGACCTCCATCGACAAGGCATCCACTTCCGAATACTTGATTTCGGACGGCAAGCGCAAATTCTCATAATGTTCGTGCCGTCTGACTTCCCTGGCCTGTCGTTCGATGTACCCCGCATACTTGATCTGGATTTCAACCTGCTCGCTGACATCAGCCGGCAGACCGTCGCAGCAGTTCCACATCTGACCTTCCGTTCCGGTCATGCTCATCAGGGAACCGTAACTGACACCCGGGCGGCGCAACAAATCGGCAAGCGGATATTCGCGTTCAAGGGGTTTCCCAAGAATCCGTTCGGATTCTTTCTGGTCAATCACTCTCGGATTGACCCACGTCGATTTAAGGCGTTCGATTTCCCTTGCAATCGACTCGCGCTTTTTCTCGAAGACTGTCCATTGCTCGTCGCTGACACAACCCAGTTTTCTTCCAATCTCGGTAAGCCGCAAATCGGCATTGTCTTCGCGCAGGCTGAGACGGTATTCCGCACGGCTGGTAAACATGCGGTATGGTTCCAGCACGCCTTGCGTCACCAGGTCATCAACCATGACGCCCAGATAAGCTTCATTTCGCTTAGGAACCCAGGCTTCCTTACCGTCCGAGAGCAAGGCTGCATTGATGCCAGCCAGCAAACCCTGCGCAGCGGCTTCTTCGTATCCGGTCGTGCCATTGATCTGGCCCGCAAAAAACAGGCCGTTGATTTGCTTGGTTTCCAGCGACGCCCTCAGATGACGCGGATCGAAGAAATCATATTCGATCGCATAGCCCGGACGGAGAATGTGCGCATTCTCCAGGCCCCGCATGGACCTGACCAGTTCGAGCTGCGTATCGAATGGAAGGCTGGTTGAAATTCCGTTCGGGTAGTATTCGTTGGTTGTCAGCCCTTCCGGCTCCAGGTAGATCTGGTGTGAGTCCCTGTCTGCAAATCGGTGGATCTTATCTTCGATAGATGGGCAATAACGTGGTCCCACACCTTCGATGACGCCAGTATACATGGGGCTTCTGTCCAATCCGCAGCGAATGATGTCGTGGGTCTGCAGGTTCGTATGAGTGATCCAGCAAGGCATTTGCTGAGGATGCATGCCGGCGTTGCCCATGATGGAAAAGACTGGTACAGGATTCAAATCTCCATCCTGTTTTTCCATCATGGAAAAATCGACTGTCCGGCCATCGATACGGGGCGGCGTGCCCGTCTTCAACCTTCCTTGGGGTAAATTCAATTCCTTGAGACGATGCGACAACATCACAGACGACGGGTCGCCAGCACGTCCGGCTGCATAATTTTCCAGCCCGATATGTATCTTTCCATCAAGGAATGTTCCTGCCGAAAGCACGACAGCCTTGCTTTCAAACCGGATACCGGCCTGGGTTACCACACCCGTAACGCGATCACCCTTTACCAACAAATCATCAACAGCTTGCTGGAATAAAAACAGATTTTCCTGATTTTCGAGCCTGCCGCGAATGGACTGCTTGTAGCGTATCCGGTCGATCTGTGCCCGGGTTGCACGCACTGCCGGCCCCTTGGATGAATTCAGAATACGGAACTGGATGCCCGATTCATCCGCTCCCAACGCCATGATTCCGCCGAGTGCATCGACCTCCTTGACCAGATGGCCCTTACCTATCCCGCCAATCGACGGGTTGCACGACATTTGGCCAAGCGTTTCAACATTGTGTGTAACCAGCAGTGTTGTTTTTCCCATACGAGCAGATACCAACGCTGCCTCCACCCCTGCATGCCCACCACCCACAACAATGACATCGAATATTTTTGGAAATTGCATAGTAACCTTCCGTTGCATTCCGGAATTATAAAGAATTTCCCGAATTCGATTTTATTATCTTCCATCCAGAAAGTGTTTCACGTGAAACATTCATTCAAAAAAACCTTCAAAATTGCATAACTATTTGTTTTTTAAGCAATTGTTAATAAGATTGTGTATAAGTTTCGGACAAAAAGTGTATAAACATGAATAAAATTCTGGTTCAAAAAACTATCCATGAACCGTTCTTTCTCCATACACAAATTACGCTTGACGTAAGAACTTGATATTCCAAGATATAGTCTGGTTATTCACAGAAAACGCTGACCTTTACTACTATCGGTTTTATATAAGAGAGCTTAGAATAAAAACATATACTCTCTGCAAAAGGCGGAAGAACGGCGGTTGATACTAAACGTCAACTATCCGGACAACACATCTACCCACCAGTCCCCTTACCTTTCTACATATAAACGCATCAGCTCGCCTAATTTCACTGAATCAAGCTGGCAGAAGGCAATCCATTGTTGAATTCGTCCAGAGAATTTCTGGCTTCATACAGTAACAACTGAACCAGACATTGCTGATATTTCCAGCCATAAACAACGCTTTCTCAACAACTTTTGTTCACAAGACTGTGAGCAACACGCTGATAACACGTGCATAAGCAGCTTTTTTCGTAAAAATAAAAAAATGTCCCTAAATTAGTCTGTAGCCATACATGAGTTACGCTGCGGTTAAGTTATTGTTGTAACGAGAACTATCCAAGTTATTCACAGAAATCAGGCATATTTACTACTATTGATTTTATATATAGACCTTTAAAACAAACCTTTCATATGTTGGCCGGCAAAAAAACATGGTCAAAAATTTCATAATTGGAAGCATCCTCTGCTAAAATCACAATTTGGTTTTTACAGCCGTAACAAAGAAAGCAGAGCGTATGACTTCTCCTGAAATCCGCAAACAACAGCTTGCCAAGGACGCGTTGGCATTTCATGAATTTCCGGTTCCCGGAAAAATCAGCGTTACCCCATCCGTAGAAGTAAACAACCAGAGAGATCTTTCCCTTGCCTACACGCCTGGCGTAGCCACCGCATGCGAGGTCATCGCCAAAGATGCATCGCTGGCATACCGGTATACCACCAAGGGAAACCTGGTTGCCGTCATTTCGAACGGTACGGCAGTGCTTGGTCTGGGAAACATTGGAGCTCAGGCATCCAAGCCGGTGATGGAAGGAAAAGGCGTTCTGTTCAAGAAATTTGCCGGCATCAATGTATTTGATATTGAAATCGACGAAACCGATCCCGAAAAGCTGTGCGACATCATCGCTTCGCTCGAACCGACTTTCGGCGGCATCAACCTGGAAGACATCAAGGCTCCGGAGTGTTTCTATATTGAACGAACACTGCGCGACAAGATGAAGATTCCGGTATTCCATGACGATCAGCATGGCACCGCAATCATTGTCGCTGCTGCCATGATCAATGCCTTGAAGATCGTAGGCAAGGACATCAAGACAAGCAAGATGGTCGTTTCCGGCGCTGGTGCTGGTGCACTTGGCTGTCTCGAACTGCTTGTCGACATTGGTTTCCCGCTGGAAAACATCTGGGTAACCGACATTGCCGGCGTGGTCTACAAGGGCCGCAAGGAACTGATGGATCCGGACAAGGAACGTTATGTTCAGGATACTCCTCTCCGCACTCTTGCCGAAGTCATCCCGGATGCAGATATTTTCCTTGGTCTGTCCGCTGGTGGTGTGTTGAAGCCTGAAATGGTCAAAGCCATGGCTCCCAATCCCATCATCATGGCCATGGCCAACCCGATTCCGGAAATTCTGCCGGAAGAAGCATCCGCTGCAAGAAGCGATGCCATCGTGGCAACCGGCCGTTCGGATTTCCCGAATCAGGTCAACAATTCCCTGTGCTTCCCGTACATTTTCCGCGGGGCGCTCGATTGCAGGGCTACTACCATCAATCGCGAAATGGAAATTGCCGCGATGTATGCCATTGCCGAACTGGCTGAAGAAGGATCGACCCCGGAACTTGAAAAGCTCTATGGAAGAAAGTTCAATTTCGGCCGAGATTACTTCATCCCGATGCAGTTCGACAAGCGTCTGCTTCCCAAGGTTGCTCCGGCAGTTGCAAAAGCAGCAGCGGATTCCGGCGTTGCACAAAACCCGATCAAGGATCTGGAAGAGTATAGGAAATCCCTGGTAGAGCTGATCAAGTAATACAACTTTTCAGGATGATAAAAAGCCCGCAAAAGCGGGCTTTTTATTTATGCATCTGAGATGAAACGGCTCAGTATGTTCGCATCAGACAAGTTTCCATGAAATCGTTTCGCCAGCCAGCAAGGGAACGATAGTTTCCTTGCCGAAGGGTAATTCAGTCGGAACCTGCCATGGCTGTTTTTTCAGTGTGATGGTCTCTGTATTGATTGGCAAGCCATAGAATTCAGGACCGTTTCTGCTGACGAATGTTTCAAGGAGGTCAATCGCACCGGCCTGATCGAAAGCCTGTGCATAAAGCTCAATGGCATGCAGGGCCGTATAACAGCCTGCGCAACCACAGGAATTTTCCTTCATGCCTTTCGGGTGTGGCGCGGAATCGGTGCCGATAAAGAAGCGGTTGCTCGTTCCTGTCGATGCGTCGAGCAAGGCTTTCCGGTTGATTTCGCGCTTCAGGACCGGAAGACAGTAAAAATGCGGCCGCATGCCACCTTGAAAGAGCGCATTGCGGTTGAAAAGCAGGTGGTGGGCCGTTATGGTTGCGCCAATGTGCCCTTCGGCTCCGGCGACATATTCCGCCGCTTCCTTGGTCGTGATGTGTTCGAAAACAATTTTCAGATTCGGGAGCGATTTCCGCAATGGGATGAGCACTCGATCGATGAAGACGGCTTCCCGGTCGAAAATATCGATATCCGGATCGGTTACCTCGCCATGCATGAGCAGGGGCATGCCGACTTCCTGCATTTTTTCCAGAGCCTTGAAGCAATGTGCCAAGTTGGTCACACCAGCATCGGAATTGGTCGTGGCTCCTGCCGGGTAGAGTTTTACGCCATGTACGAAGCCGCTTTCCTTGGCGCGGACAATCTCGTCAGGTGACGTGTTGTCGGTCAGGTAAAGAGTCATCAATGGCATGAAGGTGGAACCGGCAGGCAAGGCCTGAAGAATGCGTTGCCTGTAATTGGCAGCCTGGTCCGTATTGACAACGGGCGGCCTCAGATTCGGCATGACGATGGCACGCTGGAACTGGCGAGCGGCGTGAGGAAGCACGGAAGCCATCGCTTCGCCGTCCCGTAAATGGAGGTGCCAGTCGTCTGGCCGGATGAGAGTAATGGTATCGGTCATGAATGGAGTAGGAAAAAAATCGGATTTATCACTTTAGGCGCCATTTTACTTTGCAGCGTATGATGAAGCATGTTCTCTAAAAAATTTATCCATTTGTCATGACAGACCGTCTTTCGAGAATTGTTACCCGCAGCGGTGACAAGGGCAGCACGGGCCTTGCCGATGGCAGCCGTATGAGCAAGAACAGCCCGCGCATACAGGCGATCGGCGATATCGATGAACTGAATTCGGCCATCGGCATACTTCTGTGCGAAAATCTGCCGGAACAGGTCAGAGAAGAAATGCTGCAGATTCAGCATGATTTGTTCGATATCGGGGGTGAACTTTCCATACCGGGTCGTACATTCATTGCCGAAGACCAGATTGCCCGCCTCGAATCGATTCTGGAAATATACAATGCCGATTTACCTCCGCTGAGGGAATTCGTTCTCCCAGGAGGATCGCGTGCCGGAGCGATATCTCACTTGTGCCGTAGTATTTGCCGACGTGCGGAACGATCCATTGTCGGGCTTGGCGAGCAGGAGGCGTTATCGGATTATTTGCTTAAATACGTCAACCGG
>Ga0316602_10000915_pt1 | contig 10999 bp, 7 predicted proteins | sample OWC_soil_day10_C_FD_203103 | JGI IMG/M metagenome (GOLD analysis project Ga0316602, IMG submission 203103) | Wetland soil microbial communities from Old Woman Creek delta, Ohio, United States - OWC_soil_day10_CT | ecosystem: Environmental > Terrestrial > Soil > Wetlands | place: USA: Ohio... | reverse complement strand
TGTTATTAGCCTATTTTGTTGCAAATTCCATTGTTAAACCGATTTTAAGGCTACGAATGCTCATGATGGCGGCTGGAAAGGGCGACCTTACTGTTATCAGCAATTATCAGTCTAAGGATGAAGTGGGTGATCTTAGCCAGTCTTTTGATACTATGATCGCCAGTCAAAAGAATATTATTACTGAGGTTCTTTCTACTAGTGACGGATTAGCCAAAGCGGCTGAAGAAATGGCAGCTTCGACGGAGGAAGTGACTAGTGCAAGTGAAGAAATTGCCCAAAGTATGCATTCTCTCGCAAAAGAAGCTGAAACAGGGTATTCTTCTATGATAGAAACAAGTGGAATACTAGGTGAGCTTATTAAGACAATTGAAGAGGGAAGATCGAAGGCAGAACGAGCTATTAATGGGTCTCAGACTGCTTTTGCCGCCGCTGAAAAAGGTGGTTTAAAGGTACAAGAGGCTGTAGGTAAGATGAATGATATTAAAACTAGAAATGAGGCTACTGGCCAGATCGTTGCTGATTTGAATGAATATTCGAGGCAGATACGTACGATTATCGATACGATTACGGCCATTGCAGCGCAGACAAATCTTTTAGCCCTTAATGCTGCCATCGAAGCGGCCAGGGCGGGTGAACATGGCAGGGGATTTGCGGTTGTTGCCGAAGAGGTTCGCCAGCTTGCGGAACAGTCGGACCAAGGGGCGCAAGAGATTATGGCCCTTATCAATAAGGTGACGGATAAGACAAGTCATGCGGTTGAGGCCATGGCCAATAGTACGCTGGAAGTGGAAAATGGAGTTTCGATTGTATCCGAGACGGGTGAATCTTTGGGAAATATAGTTGCGGCGGTAAAAATAATTGTCGGCGAAATCGAAGAAATAGGACAAGCCATTGACAGAGAGGTTGCTAATTCTAATAAAGTTAATGAACATGTCAGTCGTCTGTCGGCAGTAATTGAGACCGTTGCGGCCCAAGCGGAAGAGGTTGCCGCTGGTAGTGAACAGCAGACCGCGGCAATGCAGACAATGACTGCTTCATCCGAGGAGACAAGTGCCTCAGCAACTATTTTAAAAGAAATGGTGGAGGCATTTAAAGTTTAGTTTTGTTAATACATAAGTAATATGGCTATAAGGCAAATAAAAGGGTTGTCTCAATAAGATAAAATGAGACAGCCCTTTCATTTGCCTTTATGATTGTCATCTTTGCTTAATGGTATTTGCCAGAATATACTGACGAAATTCGGCAGGAATTATGATTCAGAATGGCTAAGCATTAGGACATCATATTTGTAAGTGATTACTTACTTACAACGGAGGTCATAGTATGAACGGTAGGCGGGATATAAAAACATCGGTTATCAACGCTACTACTGAGCTTATTACCGAAATCGGCATCAATGACCTTACAACAGCCAAAATCGCGGAGCGTTCCAGAACTGCTGAAACGGTTATATACCGCCATTTTAAAAACAAACAAGATGTTATTAACAAGGCCATCTCTTTTCGTTTAGGAGAGCTGCACAAAGAATTCGAAACGATAAACAATCAACCCTTACCAGCTATATTACGGCTGGAGAATTTACTGGACGCTCATTTGAGTTTCAATGAAAAAACAAAAGGATTTTCTCGAGTTGCTTTTTCCGATCAACTGCATCTAGGTGACCGGGAGCTAAAAGAAATCGCGAAAAGTCGTCAAGAAAAATATGAATTTTTGATGATAGATTTAATTCGCGACGGGATTAAGGAAGGAGTTTTTCGCCCAGATTTGGATACTAAAACAGCCGCTCAGAGTTATATTGGACTCATTTACTTTGTTATGCATAAATGGTCGTTTGACGATTTTTCCTGGGATCTGCTAAATGAAAAAGAACGCATGCTCCAATACTGGACAAAAGAATGGAAATAAATCTGATTGCCGGTTGCCGATTATGTTTCAATAAGGATGACCAGCAATTCTTTTATTTACCAAAGAGGTGAGTTGTGAAAATATTTCGGGCAAGAATTTTGCTGCTAAATTGAAATACTCTAGTACGATGAAATTTAAACAGAGGACGGTAGCTAAATGAAAAAACTCAAATACAAACTAATTTTGGCTATGGTGTTAACGAGTTTCGCCTCTCTATTCATATTAAGCTGTTACAATATTGTGGATACCGTTCGCAAAAACGACAATGACGTGCAAGAATATAAAAAAACGTTACTGCTGCAGTTCGATAGAAATATAAAGCTCGAAGTTGAAACAATCCATTCAATGATCCAAGCTATCTACAATCAACAGCAAAGTGGCTTGCTGACGGAAGAAGAAGCGAAAAAGAAAGCGGCGGAACTGGTTCGAAATATACAGTATGATAGTGGCAACTACTTTTGGATAGATACAACAGAAGGCGTTACAGTAGCTTTTTTAGGAAATAGCCAGGAAGGGAAGCGGCGCTTTGACGCTGTTGACTCCAGAGGTGATAAATATATTCAGAAAATCATTAAAAATGCGATAAACCCCGAAGGCGGCTATACTGACTATTGGTTCCCAAAACCTGGACAAACGGAGCAATTGCCGAAAAGAGGCTACTCTTTACTTTTTGCTCCATACAACTGGGTTATTGGAACCGGCAACTGGATTGACGACATCGATAAACTCGTTGCGGTCAAAGCCGAAGAAAACAGGAATAAATTGTTTTTTAATATTGGCTTCACAGTTATACTTAGTTTTCTCGGATTACTAATATCGGTTTTTTTAGCTTTATATATAGGCAAAAAAATATCCGCCCCGGTAGTTGCGGTAGCGGCCAGTGTGCAGCAAGTAGCGGACGGCGATCTTAAAGTAGAGGATTTGCCGGTTACAACCAACGATGAAATAGGGACTTTAATAACTTCCTTTAACTCCATGAAAGGCAATTTACGGAACCTTATTAAGCAAGTCTCTGGCATGTCTGAACAGGTAGCGTCCTCAAGCCAAGAACTTACCGCGACCTCCGAACAGTCGGCTATGGCATCTACCCAGATTGCGGCATCCATCACCGAAGTAGCATCCGGCGCGACCGGGCAAGTCAAAGCGGTAACCGAAACTTCGGCGGTAATCGAACAAATATCGGCGACCATTCAACATGTAACCGATAGTGTCAAAGCCGTTGCCACTGTTTCCGATAAAGCGTCAACGGCCGCTGATACAGGGGAAAAAGCCATAAACACCGCTATTACTCAAATGGCGAACATTGAAAAAACTGTAGTTGAATCTTCACAATTTGTTACCAAACTTGGCGAACGCTCAAAGGAAATAGGCCAGATTGTCGATACCATTTCCGGTATTGCCGGACAAACTAATCTTTTGGCTTTAAATGCAGCGATCGAGGCGGCACGCGCCGGGGAACATGGCAGGGGCTTTGCGGTTGTAGCGGAAGAAGTCCGTAAATTGGCAGAGCAGTCCCAAGTGGCATCAAAACAAATTAGCGACCTTATCAGTGTAATACAGGAAGATACCGGAAAAGCCGTTATTGCCATGGAAACAGGGACGCGGGAGGTTAAAGTGGGAACGGATGTTGTAGGTACTGCAGGCGGAGCTTTTATCGAGATCGCAGGCTTAGTTGGCCACGTATCTACCCAAATAAAAGAAATTTCCACGGCTGCCCAAGAATTAGCGGTGGGTAGTAGGCAAATTGTCATTGCGATATCTCAGATTGATAAAATAACGAAAGTTACCGCTGGGGAAACGCAGACTGTATCTGCTGCTACCGAAGAACAGTCTGCGTCTATGGAACAAATTGCCGCCTCCAGCCAAAACCTTGCACAGCTGGCGCAAAACTTGCAAAACGCAATAATCAGGTTTAGATTGTAGCCTTTTTAGGCGAATAAGAAACAGGCATAAGAAATGCAAGTCCCAACAGCATTTTAATTGACCGGAAACTCTTATGATAAAAGGGGCTGTCTCGTATAGGTTCAAATAACCTATATTGAGACAGCCCCTTTTATTTGCCCTTTAGCCCTTAACCATTAAATGTCTATCAGGTGACGATTATTTGGATTACTTGCGGCAATAGAATATAAAAGCAGGGGGCAAATTCATAGGAACAAATTGTACGTGTACTTCGCTAAAATAGCGTTTGAGAATATTTTTCATCTGAAGGGTATATTGATACCCGATATAAATGCCGCCAGGTTTGAGAGACTGATTAATGGCGCCCATGATGCTGTCGCGGAGCGCGGGAGGAAAGTTTGAAAAGGGTAAGCCGGATACGATGCAATCCGCTTGCGGCAGTTCGTGTTGATTTAAGAGCCAGTCAAGCTTTTCGGCTTTTGCACCATAGAAAAAGGAGGGGAAATTAGTCCGTAATTCTTTGCGCATTTGAAAGTCTTTTTCTACAAGCAATACTTTGCAGGAAGCTTTTTTGTTTTTTGCAATAACTTCGGTAAAAACCCCATTTCCTGCACCTAACTCAACAAGAGTGTCGACATTCTCCCAATCTATATTAGATAACGCTTTTTTAATCAAAAAAGAAGAGCTAGGTGTGATGCTTCCGATTTGTTGGGGATGGAGAATAAATTTATAAAGAAAAGAAGCTCTGGATGTTAGCAAATTCATTATCTCCTTGTAGTAAATTTTAAAAAAATCCGTATATCAAATACAAAGAATTAACTCATAGGGTACTCCTTTCTTATAATGTAATTCAACGTGAGTTTCGAAAGTATCCATTTGAGTAATTACCAATGATATAAAGAGTGCGTATATTTTAGCATAATGACTAGTTATCTTTTCGCTCTAAAAATGGGAAATCCTTCAATGCCTTTGAATTTTCATGTAAAGACGGGAGAAAATTTACAGTTTAGCCGGATAAAAAGCACAACCGGTTTAGATTGCTTTGTGGTATAAAATGGATGAGAAATGAGAGTATAGAATGAAAGCTGTAAACAAAAAATATTGAAGAAAAAGTAGGTTAGTATAACTGGCAGGGGGGCCTTTTATGGAACTCAGTGTACAGGAGATTCGAGATGAATTTATTAAAAAGACAGCTCAGATACATGCAAAACCGCTGTCGGAAACCACTGATTGGGAGCAGTACCAAGTATTGGCGATTATGCTTCGCGAACATATCGGCCAGCAGTGGGTAGAAGCGAAGCAACAACAAAAGGGGCAGAAAAAAGTATATTATTTGTCAATAGAGTTTTTGCTTGGCCGGATGATGGATATGTATTTAATCGACCTAGGACTCAGGGATATTGTAAAAACCGCATTGTCTGATTTAGGACTTAGCCTGGAACGTCTGGAAGATGTAGAAGAAGATACTGGTTTAGGCAATGGCGGACTGGGCAGACTTGCGGCATGTTATCTTGATTCGATGGCGGCTGTTGGTTTGGCGGGGAACGGCTCCGTGATTCGCTACCGCTATGGTTTTTTTGAACAGGATATTGTAAATGGATACCAAACGGAGGTTCCCGATGATTGGTTAGCTAACGGATTTAACTGGGAGTTTCGGCGCAGAGAAGAAGCTGTGCGAGTAAAGTTTGGCGGTACTGTAAGGGTCGAAAGCAACGGAAAGCTGCGTTACTACCACGATAATTACCAAGCGGTGCTGGCTGTACCTTATGATGTTCCCATGACTGGCTATCAAAATGGAACTATTAATACGCTGCGGTTGTGGAGTGCTGAGCCGACAGCGCGCGAATACGTGTGCGCAACGGACGGAAGTTCTGACTGTCAAAAGGTGATAAGTGATAAACAAGCAGTGGAGAGGATTTCAGATGTTTTGTATCCGGATGATTCAAGCTATGAAGGACGGGTGCTAAGACTTAAGCAACAGTATTTTCTTGTTTCTGCTAGTTTGCAAAGCATTATTTCCTGTATGAAGGCAGAGAAAAAGCCGCTGCAAAAATTAGCGGACTATGCGGCTATTCACATTAATGATACCCATCCGGCGTTGGCAGTTCCGGAATTAATGAGAATATTAATGGATGAAGAAGGGTTTGGTTGGGATGAGGCGTGGAAGATTACGGTAAATACCTTATCTTATACCAATCATACGGTATTGCCGGAAGCCTTGGAAAAATGGCCAACTGACTTAGTTAACGGGTTTCTGCCGCGTATCTATATTATTATTAATGAAATTAATGAGCGGTTTTGCCGGGCAATTTGGCAACGGTGGCCGGAGCAGTGGGACTTGATTCGGTCTATGGCGATCATCGCCGACAATCAAGTGCATATGGCACATTTGGCAATTGTTGGATGTCACAGTGTTAACGGTGTCGCAAAAATTCATACTGAGATTTTAAAAAATAAAGTAATGAATAATTTTTATCGGTTTTATCCAACCAAGTTTAACAACAAAACGAATGGGGTAACTCATCGCCGATGGCTTATGAAGGCAAACCTCGAGTTGGCGGATTTGATTAGTGATACGATAGGTCCGGAGTGGATACAGTATCCGTGCAATTTGTTATGGCTGCTTCGGCATGAAGGGGATACCGGGTTTAAAGAAGGGTTTAAAGCAATTAAACGACGGCAGAAAGAAGTATTAGCACGCAAAATCAGAGAAGAATGTGGTGTAAAAGTAAATATTGATGCGATCTTCGATTCCCACATTAAGCGTATTCATGGTTATAAACGACAGACGCTAAATGCTTTCCATATTATGCATCTATATAATACAATCAAGGCCAACCCGAAAATGGATATATATCCACGTGTCTTTATTTTTGCTGGTAAGGCGGCACCTGGGTATATGCAGGCGAAACGGACGATAAAGTTGATTACTTCTTTAGCGGACGTCATAAATAATGACAAGTCAATAAAAGATAAAATCAAAGTAGTTTTTCTGGATAATTATAATGTTTCGTTAGCCGAACTGATTATTCCGGCCTCCGATGTGAGTGAGCAGATACCTACAGCCAGCCGGGAAGCTTGTGGAACCGGGAATATGAAATTTATGATGAACGGGGCTATAACCATAGGCACTCTAGATGGTGGAAATATTGAAATGATGAATGCTATGGGGGAAGAAAATATCATTACTTTTGGATTAACTGCGGAAGAGGTTTTAAGTTATTACCAAAGGGGCGGATATAATCCGAGGGATATATATAATTCAGATACACGGGTCCGCCAGGTAATGGATCAGCTCATAAACGGTTTCTTCCCGGTGCCGGAAGATGAGTTTAAGTCCCTGTATGATGCGTTTTATTATCATGATGAATATTTTGTACTCAAAGACTTTGACTCCTATGTCGAAGCGCAACATCACCTGGAAGAACTATATCGGGAACAAAACCAGTGGCTTTCTATGTGCATGAGGAATATTGCTCACTCGGGAAAATTTGCCAGTGATAGGACATTTGTAGAGTATTCAAAAGATATTTGGAAGCTTCCGAAAGCGGAAGATGTAAAATGCTATTGTGTTGCTGATGAGGCTTTCTCCAGTATGAGTAATGGTTGTAACTATCTGTCCGGTTCCGGTTTAGGGAAACAACCTGGATGGCAAGAACAAGTTCAGCTCAGTTAGGGGGGAAGGAAAGTATGGAACACAGCAAACGAAAAAGTTCAAAATATAAGGATAAAGGGATTATGATAAATCCTGCGGTACCGGCTAAAGGCGAGGCAGTACGGATATTGTATACGGGGCTTTTATCGCAAAGCGGTGCTGACAAAGTATATGTTCATGTTGGTTTTGGTGGTAATTGGCAATCGGCTATGGATTATAAAATGGTACGAACCCTGGAAGGGTTTGTAGCAGATATACCGGTGACGACTGCGGCACCTCTTGCGATGTGCTTTAAGGATAGCGCCGGCAATTGGGATAATAATTCAGGACAAAACTATACAATTGAAATTCTTGAATGAAAAAGAAGTAATACGGTAGCCTGGCTATCGTATTACTTCTTTTTTCGCTGAAAGTAAGTTCATAAATTGTTCCACCAATTCGGGATCGAATTGTTTACCGGCACATAGCACAATTTCAGTAAGAGCTTGTTGTTCGGATAATGCTTTACGGTAAGGCCGGTCATTTGTCATGGCATCGTATGCATCGATTATGGAGAGGATTCGGCATTCCAGGGGAATTTCTAAGCCTTTGAGCTTCGTGGGATAGCCTTCACCATTCCACCATTCATGATGATGCAAAATCAAATCGGCTATTGGCTCAAGGTCTGGAGCTGACCTTGCAATGCGGTGACCGATCTCCGAATGGCTTTCCATAATGATTTGTTCCTGTGCGGTTAAGGGACCTGGTTTAAATAAAATTGCGTCGGGAATTCCGACTTTGCCAATGTCATGAAATTCTGCAAAAAGACGTAGATCGGCAAGGTGATAATCGGCTATACCGCAATAATCGGCTAGTTCTACCATAAGGTCTTTGAGTCGGGCCGCATGTCCTTCAGTGACGAAATCGCGAGCCTCGAGCGCTTTTTTTAGAGCGTTAACAACCGAACTGCGACTGCTCTGATTGCTGAATAGTTTTTGCCGGTGCATGGAATTGTCGGCCTCGCGAAAGAGCGTTGGAACTGCTTCGCGAGTTTCAGCGTAAGCTGAACCGATGGAGAGAAAAAGGGGCACTTGCGGATGACTTTGGTTGTATACGTCAATAGAGGCTATGAGATGGTTGCGTATTTGATCAAGCTTGGTTTGGTTGGTTTTAGTTAATAGTACAGCAAATTCATCGCCGCCAATACGGCCAATTACGGCATTTTTACCTGTACGCTTTAGCAATCTTGAAGCTGTAATAAGCAGGGTATCACCGGCCTGGTGTCCTAAAGTGTCATTGATATATTTTAATCCGTCAAGATCACAAGTAATTAAAGCTATCGGTAAATTTTCGGGGCCGGATAACTGAGAAAACTTTGTTTCGAAGTAAGTACGGTTGTATAATTTGGTAATGCAATCGTGCTCTGCCTGGAACTGTAATTGCTTTTCCATGCGTTTATGATAGGTTATATCACGACATGAAATAATGATCCCGTTTAGCTGATTATCAGTTGAAAAATAGCTTTTGGCAGTAAGTTCGATCCAAAGCCATTTCCCGGAACTGTGTTTTAGACGGCATTTGTTTCGGACAATGCCTTTAGTAGCTGTTAGTTTCTGAGTCAACTTATCCGAAGTTGAAATATCAGCAGGATGAATCCAATTGCCAAAGGGAGTTCCCTTAAAGGTAGAACGCGAGTAGCCAAGTGCAAGAGTGCAGGAGGGGGTTGTATTTTGGATTAAGCCAGCCGTATCAATTTGAAAGATGAAATCATGCATATTTTCAGTAACCAGTCGGAGCTGATTCTCTTTTTCTGAGAGAACTTGTTCGGTTTTTGCCAGTTCGAGTATTGCCATTTGTAGTTCGCGATTCATTTTTAACAATGTCTGATTTTGCTTAGTTAGGCTTACTTGGAGTTCTGTTATGGATTTTCTCCAGGCTTTTTCCATTTCTATATGATTTGTGATGTCACGCCCAATTAATAGCGCAATGTTTTGGTTGCCAACTTCTAAAAGATGAAGGTTAACTTCACAAAGGATCTTAGAAGCGGTCTTGCTCGCAAGTACTACTTCTTCCAGAAAAGCACGCTCTGAAATAAGCAAAGACATAAGATGGGACAATACGGAATCGTTATCCTTCCCAATAATATCGGCAGGCGGGCATTGTAATAATTCCGTGCGAGTATAGCCGAGCTTTTGGCAGGCGATGTCATTCGCATCTAGAATCTGGCATGGTTGGCCTGCGTTATTAAATGCAATGATTAATATAAGGTCGCGGCTTGTTTTGAATAGTAAGTTTAACAGAGCACCATTATTAGTGTCAAAGGCGTTAGTTGGTTCAAAAGTATTGCCTAGATGAAAAGCGGGGTATTGCATAGAATGTCCCCCTCTCGGATAGATATTCAGCCGTAAACGAAAGTTATCTGACGATATCTATTCTAATTTAAAACTGAAAACACCTCTTTTTATGGAATGTATTTCTATAAAAGGTAAAAGGAAGACAGTATTGCTACGAATAATGTCAATTTGCGTGAATAAAAAAAGACGAACGAAAAGGGTTCGTCTAATGGTTCCAAAAGCGTTCTATTTACGGTTGGATTTTTTTTTTGCTGACTTGGCTGCTGTGCGTGTAACAAGGCCGGAAGCTGCACCAGCAAATTGACCATCTTTATCATGTTGTTCACCACTGTTTTTCATATTATCACCTCGCTGTTCTTTCTATATGGCGTTCGCTCGTAGTTTGCCCAGCGGAGGGAAAAGCATCCGTTCAAAAAGGGAAATCCTTGATAGCTGACGAATGAAAAACGAAAGAGAATCAACGGTAGTAAGTAAAAGCAGTATACCTGCTGGTGGAGGATAGACATGAGGTTTTTGCATACCGCTGACTGGCATTTAGGCCGAATTTTTTATAATCTTCATTTGACGGAGGATCAAGCATTTGTACTTGAACAATTTGTAGACCTTGTAAAGGATACGCAGCCGGATGCAGTTGTAATTGCCGGTGATGTATATGACAGGTCCGTCCCGCCGCCGGATGCAGTGAGGCTTTTGGGCGAAGTGCTGGGACGTATTTCCATTGACCTAAAAGTACCTATTGTTATGATTGCAGGGAACCATGATAGTCCAGAGAGGTTAGGTTTTGGTGATCGGGTATTAGCCCGGCAGCAATTGCATGTGTTTGGTCAAGTAGCGAATGGCGCAACGCCGTTGGTGTTAGAAGATAGGTATGGGCCGGTGTATTTTTTCCCTATTCCTTACGCTGAACCGGCTGTTGTGCGGGAAAAAACGGGACTTGTTGTCGAGAGTCATGATGATGCCTTAAAACTTCTGATTAATCAAATGAATGCGTTAGTACCAGCTAATTGCCGGAGGGTAGCGGTCGCCCATACCTATGTTGGGGGAGGAGAAGCAAGTGAGTCGGAAAGACCTTTGAGCATTGGCGGTATGGCTACGGTAGAAACAGGGGTTTTTTCTCCGTTTCACTATGTTGCGCTAGGACACCTGCATCAGGCGCAGGTGGTGGAGAAACCGCAGATTCGGTATGCCGGGTCGCTTTTAAAGT
>Ga0316602_10000914_pt1 | contig 11002 bp, 11 predicted proteins | sample OWC_soil_day10_C_FD_203103 | JGI IMG/M metagenome (GOLD analysis project Ga0316602, IMG submission 203103) | Wetland soil microbial communities from Old Woman Creek delta, Ohio, United States - OWC_soil_day10_CT | ecosystem: Environmental > Terrestrial > Soil > Wetlands | place: USA: Ohio... | reverse complement strand
ATATCCTGTACATACTCCGGTAAATTTAATTTACGTAAACATTCTAGCATATTTTCCTCCATTCCTGTGCATAATTATGCACCTGAAGTTTGTACCGAAGACCGCACTGGTACAAACTATGTAGTTTCAAAACCCCAAACATTAGTATTACATAGTTTATTTTAGACATTTTTCGTCATATTACTCGCCCAGCATATTTTGTCAGATTCTGACATACCCTCTACCCTTAAACATGAACTTTATTTTTCTTACTCCTGCCGATCAGCCTCCCTTTATCAGGCATTATGGGAAAAGCCGATACCCGTAACCTGGATATCGGCTCAGTTACACCTTTATGCAACCCGTTTTATATGTCTTCCGGTACTATGAAACTGTGTAAATCCAGTCTTATCCTATGCCGTCATTAGATAGTGATGTAGAAAAACACTTTAAAAGAACAAAGTCCTACTGTAGAGATACAATATCATGAAAATTCTGTCGTGTCAACGTTTTTTTATGCAGAAAAACCGCTGACACGGGGCGGCTTTACACTTCATCAATCGCCTTACCAATATCATGTCTCATGTATTTATTTTCAAAATCCACCCATTTAACGGCTTCATAAGCGTTGGCTCTTGCTTCTTTTAAATTATCTCCAAGAGCTGTCACACCAAGAACTCTTCCACCGTTAGTAACGGGAATTCCCTCTTTATCAAACTTGCTTCCTGCATGGAATGCATAGTATCCATTCTGTCCTTTAAAATGCTCCAGCCCTTTGATTGGAAACCCTTTTTCATAATGCTCCGGATATCCATCAGAAGCCAGAACCACGCAGACCGCTGCATTATCTTCGAATTGTAAGTCAATGTCGCTTAGTGTTCCATCAATACAGGCCTCAAACACCTCTACAATGTCATTTTTCATTCTAGGAAGTACGACCTGTGTTTCCGGATCACCAAATCTTGCATTATACTCTAAAACCTTAGGACCCTCGTTTGTCAGCATTAAGCCAAAAAAGATAATTCCCTTAAATTCCCTGTTCTCAGACAGCATTGCATCCACTGTCGCCTGATAGATGTATTTTTTGCAGAATGCATCTATCTCCTCTGTATAGAAGGGACTGGGGGAAAATGTTCCCATTCCGCCTGTATTAAGACCTTTATCTCCATCCTGGGCCCGTTTATGATCCTGGGCAGAAGCCATTATCTTTATGTTTTTGCCGTCTACAAAAGAAAGTACGGACACTTCCCGGCCAATCATGAATTCTTCCACTACAATCCGGTCACCTGCAGAGCCGAACTGCTTATCTAACATCAGGGTTCTGACACCGTCTTTTGCCTCTTCTAATGAATTGCAGATTAATACACCTTTGCCAAGAGCCAGACCATCTGCCTTTAAAACAACCGGCATTTTGACAGTTTCCAGATAAACAAGTGCATCAGCTGCCGAATCAAAGGTTTCGTAAGCAGCCGTGGGTATTGCGTATTTTTTCATTAGGTCCTTAGAAAAAGACTTGGAGCCTTCCAGACAGGCGGCCTTTTTCTCCGGACCAAATACCCGGATTCCTGCATTTATAAATGCATCAGCAGCACCTGCCACAAGAGGATCATCGGGTCCAACAATTACCAGATCAATCTCTTTGCTTTTGGCAAATTCCACCTGACTGTCAAAATCCATCACTCCGATGTCAACGCATTCTGCAATTTCAGCAATTCCGGCATTTCCCGGAGCACAGTACAGCTTTTGAACCTTAGGGCTCTGGGCGACCTTCCATGCAATGGCATGCTCTCTGCCGCCGCCTCCAATGATCAGAACCTTCATGCTTTTTCCTCCTGTTCCTTTGCAATCAGTGCAATCGCCTGGGGAAGAATGACCCACTCCGCTTCTTCCATGACTCTTTTCTGAAGTTCTCCCGGCGTATCGCCTTCCTTTACCTCCACTGCCTTTTGCAGAAGTATGGGACCTGTATCCGTTCCCTCATCAACATAATGGACGGTAGCACCTGTAATCTTCACACCTCTGGCCAATGCGGCCTCGTGAACCTTGAGCCCAAAATAGCCGGTTCCGCAAAAAGAAGGGATCAGGGAAGGATGAATATTTATAATGCGGTTTCTGTATTTCTGAATCATCGCTTCAGGAATAGTAACCAGAAAACCTGCAAGTACAATTAAATCAAGATGATACTCATCAATTTTGGATAATAGCTCATGGTGAAACTGCGTTCTGCTTTCAAATTCTTTAGGGGAAATGCAAATAGCATCGATTCCATGATTCCTTGCACGCTCAAGCGCGAAAGCACTTTTGTTATTGCTGATGACTACTTTTACTTCTGCATTTTGAATCTCCCCGTTGTCAATGGCATCCAAAACGGCCTGAAGATTGGTTCCCCCGCCGGATACCAGAACGCCGACTCTTAGCATAAGACCACACCCTTCTCACCGGCTTTTGTACCGCCGATTACATAAGGGGTTTCTCCTGCAGCTTTGATTGCCTCCATGGTCTTATCCTGATCCGCAGGATCTACAGCCAGCACCATACCAATTCCCATGTTAAAGGTATTGTACATAATCTCTTCTGCTATCTCACCTTTCGCTTCCATAAGCTTAAAGATTGCGGGCACTTCATAGCTGTTTTTCTCCACTTCCGCGCAGATTCCATCCGGAAGCATACGTGGTATATTCTCGTAGAATCCGCCTCCTGTAATATGGCTGCAGCCTTTGATGGTCACACCACTCTCTTTTACGCTTTTTAATGCTTTTACATAAATTTTAGTGGGCACAATTAAGCATTCCCCAAGGGTTTTACCCAGTTCTTCATAATAAACATTTAAATTTTCTTTTGTTACATCAAACACCTTGCGGACAAGAGAAAAACCATTGCTGTGGACACCGGAGGAGGCAATACCGATTAACACATCACCAGCTTTAATTGATGTACCGGTAATCAGATTTTTTTCATCAACCACGCCTACTGCAAAACCTGCAAGATCATATTCATCCTCAGGATAAAAACCAGGCATCTCTGCAGTTTCTCCTCCAATCAGTGCGGCTCCTGCCTGCTTGCAGCCTTCTGCCACACCGCTGACGATCTCAGCTATCTTTTCCGGATAATTCTTTCCGCAGGCAATATAGTCAAGGAAAAACAGAGGCTCGCCGCCTGCACAGGCAATATCATTGACGCACATGGCTACACAGTCAATACCAACGGTATTATGTTGATCCATAAGAAATGCTATCTTCAGCTTAGTTCCTACTCCGTCGGTTCCGGACACCAGGGTCGGCTTCTCCATATCTTTAAATGCTGACATGGAAAACGCTCCTGAAAATCCGCCAAGTCCGCCAAGCACCTCTGGCCTCATGGTTTCCTGTACATGCTTCTTCATTAATTCAACCGATTTGTATCCAGCTTCAATATCGACTCCGGCATTCTTATAATCCATCTCTTTTTCCTCCGCTTTTTCTTCCTTTATTTCATCTGGGATAAGTATTCCCGATATCCGATCTGATCCAGCTTCTCTGCTTTTTTCACTACATCATTCTTTAAATTCTCAGAATAATCCTTCAGTCTTGCCAAAAGCTCTGCATCTCCTGCAGCTAATATCTTTGCTGCCAGAATACCAGCATTGGTACCTCCGTTAATTGCAACAGTAGCTACCGGAATACCGGAAGGCATCTGTACAATGGAATACAGGGAATCAACTCCCCCCAGGTCTGAAGTCTTCATAGGAATACCAATGACAGGCATTGGAAATAATGCGGCACACATTCCCGGAAGGTGAGCTGCTTTACCTGCTCCGGCGATGATCACTTTTATGCCTCTGGCTTCTGCTGTTTTCGCATATTCAAAAAATATATCCGGTTCTCTGTGTGCAGAAATAACAGTCATTTCAAATTCTACTCCCAGTTTTTCAAGAACCTCTGCAGCCTGCGCCATAACAGGCATATCTGAATCACTTCCCATAACAATAGATACGTTTGCCATAGTAATTTCTCCTCTTTCTCTTCCAATCGTGTGTAATTCATTATTAAGAGTAATGCTATTAATAAGTTTATCTAATATTATGTGCTTATTAATTAATTTACACTTATTAATTATAATACTAGCTTTTCTCTGACTCGTCAATATTTTTCTTTATAATTTTAAGTATGCCCGATAACGAAAAAAACAGGCGTGAAAAACCGAAAGGTTTAAACAACCTCCTGCTTTTCACACCTGTCCTGTATTTAATATTTGCTGTTCTTAAAAGAAGAGGAGTCTTCGAAGTATACCGGGTCAATGACAACCGGCTCAAGCTCTGCTTCTTCCTGATAAACCGGAATAAAATCAGCCTCTGCTTCTTTCTTTTCTGCATTTAAAGGCAGGCTGCTCTTCTCAGCCGTGCTTCCATGTACCTTAAATTGCTGAATAAGGCTTTTCATAATCTGTGCCTGTCCGGATAATTCTTCACTGGCAGCCGCACTCTGTTCTGCTGTAGCAGAAGTGGTCTGAACCACACTGGAGATCTGATCGATTCCCAGAGTAACCTGATTAACAGCGGCAGCCTGTTTGTCCGAAGCGGCAGCTATTTCTTCTATAATCATATTAATGCGGCGGCTTCCTTCTACAACCTCCTGCATGGCTTTTGCTGTTTCAGCAGTAATTCTGCTTCCATTCTCCACTGCCTGCAGACTTTCTTCAATGAGAATTGTAGTATTTTTAGCAGCTTCTCCTGACTTGCTTGCAAGGTTGCGGACTTCGTCTGCCACCACAGCAAACCCTTTTCCTGCCTCTCCGGCCCTTGCAGCTTCTACTGCCGCATTTAATGCCAGAATATTGGTCTGGAATGCAATGTCCTCAATGGTTTTAATGATCTTTCCGATCTCACTGGATTTGGTATTAATCTCAGTCATGGCCTGATTCATTTCCATCATCTTCTGATTGCTCTTTGATACATTAAGACCAGCTTCTTCCGATTTTAACCGTGCCTCTTTGGCGTTCTCGGCATTTTTGTTAATCTGATTGGAGATATCATTAATGGTTGCTGCCAGTTCCTGAATGGAAGAGGCCTGTTCCGTCGCTCCCTGGGACAGAGCCTGAGCTCCGTATGATACCTGCTCAGAACCGCCTGCAACTAAGTCCGCGGATTCATTAATCCGGGTAAACGCATCGCTTAAATTATCCCTGATATTCCTGATTGCCAGTAATATTGGTTCATAATCCAGAACATACTGCTCGTGGTCCTTTGAAACAACCGTAAAATCTCCAGCTGCCATAGATCCAAGGATGTAAATAATATCATCAATAATACTGCCAATATTTATTATGGTGGAACGCATACTGTTGCCAAGGCCCCCAAGTTCATCCTTTGACTGATAATCTAAATCAACATGGAGACTGCCTTTTGACATCTCTGCTGCTGCTTTTTCAATCTGCTTAACAGGAGCAACAATGCTCTTAGTCATGGCGGCTGCAAGAATGATGGTGGCTGCCGCTCCCATAATCTGAAGTAGAATAACAATCACCTCTGTGACTGTCATATCAGACTGGGATCTTTTATAATCACTGTCAGCACTCTGCTTGGCAGAATCACTGATCTGGATCAGATCAGACTGAATCTGGTCAAAACGCGGTTCCAGTGATTCAAAGAAAACCTCTGTTGCCTGCCTGGTTCTATTGTCTTTTGCCAGGGTGAAGACTTCTTCTTTGGAAGGCTCTGCTTCGCTAAGCGCCTTTTCAATATCTTCAACCAAGGCTTTGTCACCCTTGTATTCTTCTTTTAGCTGTTGAAGATTTTCTTTTAATTCATTAAAGTCCGCCTCAGACTGGTCAATATAGTTACTCTTTTTTATTAAATCCGAAATCATGGTTGCATAGCCCACATTCTTTGCTGCCGATTCAACATTCCGTCGCATCTCAACCGTCAGCATAGATACCTCATGACCGTTGTTGTAAAATTCTACAAACCTGGAATTATTAACGATCAGACTGTATAACGAGGTGCCTGATACAACTAAAAACAAAATAAAAATAATTCCAAAAGAGACTGCAATTCTTTTGCCAATCTTTAAATTCTTCATCTGGTATCCTCCAACTATCTCTTTTGTAAATTTTTTACACCGATAGTGTATTATCGGCAAATATAAATATATCTTAATGACAATACTTAAGTTTTCGATTATGAAAGCTTACAGCTGGGAAAATGGCAGATTCAATTCTTCCGTACCTTTTAATATAAATTTTCCATCTGCAATTATCAAAGTCCGTTTTCCCTCTCCACAAACCGTTTCAATCTTATCCAGTTCCGCATAAGGGATGGTAATATCTGTATGACAGTTAAAATATGCCTTGGATGCATCCTCTTTTCTGAGAGCTGAAATCTCATTCTCCTTTGCGATAATCTCCTTGCCATTGGGATTATATAGCTTACTGTCTTCCGACCAGCTGTAGCACGTATCACCAACTGCAAAATGTGGTCCCATCTTCTCCACAATTAAAATAGGAAGCTTATCAAGAATATCAAACTTTCTTGCCATTGCGTAAGCAGTGGTATTGGTTCCAATAGCAAACTCACCCATGGGCAGAGTGTCATGATTCTTTAAAATCACCTGTCTGATCAGTTCTTTTCCTTCCTTTGGATCTTCAAAATTACTGCAGGAATAGTCTTTGATCATGCCGTCTTCAAATGTCATAACCAGATCCTTAAACTGAAAATCAGCAATGTATACCGTGCTGACTTCTAAAACACCGCTTGTTCCAGCCAGTCGCGGTGAAGTAAATACTTCGCCAAGGGGAATATTCACATCGGCCACACAGTTTTCAAAATTCGTTTCTTTTTCTCTGTCTTTTAAATGATGGAGAGCGACTGTCAGACGGGTTTTATTATTCCCTTTTCCTGTAATTTCCACATAGTCTGCTTCATCCAGTGCATCGATTATGGTTTGCTGCAGACCCTTGTACTTTTCATAATCCAGGGTATTGATGGCAATGGTCTCATTAAATATCTCTTCAAAATTATCACCGATTTCCGGAACAGGAAATGCGATGATGGTAAAGCTGATTTCATCACCGGGAACATACTCATTTAAAATTCTTGCTGTTTCACCAGCCATCTCCACAGAAAGCTTCTCCTGTTTGGGATCAAGGTGGTTTGCTTCCGGTTTATTAACCGGCTGAAAACCTTCTTTTCCAAACGTCTCAATTACAGCAGGTCCTGCAAAAGCTGCAGCCAGATCTTTATAAGTCTCGTATGCAACTTTAAGCACAGAAGCTTTGCGGTCTTTAAAGGCTTTATTAACATAGATCGCATCATCGTAACGGTGATCATAATCATACTGACGGTTTGGTGACGTACTATAATAGCCAGCTTTACGTCCTGCATTGGTATTCACTGCCCAGACTGCAGCACGGCATAAAATCACCTTAAGCCCCAGTTTTTCAAAATTTTCCATAGCATATTTTACCATGCGTTCAAAGCCAAGCTCATAGCGAATCTGGACTGCTTTCTTTTTAGATAAATCTCTGCCCATTACCTCAAAGCCTTTTCTGTACCCTTCCGTATAGGTATCCGCCATCAGACGAACCTTTTCCTCTGGAAGAGAATTGAGATAACCTGCAACTTTAAGCTCGGAATCCGAGATATATTCTCCAAAGCAGTAGAGATAGCGAAGATCCGTTAAATCACTGTTGCGAATAATATCTGTTGCAAAGGAAAGGGAGGGATCTAAGCCCTCTCTTACACGGAAAGTCACTGTATGATCCGTATAATCACTGACAAACCAGTAAAGAACTTCCTTTACAGAGGCCATCTCCGGCACTCCCTCTTCAAACATGTTATAGATTTCTATCAATGCCTCATTTAAAATCGTGATATCAGTCAGCCTGTTCTCATGAACAAAAACAATATCCCCTCTGATTTCCTTATAAAGGTAGCAAAGGAGCTGTCCGAATCCGTCTCCCAGTTTTTCCACTGCGTAAGCTGGATTGGCATAACTGGTTTCATAAGCGTCAGGAAGAATGTCCTCATAAAATTTCAGGTTCCATTCTTTGAGATCCTTTAAGGAAGCCGTATTAAGCTTTCCCTCTTCTATAAAGTCAAGGTATTCCCCCATAAGGCATATAAATGAGGCTGTCCTTGTAAAATAATCATGAAACGGCTGTGATACTGTCTTCTCGGAAGAGATCTGGCTGATCCGCTCCATAGACAATTGAAACCGTTCCATGATTCCTTCATTTTCCTGTTCAAACAATTTTCTACTATCCATTTTTTTACCCCTTTATTCCAATAATAAGAAGAACTGTCCAAAAAACAATCAGCAAAACACTGATGCCAATTCCAATCTTAGACAGTATGTATTTTTTTTCCTTTTCAAAGAAAGAAAGAACACCATAAAACAGGGAAAAGATAGAAATCAACATGCTGCAAAAGCAGACAGCCGCAACGTTTAACTGCGCCTGTCCTGCAGTGATTGCAGCACTGGATATTCCAAGTATCCCTAAAACCAGTGCTCCTAAAGCCAGTCCCAACGCCAGAAAACTATTTTTAGCATACGGTTTTCTAATGTAGGATACTCTTTTCTGCTTTGCCACGCCTCATCCTCCTTACTCTTATGTGCTGTACTATTTTATAAAGAATATATCCACTCATTCCTCCCAGGGAATTTAAAATCATATCATCCACATCAAAACTTCCCACCTTGAAAATAAGCTGGGTGGTTTCGATGCAGAGACTGAATAAAAAGCTGAGCAGCGTTGTATTGAAAAAGTAGCGGCTCCTGCGGCTTATCACCGGCAGAAAAAAACCAAAAGGCATAAAACAGACTATATTCCCAACCACATTTAAAAGGAAAGACTTAAAACCCACCACATGGCGGTAAACAATAAATCTCTTAATTTCCTTCAGTGGAATCAGGTTATAGGCGTATTCCTCCCGTATATGACCGCTTCTTCCAAAATAATCGGAGAAAAACAGAAAATACGCCAAAAAGATCAGGTAAATTATAAAAATCACCCAACCAAATTTCTGCCGTTTCGTCGCATTTTTAATCATAACAGCTCCATCTTTATTCCAAAAGGGGAGAACTGCCAGAATTTTATGGATCCTGACAGCCTCCGCTCTTGTGATAACGGTTAAAATGTAATTTCAGATTTTCTTTTCAATAAAACAGCTCCGTTTACGATTGAAATGATACCTGCAGCAAGTCCGATCGCTGTCACTATAATTCCAACAACAATATTTAATGCGCCTGCATTTCTCATGGTTTTATATACTTTTTCCATATCCTGCTCTCCTTATTTTACGCCATACACTTCATAATAATCATCAATTGCTGCCTTTAATTCATCATCAATCAGTACTCGTTCCTTGTATTCCCGGTTATAAAGATGTTCAATGACTTCTGCCATAGACACGATGGCAGATGCTTTAAATCCATATTTTTCCTGTATTTCATCCAGTGCGCTCTGCTCTGTTTTCCCCTTCTCCATACGGTTTAAGGAAACCATGAGGCCCAGAATCGTTACATCTCCCTGCGCTTTGATAATGGGAAAGGTCTCTTCAATGGACTTTCCGGATGTGGTCACATCTTCAATAATGACTACTCTGTCTCCATCTTTTATAGGACTTCCAAGCAGAATTCCGGCATCCCCGCCATGGTCTTTTTCTTCTTTTCTGTTGGAGCAGTATTTAATTTCCTTTCCATACAGTTCATGGAATGCGATTGCAGTTGCAACGCTTAAGGGAATCCCTTTATAAGCTGGTCCGAACAGTACATCGAAATCAGTACCAAACTTATCATGAATCGCTTTGGCGTAATACTCACCCAGCTTCTTTAACTGTGCTCCTGTTACATAAGAACCGGCATTCATGAAAAATGGAGATTTCCTTCCGCTTTTCAGTGTAAAACTTCCAAATTTAAGGACATCACTGTCCACCATAAATTCAATAAACTCCTGCTTATACTGTTCCATTTTTCTGTCCTCTCTATTCAAAAACCGTTCCGTTATCGTACTGCGCCGATCAGTTCGCTGATGTCTTCTATCTGATATTTTATCATATAATCTTCAATACCTGCAATAATTTCCGTGGTTGCATAAGGATTAACAAAGTTAGCTGTTCCTACAGAAACAGCGGTTGCTCCTGCAAGTATAAACTCAAGAGCATCCTCAGCAGTCATAATTCCACCCATTCCGATAATGGGTATTTTAACCGCACTTGCTGCCTGATAAACCATTCGAACTGCAATTGGCTTGATTGCAGGACCGGATAACCCGCCTGTCTTATTGGCCACTGCAAATGTACGGCGGTTTACATCGATCTTCATTCCTGTCAGGGTATTAATCATGGATAAGACATCTGCCCCGCCTGCTTCCGCAGCTTTTGCCATAACAGTGATATCCGTTACGTTGGGGCTGAGCTTCATAATCACAGGCTGTTTTGCATACTTCTTTACCTCTCTTGTTATGGCTTCCACGGCTTTTGGATCCTGACCAAATGCAATTCCGCCCTCCTTTACATTGGGGCAGGAAATATTAATCTCCAGCATATCCACCGGTTCATCCGAAAGCCGCTCCACCACTTCAATATAATCTTCCGTGGTCTTTCCACAGACATTGACAATGATTTTAGTATCATATTTCTTTAAAAATGGAATATCCCGCTTAATAAATACATCCATACCGGGATTTTGAAGTCCGATGGCATTAATCATTCCACCATAAGTTTCTGCAATTCTTGGAGTTGGATTCCCAGCCCAGGGAATATTGGCAACTCCTTTCGTCACGACTGCACCCAGGCGGTTTAAATCCACAAGCTCGCTGTATTCTTCACCGGAACCAAAAGTGCCTGAGGCTGTCATGACCGGGTTGTTTAATGTAACACCGGCAAGATTTACTTTCATATTCATCTAGAATTCAACCTCCTCAGCCTTAAATACCGGACCGTCTTTGCAGACTCTTTTGTTATGAACCATGGAATGGTCATCTTTCTCACTGCTTTTGCAGACACAGGCAAGACAGGCTCCGATTCCACATGCCATCTTCTCTTCCA
>Ga0316602_10000913_pt1 | contig 11027 bp, 9 predicted proteins | sample OWC_soil_day10_C_FD_203103 | JGI IMG/M metagenome (GOLD analysis project Ga0316602, IMG submission 203103) | Wetland soil microbial communities from Old Woman Creek delta, Ohio, United States - OWC_soil_day10_CT | ecosystem: Environmental > Terrestrial > Soil > Wetlands | place: USA: Ohio... | reverse complement strand
AATAGCAGAAAAATATAAGCAGGATTTTATCCTGCTTATATTTTATGTATTTTTATCCAAATAAGCAGGATTTTTAGCAAAAAGTAGGGAAATATAAATAAACCTATCGTTAAAAGTAATTATGAATTTACTTAGTCACTAGGTTTATACTAGTTAATATTGTGAAATAATAGTTAGGGGGGAATTAAATGACTTATAGTATTGCGGCATCACATGCCAAAGGTAAGTGTGCCACAGATAAGATTTTTGGAGCTAATGCTGCTGCTGGCAGAGCTGCGGCCCAATATGGCAGAGATAAAGTAATAAATGCCACAATTGGTGCTTTTATGGATGAACATGAGATCTTAGCATGTATACCAACGGTGGAAAAAACTTTTAGGAATTTGCCGATAGACAATATTATCAGCTATGCTCCAATTGCCGGATCACCTGATTATTTAGAGGCATTTATAAATTTAACTTTTGCTGATCATAAACCTGATGCTTATATTGATGGGGTAGCGACAGCTGGTGGTTCAGGTGCGATTCATCATACCATTTGGAACTATTCAGAAATAGGGGATACAGTTTTAACTTCCGATTGGTACTGGGGACCGTATAAAGTATTGTGTCAAGATGGTTTGCGCAAATTGGATACATATACGTTATTTGATGAACAACAAAAGTTTAATATTGTTAGTTTTGGTGATAAAGTAAAAGAATTATTAGCCAAACAAAATAATTTAATTGTAATTATTAATACACCGGCTCATAATCCTACCGGCTTTAGTTTGACAGATAGTGACTGGGATCAAGTATTGGCTCTATTTCAAGAGTGTGCTAGGGATACAACAAAACGTATTATTCCATTAATTGATGTTGCCTATATCGATTATGCAGGTGAAAAAAATGCTTGTCGCGCTTTTCTAAAAAAACTTGGGGGGTTGCCATCGAATATATTACCTATTTTGGCATGTAGTATGTCAAAAGGTTTTACTATGTATGGACAACGTACTGGTATAATGATTGGGGTTTCCTCAAGCAAAGAAGTAATTGAAGAATTTAAAAATATAAATCAATATACCAGTCGGGCTACATGGTCAAATATTACCCATAGTGCGATGGAGTTAATGACCATAATTTATCAGGATAAAGAACTTTTGGCAAAGGTTGAGCAAGAACGTAAGGAATACTATACTTTAATTCGTAACCGTGCAGATATTTTTATGAGTGAAGCCCAGGAAGTTGGATTACATATGCTACCATATATCGCTGGTTTCTTTCTTACTATCCCAGCGAGTAATCCTGATACAATTTGTGAAAAATTGTATCAGGATAATATATTTGCAGTGCCATTGGCAAAAGGTATTAGAATTGCAGTATGTGCCGTGACGGCGGCTAAAATCACGGGGATGGCTGCTAAGATAGCTAAAGCTATGCAAGCTGTAGATGAATAAATCGTAACATATAATAAGCTGGTATGTGTATAATGATTGATTATAATATTAAGGGAGATACTATAATCAAAGGAGGAGATGAAATTGGGCTGTCAACATAATAATTGGCTTGATGACACTACTATGGAATTCCCTCGATTTGGTTTTTGGATTATACATGTAATTAGCTGTATCATAATTTTTGCTCTGGGTATGAAATTTGCACTTCGGCGTGTACCACTCCCTTTTGTAGCGTACCGTCTGCTCAGCAGGATGATGCGCAAATGACATCAAAGAAGAGTGAACCATTGTTCACTCTTCTTTGATGTAGTTATTGTGTTATTTGAAAATTTTAATCATTATTAAAAATCTAACTTCATTGGAACTGTATATATATTATTGTTTTATTGAGCTATTGGTGTTATAGTATTTTTGGACTATACATAATGAAACTTGTGTATTAGAGTATGCTCAAAAATATATTCTAATATAGCTTGCTAATAATTAAAAATGGGGGATAGAACATGTTCGGTTTAAAACCAAAAGAAGATGAGTTTTTTAAATTATTTGTAGATAGTAGTAATGTATTACGACAGGGAGCCTATTTGCTTAAAGATGTTATGGATAACTACATCCGACTTGAGGAAAAGATGGAAGAAATTTCAAAAATAGAACATCAAGCTGATGATATTAATGATGCAATAATTGATAAACTTAATCAGACGTTTATCACACCCCTTGATCGTGAAGACATTTATTCCTTGGCAACTATGCTGGATGATGTAGTGGATTTTCAGCAAGGTATAATGCAGCGAATGGTGCTCTATAAGGCTGGTAAACCGACATCAGGTGCAGCTGAGCTAGCTGGTCTCTTGGCTGAGTGTACAGAAGAAATGGTGCTAGCTTTTGCTCTACTTAAGAATATTAAGGGCAATCAACACAAAATACTTGATCATACCCATAAGATTGGTGCACTAGAAAGTCAAGGCGATAATATTTATCGTCGTGAAGTAGCATTACTGTTTGAGACATGCCCAGATCCAATAGAAATTATAAAATGGAAAGAAATACTGGAATATATGGAAAACGCCCTTGATCACTGTGAAAGTATTGGAGACTTATTACGAGGCGTGGTTATGAAATATGCCTGATACATTAATTATTGTTGTTGTTGTATTAGCATTAGCATTTGATTATATTAATGGTTTTCATGATACTGCTAATGCTATAGCTACTTCGGTGTCCACTCGGGCGTTGACACCAAAGTTTGCAGTATGGATGGCTGCAGGGCTTAACTTTCTTGGTGCTATGTATAGTACAGGAGTGGCCAAGACCATTGGTGGCGATATTGTTACATCTGCCCAAATGGTTAATGAACCCATTATTATGGCTGCTATGATTGGCGCAATATTTTGGAATTTGCTCACTTGGTGGATGGGTATCCCAAGCAGCTCATCTCATGCATTAGTAGGTGGGGTGGTAGGGGCTGTTTTAGTTGCTAAAGGTTATGAGGCTTTAAAAATAGCAGGTATATTAAAAATAGTTGCCGCCCTTATTGGGTCGCCACTTGTAGCTATGGGTATAGGTTTTCTTATTATGTCAGTTTTATTTTGGATATTTGGTAACAAGTCGCCTGGTCGAATTAATCCTAAATTTAAACGATTACAAATTGTGACAGCAGCGATGATGGCCTTTTCTCATGGTTCTAATGATGCCCAGAAGGCCATGGGAATTATTACATTAACTTTGGTAAGTACAGGCTATTTGACAACGCTGGAAGTTCCTATATGGGTTAAAATATCGGCAGCTACAGCCATGGGGCTAGGTACAGCAGCTGGTGGATGGCGTATTATCCGCACAATGGGCAGTAAGATATTTAAGTTAGAGGCTATTAGTGGCTTTGCGGCAGATCTTAATTCATCACTCGTTATTTTTGGTGCGACACTATTACATTTGCCGGTAAGTACTACTCATGTTGTTTCAGGTTCAATTATGGGGGTAGGTACTGCTAAGCGCCTTAGTGCTGTTCGATGGGGCACAGCACAACAGATGTTGATGGCTTGGGTGTTAACTATTCCATGTACAGCAGCTGTCAGTGCTCTGTCGTATAAAATAATTGCTTTATTTTTGTAAGATCATAATATATATTACTACATAAAATAATAATGAGCGGCAAATATGCATTTATGCTTATTTGCCGTAATTTTTGGTACAAGAGTCAGAGTAGTTTGCGTATTTAGACATTTTAGTATTATTATGAGAATAAAGTATAAATATTTAGCGTAAATAGCAGTATCCTATTTTGTGGAAAGTTTGAGTAGTGTAAAAAAGTATATGCAGGAGGCATTTAAATGAAAAAGCCTATTACTGTTTATTTTACAAATGGAGAGTCCTGTCAATACGATGTAGGTATGACTTTATTACAAATCAGTAAAAACATGCAAAATTTGCATTCTGCGCCAATTGTTGCTGCGAAAGTAAACAATGAAATTAAGGATTTACAGTTTAGTGTGAATTTTGATTGTACTGTGGAGTTTTTAGATTTGCATACTGAATCTGGTATAAAAGTTTATCAACGGAGCCTGGTCTTTGTAATGATTGCTGCAGTCCAAGAACTGTTTCCCCAGGGGAAAGTGACAGTCGAACATTCTTTGAGCAAGGGGCTGTATTGTGAGCTGTATATAGGCGAGCCAATTACTCTAGGCCATCTGAAGGCTTTGGAAATGCATATGCGACAAATTGTAGATGAGAATCGTCCGATAACGATGAAAAGTGTACCTATTGCTGAAGCTATTGCATTGTTTAAGATTGCTAATCAAGTTGAGAAGGTGAAACATTTAGAGCAACTAAAACGCGAGCGGGTTAGAATTTACTATTGTGGCCATAGCTATGGTTATTTTTATGGCACCATGACACCTAATACAGGTAATTTAAAAGTGTTTAACTTAAAACAACATGCATCTGGTTTTATTTTGTGCTTTCCAGAAAAAGAATACCCTGATCGATTGCCAGAGTTTATACCTCAACCAAAACTATCGGAAATTTTTTTAGAGGCTGAACGTTGGGGGGGAATCTTACAGTGTGGTTATGTGGCAACATTGAATGAATATGTGCAGAATGATAAGGTTAATGATATTATCAGAATCGCTGAGGCGTTACATGAGAAAAAAATAGCTCAAATTGCAGATTTTGTATTTCAAAATAAAGACGTGAGGGTTATTTTGGTAGCTGGACCTTCATCATCAGGTAAGACAACGTTTGCAGATCGGCTGACTGTACAACTCAAGGTAAATGGTTTGCGTCCAGTTCCTTTATCCTTGGATGATTATTTTATTGACCGTGCTCAGACGCCTAGAGATGAGAACGGTGACTATGATTTTGAAGCCATTGAGGCTATTGATCTACAGCTATTTAATGAACATTTACGTAGAATATTAAATGGTGAGGCAGTGGAAGTTCCATCTTATAATTTTATGACAGGTGAGCGGGAATATCGCGGGCATGTCATTCAGATTGATAAAACAGAGCCGCTGATTATCGAGGGAATTCACGGTCTTAATGAAAGATTGAGTAGTGCTGTACCCCGAGAACATAAAGTCAAAATATATATTAGTGCTTTAACTCAATTATCAATTGATAATCATAATCGTATTCCAACTACAGATACCAGGCTAATTCGAAGAATTGTTAGAGATAATCAGTTTAGATCCCATGACGCTCTCAAAACATTAAGTATGTGGTCATCAGTACGGCGAGGTGAAGAACGTAATATTTTTCCTTTTCAGGAAGATGCAGATATTATGTTTAACTCAGCACTTATTTATGAACTGGGTGTATTGAAAAAATATGCGGAACCATTATTAGCCCAAATTACATCTGCCCAGGTAGAGTATGTAGAGGCCAAACGATTATTGAACTTTTTAACATATTTTGAGAGTATTGACGATGCTGAGATTCCCCTTAATTCTATTTTGCGCGAATTTATTGGATCTTCATGCTTTTATCGGTAACAAAAAAGCCCTAACCGTTAGGTTAGGGCTTTAATTTATATCTTAACGATTTTTTGCAAAGAATTTTAAAGCAACTTCAGGGAATAAAGCGTATGATAATACATCTTCAACAGATGCGTTAGGATAGCCTTTTTCTGCAAGTTGTTTAGTCAGAAGTTCCATTTGAGGTGCAATATCATCAGCTGGACGGTAGTCGATAATTTTTTCATCGCCAATGATTTTTTCACGAACAGACTCATCAACTGGCATAGGAGTCTTACCATATTTACCACGGGCCAAGTCTTTGATTTCACGTGGTACCATTTTGTAGCGCTCGCCGAGCATTACATTGAAGGTTGCCATTGAACCAACAATTTGGCTGGTAGGAGTAACGAGTGGAGGATAACCAAGTTCAGCACGTACGCGAGGCATTTCTTCCAGCAATTCTTGATATTTTTCTTCGATACCTTGTTCTTTAAGTTGGTTGAACAAGTTGGACAACATACCACCAGGAATTTGGAAATCAAGAACATTCGTATCAACATCAAAATTAGTTTTGAGATTGAAATCGGCTGCCAAACTCTTCTTAACATTGGCAAAGTGAAGAACTGCGTCTTTAAGCATGTGGCGATCAAGACCAGTGTCATATTCAGTGCCTTCTAAAGCCGCAATCATAGTTTCGGTACAAGGCTGGGAAGTACCAAGAGCGAATGGTGACAATGCACAATCAACCACATCTACGCCAGCCTCAATGGCTTTTAAATAGGTCATTGAGCCCATACCGCTTGTATAGTGAGTGTGAAGTTGAATAGGTACACCTACTTTAGGGTCTGCTTTCAAAGCTTTTACCAAGTCATAAGCAACATAAGGTCTAAGTAGACCAGACATATCTTTAATACAGATTGAATCAGCACCGCGCTCCACTAATTGACGAGCTAATGTGATATAGCTTTCAACTGTGTGGTAAGGGCTGATCGTATATACGCATACGCCTTGTACATGAGCGCCTGATTCTTTTGCAGCTTTCATAGCTACTTCAAGATTGCGCACATCATTCAGCGCATCAAATACACGAATAACACCAATACCATTTTCAACCATTTTTTTGACAAAAGCAGTCACTACATCATCAGCATAGTGATTATAACCAAGGATATTTTGACCTCTAAGTAGCATAGAAATAGGAGTTTTTAAATGACTTTTCAGAGTGCGCAGACGCTCCCAAGGATCTTCGTCTAAGAAACGTAAGCAACTATCAAATGTAGCTCCGCCCCAAGCTTCTATGGCAAAATAGCCAACTTTATCAAGCTGCTCCAACATAGGTAACATATCAGTCATACGCATCCGAGTGGCAGCTAGTGATTGGTGACCATCCCGTAAAACTGTTTCCATTATTTGTACTGGTTTTTTAGACATAAATATCCCCCTTTTTGTTTTGAACCTTGATTCTGATCAAACCATATTATATTATTATAATTTGCTCAGTATCACTTAGTTAAATATGTAACAATCTCTGCATTTACAATTTTAACGTATTTAAATTGCTTTTACTAGTCTTTTATTAACAATTTTAATAAAAAAAATAATATTATTTTGTATACAGATTGAGAATATTGTAATAATTTGCTACTTTTTGTCTAGTTTTCGAGCTAGCAGTCCAGCCATCGGACTCTTGCCAGATAAGGCAGTCATTGCGTCTTCGTGGCCAAGGTGGGCCAAAATTGCATATACTTGAGGATTTTCTACTGATGTATGAACAGGAGAGGTTTTTCCATAATTCTCTACATATTCTCGTCCTTGTCCAGGAGGAATTAGGCGACCTGGTCCGCCGACACAACCACCTTTACAGGCCATTCCCTCAATAAAGTTGGCAGTAAGCTGACTGTTTTGAATTTGTTCAAGTAGTTTTTGGCAATCAGGAATACCGTCTACTTTGATGGGTACTAATTTTTGTAAATGGTGTGGTATAAGTTTTTCTAGTGTAGTGGCTACAGCGGCGCTGACTCCGCCTGTATAGCCATAAATTCGCCCACCCCAGGAAGCTACTGCTTTTTCGTTATCTTCTTGCTGTGCAGGATTAATTTCGGCAGCTTCGAAAATGGTGGCTAACTCTTGGAAGGTAAGTACAAAATCTACGGCTCCTTTTACATCAGGCAGCATGGCTTCTGACTTCTTGGCAACACAAGGACCGATGAAGACGACTTTGGCTTCTGGTTCAAATTCTTTTATTACCCTAGCAGATGCTACCATCGGTGATACGGATGGTGAAATATGCTCAACTAAGTCAGGAAATTTATTCTCAATTAATTTTATCCATACTGGACAGCAGCAACTAGTAAACATAAAATCCTGAGAGGTTTTGACATGTTCTTCAAATTCAAAAGCTTCTTTCATGGTGACTAGATCTGCATATAATGCTGTTTCCAATACTTCGGTAAAACCAAGAGTCAATAGGGCGGAGCGTAATTTTCCAGGGGTAACATCAGGACCAAATTGACCAACAAATGCAGGAGCTAAGGAAGCGTATACTGGATTTGTTTGTTGCTTTAATAAATTAACGAGAGGAATGAATTGGGATTTCTCTCCTAGTGAACCGAAGGAGCATGCAGTAATGCAGTGACCTTCTCCCAGACATTTTCCTTGGTCAATCTTTACTTTACCAAGCTCATCATGGGTGATGGCATTTAGAGGACATGCTTTTTCACAATTACGCTCTTCTTTAGGGCACATTCTGCAAGCCTCTGGATTGGCAACTATGAATGGTTCGCTAGCCATACCCATAAGAGCCTCTTCGTCATAGTCATTAAGAACAGCGTCATCGTTATGCGGTGCTAGACCCATGGCCATGCGAATTTGATTGGCAACATAGCGGCGTGTAGTATGATTTTGAAATTCTTCCGATACCATGTCGCAGATTTCTTCCCGGCGCTCAAATAAAGTACCTTCCCAGGCCGCTTTGGCGACGTGATATAGGATACGTGGTTTAATATTTATTGTGTTAGTTTCTATAAAAATACCTCCCACATTATATTCTTACTATAATATTAGGGATTTATGTACTTTTTCCTCTTGCGGTTATATAAAAAATTTGCTATTCTAAGATTCAGTTTATGAATTTTTTCTCATAAAGGAGTAGCGTGTGCATGCAAGAAGGGCAAAGTGGTGAAAAAAGTCTAAAAAAGGACTTAGGTTTAATAGCAACAATGGCTTTGGTCATTGGAATGGTTATTGGTTCCGGGATTTTTATGAAACCAGGCAAAGTCATTTTGGCAGCTGGTGATTCTACAATGGCTCTTTTGGCGTGGGCACTTGGTGGAGTTATTACATTGGCAGCTGGTCTAACTGTTGCCGAATTAGGAGCACAAATCCCTAAAACAGGCGGATTATATACTTATTTAGATGAAATATATGGGAGAGTCTGGGCATACTTATATGGTTGGATGCAGACTGTCATTTATGGACCAGCTACAATAGGAGCACTAGGACTCTATTTTGCTTCATTGTTACTGCCATTTTTCAATATTAGCGAAAGTTTAAAACTGCCAATTGGAATGATTGCAGTACTCTTTCTGACTGCAATTAATTGTTTTGGCTCTAAATACGGAGGCTTTATTCAAACTGTGGCAACTATCGGCAAGCTTATACCCATTGGTCTGATTGCAATTTTAGGCTTATGGAAAGGTAATGGCCAAATCTTTGGAATGACCAGTGGCGTGAATCCTTCATTAGGTATGGGGGCAGCTATTTTGGCTACCTTGTGGGCATATGACGGCTGGATTGGTGTCAGCTTTGTAGCTGGCGAAATGAAAAACCCAGCTAAGCAATTGCCGAAAGCAATTATTGTAGGATTAGGGATTGTCATATTGGCTTATCTTGCTACTAATTTGGCTATTTTGCATGTGCTGCCTGCAGCTGAAGTCGCTAGTTTAGGAAAACTTGCGGCAAGTACAACAGCTGGTCTATTATTTGGTGAGATGGGTGGGCGACTGATTAATATAGGTATTTTAGTGTCGATATTTGGGGCACTGAATGGTTATATTTTGACAAATGCTCGTGTCCCCTATGCCATGGCTATGCGCGGTCAATTACCAGCATCTGCTTTGTTGTCGAAAGTTCCTGATTCAGTTGGCACACCAGTAAATGCAATGATTTTACAAGTGGTATTGGCCAGTTTGCTGATGATTGGCTGGGATCCGGATAGTCTAACTGATATTGCTATGTTCGTGATGTGGGCATTTTATATATTAGCGTTTACTGCTGTATTTGTATTACGCAAACGTCAACCTAATACTGTGAGCCCTTATCGTGTGCCTGGTTATCCTGTAGTGCCTATGATTGCTATTATAGGGTCGATCTACATTGTTGGCAGCATGTTACTTGATAAACCTATGGATGCTATAATGGCAGTTGGTATTACTCTGATTGGATTGCCGGTATATTGGTTCTTGAATTGGACAAAAAAGTAAACTGTTTATGGAGAAAAAGAGCAGTAGGGCGTAGTAGCCTAACTGCTCTTTTCTTCGTTATGTATAAAATAATTATTCAGTAGGATACTAGTAATGGATATATCCCAAGGGGAGTTTTTTATTAGAATTGGGAAATAAAAAAAGAGGAGTAAGGTATAATATGACAAATCCTATAGTAAAATGCACTGTTGACCAGTGTACCCATTATATGCCTGGCGATCAATGTATGGCAGCTAAGATTAGTATTTATAATGAAGAAGAAACTGGAAAATCAGAAAAGTCTAAAGATACCCAATGTAAGTCTTTCCATCATCGTAAAACCATGGGGGATATGCTAGGAGCTCTTCATAATGCTAATATTGGTGGAACTGTATCAGCGGCATTTCTTGATGGCACACAAGTAACGCCGGTTGTTGAATGTTTTGTGAATAATTGTAAGTATTGGCATAACAATAACCTATGTAATGCTGGTAATATTGATGTATCAGGAGCTAATGCGGCGAAAACTCCAGACACTGACTGTAGCACATTTGAGGAAGGAAAATAGATAACTATCTATAAAGAAAGCCTAGATTACATCAAGCTACAGCGCAGGCAAAAGTCTTATTCGCCCTTACTTGGAGTTGGGAAAACGATACAAGATACTATCTGATTCTGCAAAAATACCGAAGGCTGATATCAGTCTTCGGTATTTACATTCTAGATCAAGAAAAATTGTGTTTAATGTTTTTCATGGCAGCCACATGAACAATTGTGAGAATCACTGTGTTCTTTTTGAGAATCAAAGTGCACTTTAACCTGATTTTTGATATTATCAATATATAAACGGCGCAGCACCGCTTGTTCGTTGCGTTCTTCCTCGGTTAATTGGCCAGCCTTTTGTTTTCTGCCTAACTCGTTGATTCTGGCAACCATCTCTGGTGTTATAGGTGTTATAGGTGTTATAGTACTCATAATAACCTCACTTTTGTTTATATTATTGTTTGTAGAAAAGAATCATTATACTCAAAAGTTTATATAATTTTATACTGGTTGTAAAGGTTTTAAAAGAAATAATTTGGATTAAGGTAAAATGGTAGTATGATCAATATTGAATTGTCAGAAAATATAAATATTATTGAAAGGTATTGGCTTTTACGACAAATGCCGTATAATGG
>Ga0316602_10000909_pt1 | contig 11046 bp, 10 predicted proteins | sample OWC_soil_day10_C_FD_203103 | JGI IMG/M metagenome (GOLD analysis project Ga0316602, IMG submission 203103) | Wetland soil microbial communities from Old Woman Creek delta, Ohio, United States - OWC_soil_day10_CT | ecosystem: Environmental > Terrestrial > Soil > Wetlands | place: USA: Ohio... | reverse complement strand
GTGTTTTTATACCTACGATAGATCATGTACGTCATGAAACCAAAGGTACTACCCATCCAGATTAGAAAGATTAGTATTTTTACCATAATAAGCTGCCTCCCTTTTCCTTTTTTTGTATATGTACAACATCATTATCTTTATATTTATTCCTAATAGAGAAAGTAAAGTACTTCCAATGTAATTAAAGTATGAATATTTCGACTTTTTATGGAATCTAGAATGCTTTATCGTTCATCGTAACCATCCAATTTCATCGCTATGTCAAATTTTAAGAGAAGATACCCATAAATCCACTAACAAGTAGATTAATGGGTATCTTCTCTTAAGTAAAGCTAAATCCTGCTAAGTTTTTCCATATATAAACATTTATTTTACCATTTGTGGCAAATGATCAGCTCTGCCCAAACACTTTTTTACCCTTGGTGCAGGCTCCTCCTCAAAAAATTTGTCTCGTATATTATTCATTCGCCAATATGTAGTATCGGCTAATACATTTATCATTGTAACCCAATTTACTAATGTAAATCAAATTTGCCTTACACAAAAGCTGCACGCCCACCAGGCATGCAGCTTTTTCTCTTTAGGCCACGGGGCAGGTTAGTTGTCCCTATTAATTTGATTTATTTTTTTGTTCCTTAATGCGATCTAAAATACCAGTTTCTTGCACTATCTTGGATAATTTTTGATTATCATCCAACCATTTATTCTGAAATTCTTGAGGATTTAGATAGTCGACTTGTAGTCCAATATTCTCTAACTTACTTTTAAATTCAGGATCAAGAATGATAGCTTTCAAGCCATCAGCCAGTTTGGTTTTTATCTCAATAGGCATTTCTTTAGGAACCGCCACTCCCATCCAATTACTAAATACAATATCGATTCCTTGCTCTTTGAATGTTGGTGCATTTGCAAATAAAGGATCAGCCAACCGCTGTTCACTTGGTACAGCAAGTACCCTTAGTGTGCCATTTTTTATATGATCTTTAATGGTTGCTGGGCTAGTGAAAATAGCCTGAATATGTCCACCAAGCAAGGCCGTTAACGCTTCTGAGCCACCGCGGAAGGGAACAGGATCAAGGGTAACACCTACGGTATGAGCTAGCATTTCACCAAGTACATGAGCAATCGACCCTACACCACTGTTACCAATTTTTACTTGCCCCGGATTCTGCCGTACATACTTAATAAAATCGTCTATATTCTGCCAAGGCTGATCAGCTCGAACTACCATTACATATGGTGAAGAAGAAACCTGCACAAGTGGTTCTAAGGCTGTTGGATAGTTATATTTAGTCGAGCCATACAGCGATTGAAATATGAGGTCCACTCCGCTAATCCCAATAGTGTAACCATCAGGAGCAGCGCCAGCCAATTCATTCCAGCCAATGGTGCCCCCTCCGCCGGTTTTGTTGATAATAACTAAAGGTTGTCCTAAATTCATAGTAGCTGTTTTTTCCATCGCCCGGGCTAATAAATCCATTCCACCGCCGGCACTAAAAGGAACAATTAAAGTGATTGGTTTCTCAGGGTATTTCCTAGCTGTGGTTACCGTTGGTTGTATTGCGGTGCAACCTCCTATCATGAATGAAACAAGTAACAAATACACTGTTAACGAAGTTAATATTCTTTTTTTCAATATTATCTCTCTCCTTCTTATACGACATGAAACATGTATTACATGGAACACGGGTATGGGTTAGTTGTCCCTATTAGAAATGATAACTTTCAATTGTTTTATATTCATCGTTATTTCAATTTTAAAAAGAATCTACCATAATATACCTTATTAGCATATTATGGTAGATTCTTTTATATTAACACTAATTCCTTCTATTTTTTTACATAATAAGCATTATTTTCTTTTTTCAAAACAAAATTCTATTGACGTTTATTACAATGCCCAGTAATTCTCTCAAATCCCAACAAAACACAGCAATGAACTCTTTTGGCTGGAAAAATCCCTATAAAAAGAAAGGTGTATTTTTTAACACTATATATCTTTCTGCGAGATATTAAATTCGAAAACTATTATCATTCGAGTTTTTTTTACATTTTTCGATATATTTGATTACTTTTTTAACAGGTATTGTATCTTTCGATATAGAACTATAACTATGATATCTATGATATTTTTAGGAGGTAGTAATATGGAACGTACGAACCAGGAAATACTTGACGCTTTTAAAATAGTTCTTCCTTACTTAAACAAAATTGTCCGAGAGGATATGGCTGTTGGCTTGACAAGCCAAACTGAATATTTATCCTACCACCGTGCAAAAGAATTTGAACTTGATTTACCTGCAGGCAAGCCAATTAAAGGAATTAGTACTATCGAAGATTGTATTAACACAGGTAAAGAAACCTTTGCTGATATTCCTCCTGAAGTGTATGGCCGCACTATAAAAACTATTTTCACTCCTATTTATGGCGTAGACAAAGAGATTATTGGAACTCTAAGCTCTGGCATAGATTTAAACGATAGTCTTAAGTTAGTGGATACCGTTGAAAAGTTAGCTAATTCAACAGGACAAGCATCCATGAGTGTTGAGCAAGTTGCCCAAAGTGCAAGTGAACTAGCAAGTGCGGGGCAAAAAGCAATTCAACTGGCAGGAGACCTGATTAAACGAAACCAAGAAACAGTCCAGGTTATTAGTTTCATACGAACTATAGCACAGCAAACCAATCTCCTTGGATTAAATGCAGCAATTGAAGCAGCCAGAGCCGGAGAACAAGGCAGAGGCTTCGCAGTGGTAGCTGAAGAAGTAAGAAAGCTTGCTGATCAGTCTCAGGAAGCAACAAAGCAGATACAGGCAACATTGCAAGAAATGAGTAAAGCTGTTTCTGATATCTATAAATCAATTGAAGTTACCAGCTCTGTTAGCCAGGAACAGGCAGCAGCCACACAAGAAATAGCTGCAAATTTAGAAGAAATTAATAAAGGTGCCAGAAACCTAGAAAATTATGTAGAACGTTATAAATAAATTGAAAAAAGAAATGATACTCATTGAGTATCATTTCTTTTTTCAATTTGATCTCATATTATCACAATTACACGCACCCCCTCCGTGTCCCTTTTCTGTCTTAACTATTCAAAGCGGCCTCACAAAATACATTTATGCCAAATCATAAAAGTTTTTTATCATTATGATAACCAACTATAATTTCCCTGGCCCCTTACATGCGAGTTATGATGTAAGCAAGACTATCCTTACTAGTCTTCCCCAAGGGTATTGGAGATATCGCCTTGTTGAGATAACAATCTCAGGAACTCAAATAAAATACATATGAACAGAGGTGAAAAATAAAATTTATGACATTCGAATCAAGTGGATTCATAGCATCCCAAGAAAAATTTTTTAAAGTCAAAAAGCGGCAAATTAATTGGAATGCTATTTGCACTAAAGATATTCGCAGCAAAAAATTAAAACAAGAACTACAAGAAAGTAAAAAGAAAATTAAGATGTTAGAGACAGAATTAGCGCAAAAAGAAAAGGTATTAGCTGAGATTAAAGCATTGTTGAAGCTTGCACAACATTTACCTCCAAGAATACAATTTTCAAGCACGTTGGGAGAAAGAATTACCTGATGAAGTACTTCAGGTAGCTTATGCAAAAAACTATGACGATTAATTATTGAATAGAGACAGAGTCTAATTGAATTGGTTCTGTCCTTGTTAATAAATATTGTAAAATGAGTTACTAAGAGCTTAGGAAATTCTTGTGCATTACCAGGGTACACGCTAACGATTGCAATTTGGGGGAAGGATTTTAATAATGTTTGTTTAAGTAGAATATATAATGGTTTGCACACGTAAGATGAACTGAGATTTTATGGAGATGGATTGTTCAAAGGAGCTGCCAAAACGGCGACTCCTTTTTTATTATTTTATAGTATTATAAAAACGAGCAAAGCTATTCAACACATCGCTTGGAGGATAATAACAGATGGATATTCAACTATTTCAATCATTTCTTTTAGTAGCTAAACTGAGTAACATCACGCAAGCTGCCGAGCAGTTGAATTTCACGCAACCAGCAGTCACTGCTCAGATCCGAACACTAGAAGAGCATTATGGGGTTTCCTTATTTGAACGTATTGGCAAGAAACTTTATATTACTGAATCCGGGCGTGAGCTGGTCATACATACAGAAAAGTTGTTAACCGCTTACCATGACATTAATACTACAATGCAACGTTTTTCTGCCCTTAATAGTCCCATAAAGGTAGGAGCTTCAACTACAGTAGCTAGCTATATTCTTTCACCAATATTATTAGACTTTCAAAACCGTGGAATCGTCGGTTCAGTTATTCTAGATACTTGCACTAATCTTCCCTCAACCATAAAAGGGCTTATGGATAATACTTTCGATATAGCCATTGTGCATAATAAAATTAACAGTAGTCAAATCATACAATTTGACCTGTCAATTGAAAAATTAGTCTGGGTAGCCCAGTGTGATTTAGTTGCCGCAAATAATAATTGCCAAGATCTAAGCCATTACCCTTTCATTAATTTCCGCCCAGGTTGTGTGTATCGAAGAATGTTTGAAGACGTAGTACAGGAAAAAGAAGTTCATTCCATTATCGAATATAGCGACGCAGAAGCCATTAAACGGGCCGTGCTGGATGGAGTGGGTACAAGTATCTTGCCCTATGTACTAGTAGAGGCGTTTTTAGCAGATGGTACATTGGTCGAATTTACTAGTGCGCCACATCTCACATTCGTTATGTCTGTTGCTTTTCATAAAAATAAAGTGCTAACACCAGCCATGCGGGCGCTCCTTTTGCTTTTCGCAGAGCACGCCAATATTCAAAGCGGCCTCACAGAATACATTCATGCCAAATCATAAAATTTTTTTATCGTAATCATAGTCAACCACAATTTCCCTTGCCCCTTAATGCGCATTATACTCTTAGTAAGAATATAAAGGGGGAGAAAACCATGCGCGCTTGTAGCTTTGTATGTCTGATCAGCGTTATATTTTTAATTATTGACCAATTTTATCGCGGACTGAATTGGGAAAAGCTTTTTATCGGCGGTTTTATAGCTGTTGCCGTATGGACAGATTGTGAACGCTGGTTGTGTTATAAGCTAAGGCGAAGGAAACACGAATAGGGAAAGGATTAGGCTATGCTGATATCGGATATCGTAAAAACAGGATTGTATAAAGGTATAGGTGTTGCGATTAGCAAAAGTTGTCATTTATGAGGAGCTTCTCTTTATCAAATGCTACTATGCCATATTTTCATTATAGGCATTATTTCACCAAGGCAAGGTTTGGTAAAATAATGCCTTGTTCACTAGATTGTAGGTGGCAAAATATGATGGAATAATAATTCCAAATCATGATTGACTGGCTCCACAGATTTCTCAATTTTCATCCGTAATAAACTTCCCTGCCAGCAATCCCAAATCAAATCCGCCAATTGCTGCGCTGGCAAATCAATTCTTACATTCCCCATTTGCTGTCCCACGAGCAGACGCTCCGCTAAAATTGATTTATATTTATTTACAGATTGTTGTAATGCCGTCCGACATTCTTCACTGGCTTCACTAATTTCAGCAGCAAGATTGCCTAATAGGCAGCCTTTTTTTATCTCTGCACATTTATATTCTTCAGCAATTGCCAGAAATGCAGTATGCAGCGCCTTATAATAATCTTCTTTTCGGGTTGCCGTATCTAGGATATTTGCCCATCGTTCAATACTTATGTCAGTATAATAGCGAATTACTGCTACACCGAAATCTTCCTTGCTTGAAAAGTAATTGTAGAAAGATCCTTTGGGAATATCGGCTAATGTAGCTATTTCTTGAATACCTGTAGCATTAAAACCTTTTTTTTCAAAGAGTGATAAGCCAACTTCTAATAAATTCTGTTTTGTTATTTCTAAATCTGCACTTTTTTTCCTCGCCATATGGTACCACCTCGTGTATCGTATCTTTCTGCTTTTTTGCCAGTCCATTGTACACCAAGGAAAAGAGACAGATCTAGCCTGCCTCTTCTTCTGTTCAATGCGCAATTAGTGTGACACCTATTAAGATAATGTTTTTTCTGCACCAAGTTCAAAGGGAATTAGTTCATCGATTCTATCTTGATGTGTTTTTGTTGCCCATGCTGGATCTGCCAGTAGAGCCCTGCCCACTGCTACTAAATCAAACTCTTTCTTTTGTAATCTTTTGATGAGGGGAGCAAGGCTTGTATTCTTTGCACCTTTCCCTTCCGTGAAAAAGTCGATAAAGTTATTATCAAGACCAACAGATCCAACCGTAATGGTTGGTTTTCCTGTTATTTTCTTCGTCCATCCCGCTAAGTTCAATAGTGATCCTTCAAATTCTGGTTCCCAATAACGCCGCGTTGAGCAATGAAAAATATCTACTCCTGCATCTACTAGCGGCGCTAAAAATGCAGCAAGCTGTTCTGGAGTCTCTGCCAGTTTTGCGCTATAATTTCCTAACTTCCACTGAGAATAGCGAAATACTATCGGAAATTCTGGTCCTACAGCCTCACGACACGCCCGCACAATTTCAACGGCAAACCGGGTACGCGCAATCAGATCTCCACCGTACTCATCCTGGCGCTGGTTCGTTTTCCCCCAAAAGAACTGATCAATTAGGTATCCATGGGCACCATGAATCTCAAGACCATCAAATCCCAGACTTTTTGCATCACTTGCCGCTTGCCCAAATGCCTTGACGATCTGATCAATTTCAGAACTAGTCATGGGTTCCGTTACCTTTTTCCCTGTAGCTACATCAATCCCTGATGGACCAATCGGCGAGGCAGTTGGATTCGGATTATCACCATCCATTTGACGTGCCATTCCTACATGCCACAACTGAGGAATAATCTTGCCCCCTGCCTTATGAACGGCTTCAACAACATGTGACCATCCACGAAGCGCTTCTTCGCCATGAAAATTAGGTCGGCCCAGGCCTTCTGCTGCCGCAGGATGATTAATTAATGTACCTTCGGTAATAATCAGCCCTACTTCATTTTCTGCCCGCCTTCTATAATATCCTGCCACATCCTTGCCAGGTACACCATTCGGGGAAAATCCTCTTGTCATTGGAGCCATGACAATGCGATTTGCTAGTGCTAAATTTCCAATTGTTACTGGTTGATACAAAAGCTCCAGCTCATGATTTCTTATTTTTTCACTGTGTCCCATATGTATCTCTCCTTATATTTTGTCGGATTTGAAAATTGAAAATTTTGCACATTAACAACTCCTCAAAACATTTTCAAATTGGTATACTTTTCCTTAATTATACGACTGGTCATATTATTTGTCAATTATGGTTTCTAATGAAGACAGGAAATTCACCGCTATGTCAAATCTAAAGAAAGGCTACCCATATTAATCGATTATGGGTAGCCTTTCCTTATTTGCTCAATCCAGGGGATCTATTGAGATCTCCCATTCATGCTCTAACGATTATTGAATAGGGATATTGCCCTGCTTTGTCTGAGCGTTATCTGATTTTAGCAAGGTAACAGTAAGAACGCCGTGATCAAATTTGGCATCAATTTTGTCCTCTTGAATGTTGTCTATATAAAAATTCCGTTGGAACTGACCGAACCGTCTCTCCCGGCGGACATAATCTTTTTCACTTTTTACTTCTTGCGTCTCATTTCTGTTCGCACTAATGGTTAAATAATTTTTTTCATAACGCAGGCTTATATCTTCTTTATTAATGCCAGGTAGATCAGCTTCTAGTACATATTGATTGTCAGTTTCTCGCAGATCTACTCGAAATGAACTGGGGAAGTTATCTACATTCTCAAAGAGTGCTTCAAAATTATCTCCTAAAAAATTTCGCGCAAACTTACTCAATGCATTTTTTTGATGTCCATGATCTTGCCGATAAGGTCGTAAGCTAAACATAATGATTCTCTCCTTACTTTCTGTTTATATCATCATTTAGTATGCTTACTCCATCTTATTTTATTCAAATGCTTATTTGGTTCCTATCCACCATCACCAACTATTGATTATTGCTTTTGGTGGGAAGTGAAAACGGCAATTTTGCCTCTATTTTATATAAACATTAATCAGCCAGGTTACTGGCGCGTGTGTCCGAATAAGCTTCCCACAATAGAAAATGCGCCGGCAGTATGGTCGCTGTTTTAATCAAAAAGGCGCGATCACTACAATATTGGCCGTCAGTATACCGATATCATCCGGCGCATCTGCTACGTTCTGCCACGCCAGCTCTAAGATTACATGGGTAATGTGACGATAAAAGAAGTGCCTTCCCCTGGAGTGCTTTCCACCTTTATTTTTCCGCGATGGACATCGACTATCCACTTGGCGATAGACAGTCCAAGTCCAGTACCGCCTTCTTGGCGCGATCTTGCTTTATCAACTCTGTAAAAGCGCTCAAAGATATGCCTTATCTCGGTTTCTTGAATGCCTACGCCCGTGTCGTGCACGACAACTGTAACCCATGGTTTCGGCGCTGCTGTCATTGTGAGCAAAACACTTACCCTGCCCCCAGCAGGAGTATATTTAATCGCATTATCAACCAGAATTAAGAGTAATTGATTCATCCTTTCGCGATCGGCCAAAACGGGAATCGCTATATCACCGGCCATTTCCAATTGGATCCCTTTCCTCACAGCCAGCGGCTGTAGTGAGCGAATGAGCTGATCAGCAACCATCGCTAGATCAAATTCCTCTTTCATAATATTGGCTGCTCCGGCATCGCCTCGGGCAAGAGTTAACAAATCCGTTACAATTTGGGTCATTCTGCGAATTTCACTTTTCATGTCATGAAGTACCTGGACTGAGAAGGGTGATAGAATTTGGTCATCATCCGTCTGCACAGCATCTACGGAAGTCAGGAAAATACTAAGGGGTGTACGCAGCTCATGAGAGGCATCCGCGACAAACTCACGCTGTCTGGAAAATGCCTGTTTAATCGGAATAATCGCCCGCCCTGCCAATAAATGTCCAGCAAAAGCAGCGATCATCAAAAACAAGATCGAAATCACTACCATCATGATCAGCAACATTTTCAGCATTTGATAATAAGAACTGATATCCTCACCCACAAAAACGGTTCCTAACTCCTGGGGACCATCGTATATTTTCATGCTGCACAGCATTACCACTGCCCTCTCCTTATTCGGAAGATAAAACTTTTTCAGCTGTACTTCTCCGTCCTTAGCATTCCAGTTACGAATAATGGTTAACACACCTGTACGTATTGGTTGCGCAGGCTCCTCTGCGGCAGCCTGCTGCCTCGTTGTATCAAAAACATAATAAAAAATCTTTGCATCGGCATCTACATTCTCTGTTGTTCTTCCTTCCATCTGAAAGAAAGCAGATTTTACTTTATACATAGCAGCTTGTTGTCTCGCCTCTTTTTCGGTAAAGGACCGCAGGTCCTGCTGCTCTTCCCGATAAAGTACCCAAAGCAGCCCAGTGGAAGTTACGACAATAAAAGCCATCATCAGCAGCATCATGACCATAGCGTAACGAAAAGTCAAACCGTTACGGATTTTGGCAAACATCTTGAACCTCCCTATTTTTCTAGCACCAATGATGATATTAATCAGTGATTGATATAATAATAGTTCCAACCTTTATCGCTCTTCATCAGTTGAGGGCTGAAATTAGCCGTTTCTACCAAAAATCTTACTTTTTGTTCGTCCGGCACTACAATCAGACTGTTTGGAGACTGCGTTATAAAATCGGTTAGCCCTTGGATCGGCATAGTATACTTACTTGACCAGTCTAATTCTCCAGGCTGGCGCAAGGACAGCACACTTGATGGTTCAAGCTTCACCGCAATATTGTCGCTATAAAATACCTCAGAAGTACTGTAAAACTGATACATGCCGATCTCTTCTCCCCTAAAGCCAGCGATACTTTCTGCAATCCCTTTTCCAGACCGGCTCTCGGCTATGGCGGGGAACACAAATAAGCAAAGGATGATATAAGATCCCAATTGGCACAAACAAAGCAATTTGAAAACATAGGCTGTCGTCCGATCTTTTGACTTGCACCAAAGTAATAAGAGGAATAGCAGCAGACTAACTACGGTCATAATAAGCCCCAAACCCGCCAGATAACGATAAGCCACGGCCATATATACAAACAGCAGCAATACGAATGGAACCCCTGCCCAATAGATAATTGTCGTTGTTTTACCTTGCGCAAGCATTCTCTCTAGGTGTACAGCAGTTACGATTGCCACTGGAAAGACGATAGGGAACGTGTAGGTCAGGTATTTGGTAGCCATCAGTGAATAAAATCCAAAATAGGCCGCTGCCCATAGGAAGAGAAACAACAGCAATGGAGAGGATTGAGACCTAAAATCCTTACATCCCTGTATCAAAGCTTTTATGGCTAAGGCAGACCAAGGCAGCATACTGATTACAAATACGGCAATATAGTAGTAGCTCACATTATCCTTCGGATGCTCCGAAACGGTTGCGCGAAGATAGTTGTGCACGCCAAAAAAACTATTGATAAACTCAGTGCCATGCATGGCGTACATCGCAGCATACCAGGGCAGCGCTACAACTGCAAAAAGGAAAATACCCGACGGTATGAACAGTTCTTTTAGTTCTGACCAATTGCGCTGCACAGCTATAAAAAGCAGCATGACTAGTCCAGGCAGCAAAACGCCGATCGGCCCTTTCGTCAATACAGCCAGAGCCATGCTGACATATGCAATCCGGTACCATCGCTTCTTGGTACCATCCATTTTTACATATCCCAGATAAAAAAAGCATAGGGCTGCACAATTAAAGACAAAGAACACCATATCCGTAATAACCAGCTTTGCCAGTACGATATATTCGAAGGATGTTCCCATAATCAAGACCGACAAAACAGCTACCTTTTGTTTGACGATCTTAGTCGCAAACCAATACATCAGCACTAGGCCCGCGGAGGCAAAAAAAGCTGGTGCTAAACGTGCCGCCCATTCGGAAAACCCAAACAGTTGGAAAGCGATGGCCGTAACCCAGTAGAAGAATACGGGCTTATCAAACCAGATAGTCCCATATATCCTTGGTGAGATCCAGTCAGCTG
>Ga0316602_10000907_pt1 | contig 11049 bp, 9 predicted proteins | sample OWC_soil_day10_C_FD_203103 | JGI IMG/M metagenome (GOLD analysis project Ga0316602, IMG submission 203103) | Wetland soil microbial communities from Old Woman Creek delta, Ohio, United States - OWC_soil_day10_CT | ecosystem: Environmental > Terrestrial > Soil > Wetlands | place: USA: Ohio... | reverse complement strand
GAAATCTACCAGCCGGGATTTCTCTGGGCGTTTGAACTTGCCGTGGCCATCATTTTTGCCGCCGTGCTTGCATTCCGATGGTGGCAGACCAGAAGCCTGATCGATTCGACGCTTGAGTGCACCGCTGCATCGTATGCCAATACAGGCTATATCGGGCTGCCCCTGTGTGCGTTGACATTCGGCCAGCAGGGCCTGGGACCGGCAGTCGTCGCAGCGACGCTTACCATTTCCGCCAATTTCGCGGTCTCGATCGTCCTGATCGAATTCGGCGCGCAGAAAGAAAAAGGACTTTTTTCAATTGCGCCGATTGCGGCGGCATTGATCGGTGTGAGCGGATATTCGCTACCGCAGTGGCTTGCCCAGGCAATCAAATTGCTGGGTGTTGCGGCCAGCCCGTGCGCGCTGGTCGCCATCGGATTGTTCCTGGCCCAGAAGCAACAGCATACCGATGCGCCACTATCGATTAGCCTGGTGCTGTTCAAGCTGGTCTTGCAGCCTGCATTAGCCTGGTATCTCGCCTTTCATGTATTCGACATGCCTGAACTCTGGGCCAAATCAGCCGTCCTGTTGAGCGCGCTTCCGACAGGAACCGGCCCGTTCATGCTGGCAGAGCTTTACCGGAGAGGCGAAGCGATTGCATCCCGGACAATTCTCTGGTCGACCTTTGGCGCGGTCGGCACGTTATCGATTTGGCTGATCTTGCTTGCGCCGTGAACGCTTGAGTATCATTGATGAGGCGTTTTTCCGCCAGCTAACGTTCCTGCTGTCCTGTTTTTCAGGTTGTCGATCATGACGACAAATTCGGATGCCGGTGTTTTTTCCGGCGACGGGCTGCATCCGCCACAGGTCGCGCAACCGCTGGCGCAGGACGGCGCTTCTGGTCGCACCGTCTCCATCTTCCTGGCCAGTTTTTCCAGGCCGAGAAAATCTGAAATCCGGATGATCATGTGGGAAAAGGCGGATTTCCAAGTTGGTGGTGCATACCGTCTGGCAACCACCCAGGTTGCGGCCAGGACGATGGCGGCAACGATGAGCTCCTGCATTAGCCTACTCCCAGCAACAGACTGCTCAGCCGATAGGTAATGAACGATGCGGCATAGGCAAGCGCAAACATGTATGCAGCCATTGCAGCCGCCGGTCCCCACGAGCCTGTTTCACGCTTGACGATTGCCAGAGTGGAGATGCACTGCGGAGCGAATACGTACCATGCCAGCAGCGAAAACGCAGTCGGCAGGCCCCAGCTTGACGCGATCATGGGGGTGAGTGCGGCGGATACGTCGTCGCCTGATGATGACAAGGCGTATACCGTTCCGAGAGCGCCGACTGCCACTTCTCGCGCGGCAAGACCGGGGATCAGGGCAATTGAAATCTGCCAGTTGAAGCCGATCGGAGCGACCAGCACCTGAAGCCATTGCCCCAGGCGGCCGGCGAAGCTGTAGAAAATGGCCGGTTCGGTTGCTCCATCAGGCGCAGCCGGGAAGGTCGACAGGAACCACAACAGAATCATCAGGGCAAGGATGATGGTGCCAACGCGGACCAGGAATATCCGGGCACGCTCCCAAAGCCCGAGGGCGAGGCTGCGCACATTGGGAAGATGGTAGTCAGGCAATTCAAGCATGAGGGGCTGATACTGATTCCTGCCGATGGTGCGCTTGATGATATAGGCGACGCCCATGGCAGACGCAATCCCGGCTATGTACAGTGCAAACAGCACCAGTCCCTGCAGGTTGAAAATGCCGACCTGGATTTCGGGGATGAACGCGCCGATGACAAGGGCATACACCGGAAGACGGGCCGAACAGGTCATCAGCGGGGCGATCATGATCGTCGCCAGCCTGTCGCGCGGATTCCGGATGGTTCGTGTCGCCATGATGCCGGGAATGGCGCAGGCAAAGCTCGACAACAGTGGAATGAAGGCGCGCCCCGACAGCCCAACACCTCCCATCAGGCGGTCGAGCAGAAAGGCGGCGCGGGGAAGATAGCCGGACTCCTCCAGTACAAGAATAAAGAAGAAGAGAATCAGGATTTGAGGCAGAAACACGACCACGCTACCGACGCCGGAAATAATGCCGTCAACGATCAGGCTGCGAAGTATCCCCTCCGGCATCATATCTTGCAAGGCAGCACCGATGCCTGTTATGCCGTCCTTGATCAGGTCCATCGGCAGCTTGGACCAGCTGAATACAGCCTGGAATACCAGGAAGAGAAGAGCAGAGAGGATCACATAGCCGAAGAACGGGTGCAGAACGACTGCATCGAGCATGTCTGCCGTGCGGTTTTCCTTGGCCTCCTGCTTGATAACGACATCAAGAATGTCGGTGATTTCCTGCTGGGTGACGGCGCAGCATCCGGGCGTGCCCGGAGTGGAAGGCTCCGCATGGGACGGATCCTGTACAGCCATCATTTCGAGCCTGGCGATGAGCGGGTCGATGCCATCCGGCCGGATGGCGATGGTTTCGACAACAGGAATGCCCAATTCGGCTTGCAGGCGGGGAAGGTCGATGATCAGTCCCCGCTTCTTGGCGACATCCATCATGTTCAGTGCCAGAACGGCGCGCCGCCTGAGACGGATCACTTCAAGTATTAGCCGAAGATTCCGGCGCAGGTTGGTGGCATCGGCAACGAGTACGACAACATCCGGCAAGGTTTCATCTTCTCGCACGCCGAAAAGCACGTCACGGGTAATGACTTCATCCGGAGTCAGTGCGTTCAGGCTGTACGTGCCAGGCAAATCGATTACCTGGAACGTTTTCCCGCCCGGAGAGTTGAAAAGCCCTTCCTTGCGGTCGACCGTCACCCCGGCATAATTCGCAACCTTCTGCCGAGCTCCGGTCAGGCGATTGAAAAGAGCAGTTTTTCCGCAGTTCGGATTGCCGACCAATGCCAGTGAAATGAGGCTGCTTCCGTCGGCAGCCAGTGCGGTTGAATCAGATGGAGAGCCGTGGCATGACATAGATCATCGCCGCTTCGCGGCGCCTTAAGGCAAAAGTCGTGTTTCCGATACGTATGGCCATGGGATCGCGGTCGGGAAACGATTCCGCGACAACCCGAATTTGTTCGCCGGGAGCAAACCCAAGCTCCAGAAGCCGCATTTTGAGCATGGCCTGCTCGCTGCCTTCTGCCTCGGCCAGGCCGGTCACGACTGCGCAATCGCCCTTTCTGAGCAAAGCCAGGTTGTGTTTTTCCCTGGAAGAAAGTGGAATATTCTCCATCGGTGAAAGTGAGATGTCAGCGTATTGGGCCATGATTCATATACTCGGAAGATATCGGGAAATACTTCGATGAAGCAATCTTATCATGTAAATGATAATTATTCTTAATTAGAGTCAGAATTTTTTCTCGAAAGCGGATGTAACGAATAAAAGCAATCACTGTGCCATCACTGTGAAACGAAAGAAGTATGCGGATAAAATCGGCATGGATACTTAAGGCGCAAGGCAAGGCTCGGCGCACTGATAACATCAACGCAAATCATTGAGCTTGGCAGCCAATTGTCATGGAGGGCGCGAAATGAATCGAACAGGCTTCATGGGGGACTCATTTGAGTGGGGAATAATCGGCATCAGCCTTCTGATACTGCTTCTTTATGAGGTCAGGCTGCATGTAATCGGACGTGTTACTCCATTGAAGGTGGCCCGTACTGCCCATGCCGAAATCCGGACAAAATGGGTGTTGGCGGTGATGAAACGCGCCGGCGCTGAGCTGCTGGTCATCCAGACGTTGCGCAATTCGGTCATGGCGGCCAGCTTCATGGCCTCGACGTCGGTCATTGCGCTGACAGGCACGCTGACCCTGAGTGGATTGGGCAACATAGAAAATCCAATATGGAATAGAAGCCTGCTGACGGGCTTGCAGGAAAGTGGTGTTCTGACAGCGACAAAGCTGATTTTGTTGGCGCTCGTCTTTTTCTTTTCTTTCATGTTCAGTACGATGGCGGTCCGCTATTTCAATCATGCCGGCTATCTGATCACGACCGAGATGAGTTTTGAACAGCACAGACGGCAAGCGTTGGCGATCGCTTACCTGAATCGTGCCGGCTACCAGTACAGCATGGGGCTGCGAGCCTTCTTTTTGTGCATTCCCATCTTGGCGAGCCTGTTCAGCACGTGGGTTATGCTCCCGGCAACTATATTGCTGATAGCCGTATTGCATCAGTTCGATCACATTCCGCTTGAATGGATGGACGATCGACGCTCTAGGACGGATGTCATGGATAAGCTATAGTCGAACTATGAAATCCACTCTCCTGTTTCGCTTGTTTGCGTTGATCATCTGCTTTCTGGCATCGACTGGCGCCAGCGCGCAAGGGCTGCCTCCGCCCTTTGCCACCGAACTGGAACGCGAGGGCATTCCAGCCGAAGCAGCCGGTGTATGGGTGCAGGAAGTCGGGTCGACAAGGCCGATTATTTCAGCCAATGCGGATGTGCCGTTTCATCCGGCCTCGACAATGAAACTGGTTACGACCTACGCAGCGCTCGAACTGCTGGGCCCGGCGCATACATGGAAAACGCAAGCGTTCGCAAACGGACAACTAGTGGGTGATGTCCTGTTCGGCGACTTGATCATCAAAGGGGGAGGCGACCCGCGGCTGGTACTGGAAAATTTCTGGCTGTTCCTGCGCCAGATACGGGCAAGCGGCATCCGGGAAATCAAGGGCAACCTGTTGCTGGACAGAAGCGTGTTCGAGCAGACTCCCTATGACTCGCCATCGTTTGATGGCAAGCCCCTGAGCCCGTATAACGCCCTGCCTGATGCATTATTGCTGAATCACAAAGCCATCCGTGTACGATTCATTCCGGATGGGCTCGCAAGAAAGGTCAGGATTGAGTTCGATCCCGCCTTCTCCGATTACCCGGTGCTTCCGCCTCAACTGGCCGATGGAGAATGCGGCGACTGGAAAAACAGGATCATGGTTCGTCTCGGTGACGAAGGCGCACGGTTTGGTGGTGACTATGCGCTGGCGTGCGGCGAGCAAAGTTGGCTGATTCATCCTTACCAGATGACGAACACCTATTATTTTGGCGGATTGTTCCGGCAAATCTGGCGCGAGCTGGGAGGCAAATTCACGGGAAACGTCAGGGACGGCAAATTGCCGCCGAATGCCAGGCTGGTGGCCGAATGGAATTCACCCCCGCTGGCGGACGTGGTCAGGGACATCAACAAATACAGCAATAATGTAATGGCTAGGCAGTTGCTCCTTTCGATGGCCGCTCTTACTTACAACCAGCCGGCAACTCCGGAAAGAGGCGCCCAGGTCATCAAGAATTGGCTTTCGCTAAAGGGCATACCGACTGCCGGGCTGTATATCGACAATGGATCGGGTCTGTCGCGCGAGGAGCGCATACCGGCTTCAACCATGGTTCGCCTGCTGGCGGCTGCGTATGCTTCACCTGTCATGCCGGAATTCATTTCATCGTTGCCGATAGCCGGGAGCGACGGAACCATGCGGCGAAGACTCAAGGATGCGGATATTGCTGGCAAGGCGCATATAAAGACTGGCTCGATTAATGGCGTTCGATCAATAGCCGGCTATGTTCTTGCTGCTTCCGGAAAGCGGTATCTGGTTGTCTGCATGATCAACCATCCGAATGCGGATCAATCACGCACGGCGCAGGATGCGTTGCTTAAGTGGGTGTATGCAAATGGCTGACCGCGACGAGATGCAAGCGGTGTATGCCGGCTAGCTGATAAATCGACGGCGAAGCGGCTGCGACAACACGCGTAGAGCCACTTCCATTCGGACTCCCTTCTCTTTCAGGTAAGAGGCTGCGTCTCGTGTGCTTTTCACTTTTTGAAAAAAAATGCTGTGATCCACGATGCGGGCGTATGCATGATCCCGGCGACGAGAGGCCGTTTCCGGGGTTTGCGGAATTTCAATCAGCGGCCGTATGTTCATATTGTCTCCCATTGCTGTTAACTGCCGTGCGGAAAACCATCCTGCTGATTCCGATTAGACCGCGAGCCGGGCATAAATTCAATGGGAGCAGGCTGATCTGGAACAACCGAAGTGAGAAAAGTCGTCTGGAAGGCAGAAAAAGCGGATCAATCTACTTGAGATAGGCTTTTGCAAAATAATAGACGGCAAGAACGGCAAAGAAGATGGCTAGCGCTCTCAGCAATCTTGAGAGAAGAGGGGGCTTGTTTTGCTTGTTATCTTCATTTGTCATTGAGTTCTCCAGGCTGATGATGATCCGGTTTTTATGCCCCGTATTATATTTGTCTCCGGGCGATTGCTGCGCTTTGTTGAGGTGGTAATCAGTCATCCTGCATGAGCCGCAATTAAACCGGGTTCTTCATCTGTAAAAATGACGGAAACTCGAGCAAAAGAACCGAAGCGGCGTTTTGGGATACAAATTGTCACAAACATTACAGTTTTCTTGTTTTCCGCGTCAGCTTGTATAGCGTTAAATGGGCACACTCTTGAAAGGAAACGCTATGAAAAAACTCATCCAATACGCCAGTGCCGGATTGGTTGCCGGAAGCGCGCTTCTCGCCTTCACATCCACGGCGCACGCCGGGAACGTCAACTGGTCGGTCAGCGTTGGCATGCCTGCCCCAGTCGTCTATACGGCACCTGCTCCTGTCGTTTACTCTGCCCCCGCTCCAGTCGTGTATGCGCCTCCGCCTGCTGTTATCTATCCGCCGGCACCGGCGGTCTACGTCGCTGGCGGGCCAGCTTATCGGCCGTACTATCGTCGTCATCATCAACACTGGAGGCATCCGCACCCTTACCGCGATTGATTTTCTGACAGGAAAAACCTTTCCTTTCACTCTGCTTATGGCGGGACGGCATTTAGGCCGTCCCGCCATTTTTCTTTTGAAGTCTTATCTTTTCCTTCTTTCTGAAAGAAAATCCGTCCATCTGTGCAGGCAATGTGTTACGTGAATGTAAGCTATTTAATGTAAAAAACATATTCCCGCTGTGCGAATAAACGTTACATGGAGCATCACCGAAATCAAACGGTGAGAATCGGAAAATGGGCGACAGGTACATTGTGCATGACTGAAGAATTGAAATGTTGAAATAGAATAGTCATATATGAGACAGGGAATTCGAAAAAGAATCTCAATAAAGTTGCATGGCGGCAATATGGGTTAATATCCGATATAAACCGATGACAATCTGAATCCCGGCTGGAACATGTCACATCAATTTTCCAAAATTAAAAAAATTGAAGCGAGCCAGATAAAAGTGGGGATGTACATCCACGATCTTTGCTGTGATTGGATGGCGCATCCGTTTGTAAGGAATCGCTTCCTGATTGAATCCGAGCAGGAAATCAGAAAAATTACCGATGCGGGCATTCGCGAGATCTATATTGATACCGACAAGGGGCTGGACGTCAAGAATGCCCCCACACGGGAAGAGGTAAGAGAACAGATCGAGCAGGAAATGGTGGATATTGTGGCCAGCCAGCCGGCGCGAACTATTCGTACTTCCCTGGAGGAAGAACTGATTCAAGCCAGGGAAATCAAGGGAAAGGCGAGGCTGCTGGTCGGCAGCCTGATGCATGACGCGCGCCTTGGCAAGGCAATCGAACTCGATCGTATCGAACCGGTGGTTCAAAGTATGACCGATTCGATATTCCGCAATTCGAGCGCCTTGCTCGGCCTCCTGCAGATCAGAAACAAGGATGACTATACCTTTCTGCATTCGGTCAGCGTTTGTGCGCTGCTGGTTGCATTCTGCCGATCGTTCGATATGGATTCCGATACAATTCATCAGGCAGGGATTGGCGGATTGCTGCACGATATCGGCAAGTCAAGGGTCAAAGATGAGATACTGAACAAGCCGGGAAAATTGACCGATGAAGAATTTGCTATCATCAAGAAACATCCCGAGGACAGTCACGACATCTTGTCCACTATAAAAGGGATCGGTCCGATTCCGATGGATATTGCACTGCATCACCATGAGCGCTATAACGGAAGCGGTTATCCGGAAATGCTTGAAGAGGAAAGGATCGGCAAGCTTGCACAAATGGCGGCGATAGTCGATGTTTACGATGCCATCACAGCCGACCGTTGTTACCATAAGGGCATGCCTGCGGTAGAAGCACTGCGCAAGATTTACGAATGGAGCAAGTTCCATTTCAATCCACAGATGGTGCATGCCTTTCTGCGCTGCGTTGGGATTTATCCGGTGGGTACGCTGGTCTTGCTGGAGTCAGCGCAGCTTGGGGTCGTCATTGAGATAAATGAAAAAAATCTGCTCGCGCCAAAATTGAATGTTTTCTTCAACACGAAAAGCAACACATACATCAAGCCGAGAGAAGTCGACTTGTCGAGGCCGATGGGCCATGGTGGGGGAGACAGGATCATCAGCCATGAATCACCGGCCAAGTGGAATATCGATCCGATGCGATTCGCAGGGCTGGCCTGACGGCGAGCGCCAGTCTCTTGCCGCGCTAGTGGCGATGCGTGCCCTTGGACCATTAATCCTGAGTCGTATCCACGAGTAAGACGCATGCCTGACAGACCGCCAATATTACCGAGGCCCACCAATGTGAGATTGCAGAAATACAGGTGGTCGTGGACAGGGCCCAAAATGATGACACTGCTGGTGACGGTAGTGTGCCTCTGTCTGACGGCTGTCTTGTGGTGGCAGGTCGAGCGGGATGTGATCGCCAGCCAAAGAGCTGATTTCGATTATCGGGTAAGAGACACGCTTGATCGGATCGAGCAGAGAATGAATGTGTATGCCGAGCTTCTGCGGGGTGCGCAGGGCATGTTCGCTGGCAGCCAGGAGGTCAGTAGGAAAGAGTTTCAGACTTATATCGAAGCCCTTCAGATAGAAAAGAATTACCCAGGTATATTGGGAATCGGCTTCGTGAAAGTCATTCCTAAGAAGGACTTGGCGGAACACACAGCCGAGATCAGAGGCCAGGGGCTTTCAGACTACTCGGTCTGGCCTGCAGGCGATCGCGACATTTACACATCCGTTGTCCATCTGGAGCCCTCACATGGCTACAATCTTCGCGTGCTCGGGTATGACATGTTTACCGATACCGTGCGCCGAGCCGCAATGGAAAAGGCGAGAGATTCAGAGATGGCCAGCATCACCAGCAAGCTCAGGCTGGTGAATGACGCAGGATCGGGCGACCAGGCGGCCTTTCTGATGTACCTTCCTGTCTACAAGAATGGCGCTCCCCACGGCACCTTGGCAGAGCGCCGCGAGAACATCTTGGGCTGGGTTCATGCGCCGCTGCGTATGAACGATCTCATGGCCAATCTGAACGGGGAACGCTCCGGCGATATCGATATCGTCATTTTCGACGGTGAAACGATGTCTCCGGAAACGTTGATGTATGACACAGACGACGATGCATTCACGCTGGACCCGGATATTCCGCTCCTCAAAGCGCTGCATCGTATCACTATTGCCGGGCATACCTGGACGATCGCTCTCCATTCCATGCCCAGTTTCGAGGCTCGCGGGCACAGTCTGAATCCCAGGTTCATTGCCTCGGCTGGCATTGCCCTCAGCTTGCTGCTGGGTGCGCTAACCTATTTGCTTGCGGCCGGCCGCGTGCGAGCGCTAGCTATCGCCATGGGCATGATGAAAGAGCTCAGAAAGAGCGAAGAAGTCTGGAAATTTGCGCTTGAAGGATCGCGTGACGGGGTCTGGGACTGGAATGTGCAGACCGGCGAAACCATTTTTTCACCCCGCTGGAAGGAAATCCTGGGTTACAGGGAAAGCGAGCTTCGAAATCACATCGATGAATGGATCAGTCGCATTCATCCTGAGGATGTAGAAAAGGCGTTGGCGGATATCCAGGCTCACTTCGATGGCGGGGAAGAGGCTTTTGAAAGCGAGCACCGCGTACTTTGCAAGGATGGCAGCTGGAAGTGGTTGCTGGCCAGGGGGACACTGAAGAGCCGTACTCACGATGGCCAGCCGTTGCGTATGGTCGGAACCTATTCCGATGTTACCGAGCGCAGGAAATCCGGGGAACGCGAGCGGCGCCTGAAGGACATGTATCGTACGCTCAGCGCGTGCAACGAAGCGATCATCCACGAAAGCGATGAGCTGGCGCTGCTTTCCAGGGTTTGCCGCATTGCCGTCGATTTTGGCGGCATGACACATGCGGTCATCTGCCTGCCTGATTCGGAAGGGCGCTTCGATCCGATTGCGCAATTCGGCCGCTTTGCCGATCAAAAACGCGAGATTACCGTCATGGCGGTCGCGGATGTGCCGGAAGGCTGCGGCCCGAGCGGTATTGCGTACAGGGAAAACCATCCGGTTGTCGTCAACGATGCCCTTGGCGATCCATTGCTTTCCCCTTGGCGGCAATGGATTCCGAAATATGGCACGAGATCGTTGGCAACTTTTCCAATACAGCGTTCCGGCAAGCCCTATGCCATATTTTCGGTCTACAGCGATCAGTTCGATGCATTTGATGAGGAAATCGTTTCTCTGCTGGATGAAATGGCTGCCAACATCAGTTTTGCGTTAGGCAATTTTGATAGCGAAACCGCACGGCACCAGGCGCAACTGGCACTGGCGCAGAGTGAAGAGCGCTTCAGACTGGCGTTGGCAAATTCACAGGTAACCGTATTCGAGCAGGATCGCGAGTTGCGCTATACCTCTTTTCACAATCCCCGGTTGAGCGAACTGGCGGATCGGGTCATAGGCAAGCGCGATGCCGATTTCATCGATCCGGAAAGCGCTGTGAAGGTTGAGTCGGTCAAGCAATCCGTTATTGACGCCGGAGTACCTGTGCGAACTGAAATCAGCGGCTCCGCTTTCGGCCGGGCGGTTGAGCACTACGATCTGTATGCTGAGCCCCGGTATGACGATGATGGAAATATTACCGGCATTATCTGCACGGCAGTCGATATTACCGAGCGCAAGAAGTCCGACGAACGAGAACGCCACCTGAAGAACATGTATAGCACTCTCAGCGCGACAAACGAAGCGATCTTGCGTCTTGAGTCACCTTCAGAGTTATTCCCTCTGGTATGCAGGACTGCAGTCGAGCATGGCGGCGTGATGCATGCATGGATCGGCGTGCCGGATACCGATGGCCGGTTCAGGCCGGTGGCCAG
>Ga0316602_10000903_pt1 | contig 11058 bp, 13 predicted proteins | sample OWC_soil_day10_C_FD_203103 | JGI IMG/M metagenome (GOLD analysis project Ga0316602, IMG submission 203103) | Wetland soil microbial communities from Old Woman Creek delta, Ohio, United States - OWC_soil_day10_CT | ecosystem: Environmental > Terrestrial > Soil > Wetlands | place: USA: Ohio... | reverse complement strand
CACACGCAGCCCCACTGCCTCCAGCAGAGTGGAATTTCAAAACTCCTATAAAAAGGTCTATGTATCAAGAAACTACTATAAGCTTTTAAAATGGAAGCTGGATCACCAGCACATGGAACGATAAAAAGAGAGGTAAAATCATTATGCAAAAAAATAGATTATTTTGGGGAATTATGTTTCTCCTGGCAGCCGCATTTGTAATAATCGGAAAACTGGGCTATCTTGGCAGCTTCAGCCCATTTTCCTTAGTTTTCACTGTATTTATGCTGGCCATCATCGCAAAAAGTATTCCGCGCTTGAATTTTGCAGGAATCTTATTTCCAATTGCATTCCTGTGCATCACCTATGACAAGGTTCTGGGTATAGAGAATCTCACCCCCTGGACTGTCCTTGCAGTAGCACTTCTTGGAAGCATCGGGTTGTCGTTACTGTTTCACAAGAAAAGCCACTATTGGTATAACCATCATCATAAATACAACAGCTTTAATCAGGATCCACGGGTGGAAGTGATCGATGTAGAAGACAATGACCATGTAAAACAAAGCACCACGTTTGGAGCCAGTACAAAATATGTAAACTCAGATAATTTTAAACAGGCGGATTTAGACTGCAGCTTTGGCTCCATACAGGTTTATTTTAATAAAGCACACGTGGAAACAGAGGCCATTGTACGAATTAGCGGAAACTTCTGCGGATTCGAACTTTATGTTCCGAAAGAGTGGAGGGTGGAAAATGAGATCGAATCCGTGGTCGGTGGAGTTAGTGAGAAAGGTAGAGGGTTTGTCACCTGTGATACTGCTCCTGTTTTAAAACTGGTAGGGGAACTTAATTTCGCAGGAGTGGAAATTATTTATATTTAATATAGCAGGAATAGAGCTCTGATCATTGATGATCGGGGCTCTTAATAATTAAGGGATAGTAGTTATTTTGAAATCTCTCCTTGTTTATTTTTGTATTATGTCAATTTTGGCACTCAACGTGTATAATATTGGCATTTGCATTGCTATTTTTTGGTATTTAAGCTAATCTTAACGTAACAAGGAAAAGGTAATCTTGATCAAGAGGCTTTAGAATAAGGAGGTTTTATTATTATGGTATTTAATAAAGACGAAAAAAATTATTTATTAACTTTAAAAATCAGTAACACACAGATGTTGATATTATATAACCTCATAAAATTCACTTCAATCATTTTGCTCCCCGTAATTATAATAACAATTGCAATTAATTATAATGGTAATCTATATTATTTATTAACATTGGTTCTATCTGCCATGCTTTCTATTTTATCATTAAAATTTTATCCAGTACTAAAAAAATACTATCTGATCATACCTGCATTATTAAATCTTACCATAGGTCTCATTGCCATTTGGAAACTAATAACCCAAACAAACCGTGATGTTTTGTTTAGTAATGTGAGTCTGAAAGTTTTATTTACAATTTTTTTATATTTGGTTGGTAATGTTATTGTATCGGTAGCGGTTAGTATATTTTATATTAAAAGGGTACCGCTATTAATACAATAAAAAATAAGCCTATTACAGAATAACTTAGAACCTCTATTCTGCGATAGGCTTATAATTTTACCAATTACATAACAGTGAAGAGGTGTTCGTTATTTGTGAAATTCCCACCCACCACATAAATATATTATAACTTCTCTGCTGCTTCATATTATCTTGCACAATTGCCTGCGGTGCCAATCAGGATTTTCAGACCATGTTCCAGTTCCGTAATGACATAGGTAAGACATTCTTCCACTGCTTTTGGACTTCCTGGAAGATTTAAGATTAACGTTGATTTCCGGATTCCGCAGGCAGCCCTTGATAGCATGGACCGCTTTGTGATCTGCAGGCTATAGGCACGCATCGCTTCCGGAATTCCAGGCACCATACGTTCGGCAACCTTTTGGGTGGCCTCAGGCATACAGTCTCTTTTGGAAAAACCAGTTCCGCCGGTTGTTAAAATAAGATCCGCCCTGTTATTATCGCAAATATATTTCATCTCATCACATAACATGGTCATGTCGTCAGGGAGAATTGTCTGATGAACAACTTCATATCCATATTCTTTCACAATCCGGCAGATAACAGCTCCGCTTAAATCTTCTCTTTCTCCCGAAAATCCAGAATCGCTTGAGGTTATTACTGCCACCCGTAATTTATCTGTCTTTGGTTTCTCTATACCTTCGTCCAATACGGTCAGCTCATCCCCTTCCCGAATGATACCTCCTGATAACACACGGGCAAATACTCCCTCTCTCGGCATGATACAATCCCCCATTTTCTGATAGATCTCACAGCCGGTATGGCACTCTTTTCCAATCTGGGTAAGTTCTAAGAGAACGTCATTGCATTGAAATCTGGTACCGACCGGCAGGGACCGAAAATCAATTCCATCTACAATCAAATTTTCACCAAAAGCGCCTTCTTCCAACTGGGCGCCTCTTTTTTTAAATGCCTCAATCTTTTCATTGGACAGCAGGCTGACCTGTCTGTGCCATTTTCCAGCATGGGCATCTCCTTTTATTCCATATTCTTTTATGAATTCTGCGCAGTGTATATTTTTCTTTTGAGTCCCTTTTTTTTCGCTAATGCAGACTGCAATAATTTTTCCCATAAGTATTTCTTCTTATCCTCCTATTTTTGACATGCCGTCAGTCTCATAAATCCCCTGTGGATTGTCTCCTGAAAAATTGTGGCTGACCGGCTTTTCATAAATTGTCTGTTTAATCATCTGCTCCAACGCAGAATCTTCCTCATTGGTTCTTAATAAAGTTTTTAAATCTGTTCCATGATCGTATTGCAGGCAGGTTTTTAAATACCCCTGGGAAGTAAGCCTTACCCGGTTGCATTCATTGCAGAATTTATGGGAACGGGCACTGATTAAACCGATCTTGCCTTCAAACCCGGACACACTGTAATAATGAGCCGGTCCGTTTCCAATTACTGTGTCCACAGGTTCTAAATGCCCATACGCTTCTTTAAGAACTTCAATGATATTTTCTTCACTATAATAGGAGAATTTTTTCCCTAACCCAATTGGCATCATCTCGATAAAGCGTACTCCCAGCCTGGACTCCCTGGCCAGACCGGCAATTCCAATAATATCTTCCTTATCTGTATCCGCAAACGGGACGCAATTAATCTTTACCTTTAAATTTTGATAATCCAGCGCTTTTTCTATTGCAGACAGTACATCTGTTAACCCATCTTTCCTGGTAATCCGCTCATACTTCAACGGATTTAGAGTATCCAGGCTTATATTAACGCCATCCAAACCAGAATTCATCAGCTCCGGCAGGTACTTTTCCAGTAGCAGACCATTGGTTGTTAAGGTTACTGCTTCCATTCCGTCCAGTGCTTTCAGCTGCCCGATAAGAAAAGGAATATTTTTTCTTACCAAAGGTTCTCCGCCGGTTATCTTAACTTTATTAATACCAAATTTTAAAAAGCACCGGCAGAGCCGCACAATCTCATCATAAGTCAGGATCTCTTCATGGGGAATAGTGGGCACGCCCTCTTCTGGCATACAATAAATACAGCGAAGGTTGCATCTGTCTGTTACGGATATTCGGATATAATCGATCTTTCGATTCCATTGATCCTTCATATCAGGTCCTTTCCGTTAAAAATATCTCCGCTTTTTCCTCCGGTCTTTTTCTCAAGAAAAATATCCGTTATTTCCATATTCTTATCAATTGCCTTGCACATATCATACACCGTAAGCAGCGCTACCGTAACTCCTGTGAGAGCTTCCATCTCAACACCGGTTTTTCCCTCCGTTTTAACCAGGCATACAGCCTGTATACTTCCTTCCTCTTTATGAACCTCAAAGTCAATCTGGCATTTGTTTATGGCAAGAGGATGGCACATGGGAATGAGGGTTGAAGTATTCTTCACTGCCATGATCCCGGCTACCCTGGCTACACCAAGAACATCTCCCTTTTTTACCGTATGATTTAAAATTGCTTCCATGACATCAGCATTTACCATAACCCTGCCTTTAGCAACCGCAGTACGGGCAGTGATTTCTTTATTTGATACATCTACCATAACCGCATTGCCATGGTCATCAAAATGTGTCAATTCTCCCATTGTATTACCACCTTATCTTCTGGAATTTTATTTTACATGGCGCAGCAGCAGAACCCCGTGAATATTCATGACTTTCATCACCACTGCCTCCGGCACTAATTCATTTAATTCTAAAGCAGAATCCTGTTTCGTGCAATCATATTCCTTTGCAGAAATGTTTACATTATATGAGTCCCAATCTTGAAAAAGCATGATACAATCCGTCTTTATCCACATCATCTGTAATAAAATCTGCCACTTTTTTAATTTCATCTCCACCGCTGCCCATTGCTACGCCATACCCACAGGCTTCCAGCATGGGGATATCAACTTTTGCATCTCCAAACCCGATGGTTTCCGATCTGTCCGCATTGAGATAATGCAGCAAATGCTCTATGGCATTTCCTTTTGTAATCCCCTTTACTCCCAGATCACCAAAGAGAGCTTCTTCTCCTCTTCCGCCCCATGTTCCTGATTCCAGATTGGGAAACTGCGCTCTTGTATCCAGAAAATCCTGATATGAATGAAGCATGTAACTGACTTTATTTAAATCTGCACGATATAATTCTCCACCGAAAATCATATCCGGAAATATATTTCTGACCGTAACATTCTCAGCACCGTCAATTCCTTTCCTGCAGGCATATTCTTTTATGACTGAATCTGCCCCTGATTCAAAGTGTTCACTGGCAAACAGTCCGTTATTACTTTCCAGATAAAACTCCAGCTTCCTTTCATGCAGCCAGTCAACAATCCTCTTGCTTTCCTCTTTTGGAATTAAGCGGTGCAGAACCACATTTCCATGATCCTCCACATAACTTCCATTCCCCCCGATCATTCCATCCAAACCAATATCCCAGATATCCTGATAGATTTCCGCTTTGCTGCGTCCAGTACAGATGTAGACTCTGTGCCCGTTCTTTCTTGCTCTTCTGATTGCTTCCACAGCCGAATCCGGCAGATTTGTCTCATAGTCCACCAACGTTCCATCTACATCAATAAAAAGTATTTTTCCCATAATTTCACCCTTCTTCTGAGTACTCTAAAAATAGTTTCTTTTCAAACCCGCCCCGATGTATTAACTTTTCTAACCTCTTTCCTTCCAGCTCCTCTATGCTGTATCCCCGTGCTTTGCAAATTGCATATAGAACTTCCAGAACATCAGCCATTTCCTCCAGGCTTTTGTCTGCCTGATACTCATTTACTTCTTCAAATAATTTTTCATCCAGTGCGATCAGATATTCTGCCTCTGACAGTAGGTGATATATTGCCTTGCGTCCACTATTTTCAATTATATCCGGAATCTTATCTCTTACCAGTTTATTATGATCAACCAAATGTTTGTACCTTCCTTACTTAATTTCACGCTTAAGCATAATATTATTATACTACCAAAACTTTTTCATTAAAAGGGAAAGAAAAACCACTGCCATTTAAGTGGTCTGTGAGATGACCCCATTATGGCAGTGGTTTATTTTTAATTGTTATACTGTATATCTAAAAATTGTATTTTGAAAGATCTGTGAAGATTGCCTGATATTGGGTAACCAGTTCTTTCATGATCGTTTCCACGCTCTCTCTTTTGTTCAGGCTTCCGGCGATCTGACCTACAACCACCGATCCTTCTTCCATTATATCGCCGTCAACAGCTGCTTTTCGTAAACATCCGGAGCATAATTCCTGGATTTTTTCAGCGGCCTCCTTACCTTCATACTGCTTTTCAACTTTCAATACTTTTTCCGTCAGATTATTGGCAAGTTCTCTTACTGCATCCCCTACAGAAGCACCGGTAATAACTGTATCACCTTCCTTTGATTCCAAAATAGCATTTTTATAATTATCATGAACGTTACATTCGTCTGCCAGTAAAAAACGGCTTCCGATTTCCACACCTTCTGCTCCAAGCATAAAAGAAGCAGCAATTCCTCTGGCATCACCGACTCCGCTGGAATTAACTACCGGAATACTCACTGCGTCAACGACCTGGGGAATTAACGAAAAGGTTCCTGTAAATCCATAGATATGTCCGCCGCCGTCTGCACCCTTCACAGAAATAATATCTACTCCGGCCTTTTCAAAAACCACTGCATCTTCAACTGAAGCAGTTTTACCAATCAGAATAACTCCGGCTTTTTTTAATTTATCTGCGTACTCTGGAAGAGTATCATAAAACTCACGCATTGTCTCTAATTCTACAACCGGAACCTTTTCTTCCAATATTACCTCTAAAAGCTCATCTGCATAAGGAACTGCGGTAATCAGATTGCATCCATAGGGCTTATCGGTCAATTCTTTTACTTTTTTAATTTCAGCTTTAAAAATTTCTACCGGGGAAAATCCGATTCCCATAATTCCTAAACCGCCTGCGTTTGAAACTGCAGCAGCCAGTTTGCTGTCAGAAGCCCATGCCATTGGTCCCTGTAAAATTGGATATTGAATGCCTAAAATTTCACATACTTTATTCTTCATTTTTATACCTCTTTTTTATTTATTATTGAATTTATTTATTTTCGTGTATAATGATTATATCAGCACAATACAAAAAAGTATTCGTTTGAACTAACTCAAAATGGCTTACATTTTTAGATACTTCGTACAAGTAAGGAGACCAGATTATGTTACTTACACTTGAAAAACTGATAAAACAGCTCTCCCCCTTCCAGCCTGTTTATCAAAATAGCAAAACGATTTCTATCTCCGTGGAATCGATTGCTTTCTTTACCAGGAGTACGGACTACAGCGCAGTGAAAACTCTTTATCTTGGATATGCCTCTCAGTTTAATCCTGATATAAAGGCGGTACAATCACCGATGTTAGTAATCTGTATTGAAGACAGCCCTCTTTCAGATGAAATTTTGTCTCGTACCATTGCAGTCATTGTCAGGCTTCCTAAAGATACGGATCCATTTTTGGTATACAATTCCATGAATGAGTTGTTTCAGGAAGAGGCAAAGCTTAAAAATTTTACGGAAAAACTGTATGAATCCGTGATTCAAAATAATAGCATTCAGAGCATCTGTGATATGGCATCCGTTTATTTAAATAATCCTCTCATTCTTATGAACGGAATACTGAAGCATATTGCAATTTCTTCAGATATTGAGCTTGAGGATTATGTATGGCTGGACCAGAAAAAGAACGGAGGATATATATCAGATACCTCTTTGGATTTACTTACAAAGCAGATGGTTTATGAGAAAAATGTCAGTTACTCAGATCCCATTTTATTACCGGAAGGGGATTTTAAATACAGGAGGATTATTCAACACATATTTATCAATAATCAGTTAGCGGGAACGATTGTCGTCTTTGAAATCCAGAAACCCTTTCAGAGTGGGGACATGCAGCTGGTAAAAATGCTCTCCGATGTGATTACTTTAAAAATGAAATCAGAAACCTGTTCCATACAGTCAAAAGTTTCTGCTTATGAACATTTTTTCAATGATTTGTTAAACGGTGAAATTCACGCAGACAGTTTATATGAAAGGCTTCAGACACTTAATATAACCATTCTTGACAATATTTATATCATCGCGATTGATATTAATGAATACGATCACACACACAGAACCATACAATATTTAAAAAATTCTCTGGTTGAAACGTTAAAGGAGGGAACCTCTGTTATTTATAATAACTATATTGTTACAGTTATCATGCTTGAAAGCGGTCATTCTATATCCGAGACTCTGATTGGCAAGTTTGAACAGTTCTGCCAGAAGCGGAGACTATTTGCGGGTATCAGTAACTGTTTTCATGATATATCAAAGTTAAAATTATATTTAAAGCAGGCAATTACATCACTGGAATTAAACCGCAAGCTGACAAAAACCAATAATCTGGCATTTTATAACCAGTTTATGACGGAGCATATGATCAATATTGCCTCTCATCATACGGATTTAAGACTTATTTGCAACGAAGACCTTATGAATCTGATTCATTACGATGAGCTGAACGATACAACTTATGCCAGCAGTCTGTATGAATTTTTGAATCATGAAAGAAATCTTGCCCGTACATCTGAAGTCCTGCATGTTCACCGGAATACTTTAATCTACAGAATCAACCGGATTAAGGAGCTGTTAAACCATGATTTGGATGATGCTAATTACCGTTTCAGTTTACTGTTTTCGTTCAAAATTATATCTTTTTTGGAAAATACAAATGTACCGCAGAAATAATCTAATGCAGCTGACTCATGGTTGAAATGGGTCAGCCTGCATTTATTAATATCAAATGGAAATATTTCCATTTGCATAACAGCAAATATAATCATTAACTTTCACATGAAATTTCTTTGCTATTGGCGGACACTTTGCTTTCAGCAGAAAAAACAGATTCCCTTTTTCTCCTGAAAGGGCTTCAAAGTTCCCCTGTCCCTTGCTGATAATAACATCGGATTTATTATAAATATTAATAAACTCAGGGCTGCAGTCAGCTAAAATTGTCCCTGGAGATGCACAGCCGGTGGAAATGACCCGTGCAATCGTATCAATACCCGAATCGATTGCTTCTTTTTCTGTCACATCATTAATAATAGGATTATTACGAACCCCATAAGTGATTGCTGCGACAGGAAAGCTTTCTAACATAACCCTGTCAAATATTGTTTCACCTGTATTATCTCCAATAATGAGAATATTCTTTGCCAGTTCTAATTTTTCAGTAAAGACATCAAGATCACAAATGGTAAATTCCTTTTCCAGCTCTTTGCTAATGCATTTTTCCAATTCCAGATTACTGTAAACCGCCGCATCCAGATTATTCCCTACTGCTGCTATTTTCAAGGCCCAATAAATGCTGTTTCCTTTCTTTTGCAGAAAGTCCTTTAAAAACGGATATAAATCTTTTGCTGCCTGTAAATCTCTTTTTTTTACCTGGGAATATGGATCCGGATTGCCTGTCTCATTCTTTACCAGCTTATGGATTTCTTTTGCCAGCTGCGGCGAATTCTTGTATTTATCATAGTCTGACAGCAATTTTATTGTGTTCTTCATAATTTTATTATGGATTTCTTCCTTGTCCGTCGCTATTCTGGCCGCTTCCAGAGACTGACGCACCAGACATGGGATACAATCAATTAATAAGTCCATTTTATTTCCCCCTCATTTTCTTTTCTTTCATTATATCAGATATTCGCCCAGCTTGAGCTGACAAAAAAAAATTGAGGCAACAAATGTGTCTCAATCTTTTCTTAGTCTATTTCTTCCTTGCATCTGCAATATAAAAATAATTATTAAAATCAGTGATCTGGATATCTTTAAATCCAGCTCTCTGAAGATTTCTTTTTAAAACATTCTTATCCAGCCGGTGACCAGCAGGCGGCCCCAAGTCACTGTCTTTCTTGATCCATTCAATGATAATGATACGGCCGTCAGGATACAGAATCCGATTTGCTTCCTTTAAAAACTTCTCACGCATTTTCACTTCATGCATAACGGTACATAAAAAAGCAACGTCAACGGATTTATCCTCTAAAATCAAACGGTACTCCTGTGCCATGACCGGCCGCACATTTTTTATATTTCGTTCCAGCATTCCAGCTTCTATATCATCAAGCATCTCTTTTTCTATATCCAAAGCATAAACAATTCCCTCGTTGCCTACTGCTTCGGATAATGGAAAAGTGAAAAAACCAATTCCACAGCCAATATCCGCTACAACATCCGATTCTTTGATCTCAACTGCATTTAGGATCTCCTTTGCAGGCAATACTTCTCTTCGTTTTGGACTGTCCAGCTTACTCTTATTAATTACTTTAAACTTGTGTGTCATATTTTGCTCCAATCGTAATATTTTTTACTGGAGCATTGATAAAAGCGTCTGCTTGGACTGAACACCAACTGTGCTTTTTACCACTTTTCCCTCTTTCATAACCACTAAGGTAGGAATGCTCATTACCTTAAATGCCTGGGCAAGTTCCTGCTCCTCATCTACATTAATCTTGCCGACTCTGGCCACTTCTGCTGTTTCTGCAGCCACCTGTTCAACAACCGGTCCCACCATCTTGCACGGGCCGCACCATGATGCCCAGAAATCCAATAAAATAGGTTTATCTGACTGCATTACCTCCTTCTCAAAATTTTCCTTCGTTATTTTCAATACGCTCATGGTATATGCTCCTTTCCGTTTATAACAACTACGTTTTTGATAATGTTATTCTACCTCAAAAAAACATCTGTTTCTGTGATGATGTCACGGAACGTTTACTGTCTATATAAAACCGTTGATGTTCTCCCTCAAGTAATTAATTTGTGTTATAATATCTGAAAGTCAATGTTTATTTGGCAAACTGATCAGAAAGGTGATATTTTAATGAAAAATAAAGCAATTATAATGATTGTCTCTATTCTTATTCTGTCTGGATGCGGGAAAACCAATACCAGTCATTCAGAGAATATCCAAACGTCTCAGACAAACACGACAGCCTCAGACACAAAGCCAAGAGTTGTGGATCAAGCCAACGAAACTATAGTTTCACAAATAGAAAACGAGAATTACGAAGGATATTCCGGACTTTGGACCGAAAGCAGTTTCAGTCATGAAGAGATCATTTCTTATGGCGGTTTAGAATTTTCCTTTCAGGTCACAGATAAAGCAAACTTAGACGGCTACTTATTTATGCAACAGGGCGCTACTGAACGCATCGCGGAAATTGATAATATCAGTGGCAAGATAACCAATGGAGAATTGAATTATAAATATGATGATGACGGCTGGGGCGGATCTGGAACTCTTCATATTACATTCAGCAATCATAATGCCATACAAATTGATGTACAGGATTATAAAATGAAAGATGCCAATTTATCCGGGTATGGATTTTCAGGTGTATATCAGCTGCAGCGTTCAAAACAAAGGAAAGAGGAAGATGGAGAAAAAAGCAGCGAAACTACAGCCAGCCAGACATCTGAATCGGAATTATTTGATGCAATGTATGAAAAATATTACGCCCATTGGACGGAAAGCGAAATGC
>Ga0316602_10000902_pt1 | contig 11072 bp, 7 predicted proteins | sample OWC_soil_day10_C_FD_203103 | JGI IMG/M metagenome (GOLD analysis project Ga0316602, IMG submission 203103) | Wetland soil microbial communities from Old Woman Creek delta, Ohio, United States - OWC_soil_day10_CT | ecosystem: Environmental > Terrestrial > Soil > Wetlands | place: USA: Ohio... | reverse complement strand
GCAAAAAAAGATATTTTTTTGCTCGTTTATGCTTTTTCGTGCTCGCTGAAATAGGAATATCTTATCGATTGGTTGGTTTATTTATTTAAGGTGCAATTAATTGAATCGGATAGTCAAAAACGATTTGAAAATATTGTTGCTCCTGATACATATAGGTGAAGCAGCGATAATTTATTTGGACGCTAGTGTAATTCAGTGTTCCGGCATGTTGGGGCGTATAAAACGCATTACGGTAGTTGGCGGCAAAGTTTTGGCAAACTTCGTGGATGCTGGAATACAAGTGATGTAGGGAATGCTGTTTAAACAGCGCATTTGCCCGGTAATTGCTATAAATACAGTTAACCTTTTGATCAAAAAGACAGATGGCTTGCGGTGATTGGTTTAATTTATTCCAGTCGCCGGTGAATACCTCCGCTGCTTTGAGATTTTCATATACCGATTGAATGTGCATGCCCGCTAAATTAAACAGCAGCATTTCATTATCGCTGAAATCATCCCGTGCTTGTTTTCTGTACATGCAGATTCTTCCGGTAAAGGTTTCCCCATTTACCACATTTATAACGGCCATATGATAGAGATTGTTAGCCAGATAAAACTCAGTAAAGTTAGGGGAGTTCTTCCAAGTACTAAAATAACTAGAATCGGATCTGCGTTCGGTAGGTAATATTTTTGTTGTAGAAAATAACTGGTTTAAGTGAAAGTCTTGCTTTTCATACGTCTTTTTATAGTTTTGGAATATTTTAGGATCGGTATCTAATAATTTTCCACTGATTATACTGCGAGTAACCGGATCGGGGTGGAAATAGCCGCCATTATCATATAAAACTAACTTTTGTAAACTGCGTAGCAAGGTAGCTTCAAAAAGGTCTGGACTTGTACATTCGCGTAGGGCGATAACCGTTTTATTAAACCGCCGCAGTTCATATTCTGATATATACATCGAAAGCATCACCTTCATCTGTTTGCTTTGAATGAACCATATTATTAGTTTAGTCATTATAGGCTCTTTGTACAAAGCGGGATAAGGTCTATTAAAGGCATTGGATGGTTATAATTTGATTATTTATTAATTTCTTACAATTCTTCTGGATAAAAAAAGAAAATCCTGCTAATATATGGCGAAGAATGACGGAGAAAGCAAAAAAAAGATACTGCCACGTCCGTTGCGTTAGGCATATCTTACTGAAGGGTTGGTTGTAGTTATTTAAGGCGCCATTAATTGAATAGGATAGTCAAAAACGATTTGAAAATATTGCTGCTCGTGATACCTATAGGAGAAGCAGCGATAATTTATTTGGACGCTAGTGTAATTTAATATTCCGGCATGGTGGAGTGTATAAAATGCGTTATGGTAGTTGGTGGCGAAGTTGCGGCAAACCTCGTGGATATTGGAATACAAGTGATGGAGGGAATGTTGTTTAAACAGCTTATTTGCCTGATAATTGCTATAAATACAGTTAAACTTTTGATCAAAAAGACAGATGGCTTGTGAGGATTGGTTTAATTTATTCCAATCACCGGTGAATAGCATCGCTGCCCTGAGATTTCCATATACCGATTGGATGTGCATACCTGCCAATTTGAACAGCAGCATTTCGTTATCGCTGAAATTATCCCGAGCTTGCTTTCTGTACATACAGATTCTTCCGGTAAAACTTCCCTGATTTACCACATTGATAACCGCCATATGATAGAGTTGGTTAGGCCGATAAAATTCAGTGAAAAGAGGCGTTTTCAGCCATTTGGCATAATTAGGATGATCAAACCTGCGTTCGGTAGGGAGTATGCTTGCAGTAGAAAATAAATAGTTTAAATGAAAGTCTTGCTTTTCATACGTCTTTTTATAGTTTTGGAATATTTTAGGGTCAGTATCTAATAAATTTCCACTGATTATAGTACAAGTTACCGGATCGGGATGAAAATAGCCGCCATTATCGTATACAACTAATTCTCGTAAAGTGCGTAACAGGGTAGTTTCAAAAACATTGATATCCCTACATTCACGTATTGTTAAAACAATTTTATTAAAGCGTGTCAGTTCAGTTTCGGAAATATGCATAGGAAGAGCCACCTTCAATTGTTTGCTATAGGTCAGTAAAATCCTATTTATTACATTTTCGCAGTAATTTAAATAATCCCTTCTAAACCCTTTTGATTGGGAATGGACTGTTTTGGAGTAAAGAATGTTGGTTGAAATTCCACCGCAAAAATCGCCCATGTGGGTGATGGTGAAAGTTAAGCTGTTGTAGTACGATTAATTCTGGAGAATTTTATGGTAGATTATTATCTCTTTATGGTGCGCTTGATTTAATTAGATGATTTTAATTAGTTTATGATAAATTCGTGTAATGTTAAAGGAATGGGGTGGTTGGTACACATTACCCTGGATTTTTTGCGTTATTTACAAAAGGCTGGGTTTACCGGCGTAATAACGCTGTTTTCTTGTTTGTGCCGTTATATATGATGAAATGCAGAGAGTAAGGCGGGTAAGAACTTGGAGGTGAGGTAATTTACTATGCTAAAAGTAGTTATTGCCGATGATGATGCTTTCATGCGGCGGGTTTTAAAAGATGTTCTTGCGGAAAATTCCGGAGTAGACGTTATAGGCGAAGCGACGGATGGCCGGGAGATGGTTCAGCTGGTTGAAGAGCTGGAGCCGGAGGCTGTATTTTTGGATATTGATATGCCGGGAAGAAACGGCCTTGAGGCAGCCAGAGAAATTTTCGGTATAAACCCCAAGATTTTTATAGTTTTTGCTACTGGTTATAGTTGTTACGCACATCAGGCTTTTGAAGTTTATGCTTTTGATTATTTGGTAAAGCCCTTTGATAAGGAAAGGGTCCGGCGAACGATAAATCAAATTAAATTTTTTACAAGAGAAAGAGCCCGGGCGGAACTTTCGAAACGGGCAACATCGTTGCTAAAGGGAGTAAATCCTAAGCTAAAAGTCTTCTCCAATGAAAAAAGTATATTTGTCAATATTGCAGATATTATTTTAGTGACACGCTGTGAGCGAAAAACAATGATTTATGTAGTGGGAGACAGTGTGATCCAAACGAATGAGCCACTTCAGAGTTTGGAGGAACGATTAGAACGGTATGGTTTTTTTCGTTGTCACAAGGGTTTTATTATTAACCCGGACATGGTGCTGGAATTTTTCCCATGGGGTAATAAAACGTACTTGGTGAAGTTGGCCAATACTAAAGAAACCGCATTGATGACCTTGGAGCATGCTAAGGAGTTTCAAACGCAATATTGTATATAACAACTAACAACAAAAATAATTGTTGCCCTGGTGGAGGCCCCTTGGTAGAAAGGCAGTATGCAGCGATGTGTTGCCTTTCTACCAAGGGGTTATTATTATAGGGACTTTGTTGAAGAATGAAATTTGCATTTGAAATTCAAATGGTCAAATCGACTTTATAATCAAGCAAAAGGGGTTTTTCGACAATAAATATGGAAATATTCTAAAATATTTGATAAAACGTAAATAGAAAAAGGTATTTCGACAGCGGATTAGATCAAAAAATTCTCTTGAATTTTCATTGCGGAGGCGCGTGAAAGTATTGGGAGAACGTTATGTTTTCTTTGCGGTAGGGGTGGTTTTAAGCCCTTAATGGTTCGTTCATGCTGATTTTTAAGGGAGGTGAGCATTATCGAATGGTACGTATTGCGTACTTCTAGCGGTAAGGAGGACGCGGCTTTAACGATTTTGCGAAAAATAGGTTTTGATGTAGACTTTATTTATCCCCGGCGAAGAGTAAGCTGGCGGAAACAAGGACGGATCATTAACTTGGTAAGGCCTCTGTTTGAGGGGTATTTTTTTGTCGCTTGTCCTAAAGAAAAGATTACGGTATTTGACCAATTGCTAAGATTGAGTAATTTGAATATTGCTTGGTTGGTGTATAGTGCCGGAGCTTTGGTTCCAATTTATATGGAAGAAAGAGCATTACTTGAGAGGTTGATCGGAAGTGAGGGAATTGTTGATGTGAGTACGGTTAAGAAACAGAATGATCAACTGGAGATTGTAGACGGACCACTGGTGGGATTAGAAAATATCATAAAAAAGATATCGGGCAGAAAACGGCGGATAACCGTAGAAATCCCCGTGTTAGAAGAGAAGAGAGAGGTTGAACTTGAAGGAATTTTAGTTTAAATTAAGGAAGGACGATCAGAATGAATACAGTACATACGTCAAATTTATGGATTCCGTATCGGAGGCCGAGCAACAAAAGTTGCTTGCGTCTTTTTTGTTTTCCCTATGCGGGTGGCGGTGCTTCGGTTTTTCGTGAGTGGGTGGATTCTTTTCCAATGGAAATTGATGTTTGTCCCATCCAATATCCTGGAAGAGAAAAAAGAATGACGGAAGCACCGTTTACATTAATGGAACCATTGATTGACGCGTTGGTCAGCGGCTTGCAGTCTGAATTCAATATTCCGTTTGCTTTTTTTGGACATAGTTTAGGGGCTTTGATTAGTTTTGAATTGGTTCGGCGACTTCTAAAAAGAGGGGTTAGCCCTATTCATTTGTTTATTTCTGGTTATCGTGCGCCTGTAATTGCGAGAAGAAAGCCTCCCATGCATTTGTTGCCGGATGCTGAATTTGTGGAGCGGTTACGCGACTATAACGGTACTCCGGAGGCCGTGTTAGCAAACAGTGAACTTATGAGAGTACTACTGCCAACGCTTAGAGCAGATTTTGCGCTTCATGAAACCTATGTATATTCACCCGCTGTTCCGCTGAGCTGTCCAATTTCAGCTTACGGCGGAATGGAAGACCCTGAAGTGAAGTATAAAGATTTGATTTTATGGGAGGCGCAGACGATAGGCAATTTCAAAGTACATATGTTTCCGGGAAATCATTTTTATATTCATAACAACCGCAAAGAGTTAGCTAGTTCGATTATTAAAGATTTAACGGTTGATTATAGAAAATATAGTAATGCGTGTGAAAGTATATACACGGGTACGTGGAACTGATTAGACAGTCTATGCAATGTAAATATTTTTATTAGTTTAGCCTATATGTTATGAGGTGAGTTTAATTTGTTTAAAGGAAAGAGAATTCCGGTATTAGTGCAGATAACCGGCATGTATGGTGTAATTATCGTATTATTTGTTTTAACGACGGTACTATCCTTTTCCAATTCGACGATGATCGCAGATGAGGTTAAAAATGTTTCATCACATACTGTTCCCCGATTGATTTTGACTAAAGAGACGCATAATTCATTTGTTAATGCCTTGTTGAATATGCGGGGGTTTTTATTGTTTGGTGATAATACGGCGTATGAAGCTAATTACCGCAATGATATCGCACAAGCAATAAAGGAAGCAGAGAGCTACCGGCAGACTTCAGTAGAGAAGGATACCTTGGAGCAAAGTCAAAAATTGTTGCAAGAGCTAGAAGAGTACCAGGTGCTTGGGGACAAAATAATTAATGCGAAGAAGACCAATGCTTCAAATTTTAATGAGCTTACTACGCAGGGAAGAAGTTTGGTGGATGCGATTAATGCTGATTTTTCTAAATTATCGGCAATGCAAACGGCCTATTTTAATACTAAGACAACGTCGATGGTCAGCCATTTAAATGATGCGAAGATAAAAGTAGCGGTAACTTCAATAGTTATTTCTATTTTGAGTATGATAATAGCCTTTTTATATACTAAGCGGTTATTAAAACGTATTGCCGTTTTGAATGATGTTATAGAGCGAATCGGAGAACTGGATTTGACGCCTAGCCACTATAAGGTATCTATCAATGATGAATTTGGCGATATGTTACTACGTCTTGAGGAAACAAAAACCCATGTTTGTAATACTGTTGAACATGTGCAAGAATCGGCTTCCATATTAGCGGCTTCTTGCGAAGAATTGACGGCTACTACTGATGAATTCTCCCAGTCTACTGAAACTGTTTCAAAAAATGTAATTGATATTGCCGCAAGCTTGAGTGATTCTGCTGCAAATATTGTAAACGTTTCGACGACGATCGGGGAAGTTTCAGCAAGTGCGGAGGAATTAAGCGCGGGGACGGTACAAATTGACAAGAGTACACGGGAAGCGATGACAGAATCGGAAAGAGGAATGGAATTACTGGAAGACGTGGTAACCCAGAATGAAACTATTTCCAGTTCAATGGCCCAAATAGAAAGTGCGGCAGTTGCTTTGAATAAATCATCCGAGCAGATTAAGAAGATTGTTGAGGTAATTTCAAGTATTGCCGGACAGACGAATTTACTTGCTTTAAATGCTGCCATTGAGGCCGCGCGTGCCGGTGAAGCGGGAAAAGGTTTTGCCGTGGTTGCCGAAGAGGTTAGAAAACTTGCCGAACAATCCGAGAGTTCAACGCGGGAGATATCCTCGATCATTGGGACTATTAGTGACGAAATAAGTAGTATGACCGTTATATCAAATGTTGCGTTGATTGAAACAGAAAAGGGCAGGGAGCTTGCCGTTAATACTAAAAAAGGTTTTGAAAAGATTATTACTCAAATGGAAAATGTCAGTAAACGAATTAAAGAAATGGCGCAAGCTTCGGAAGAAATTGCTATGGGCACACAGGCTGCAGTTGAAAGTATTCAAACAGTAAGCGAAATTGCTTCGTTTAATTCAGGAAAAACTCAGACTGTGGCGGCTGCTACAGAGGAGCAAACGGCCAGTATGGGCGAAACGGCTAAGAATATCAGCGATTTGGCGAAGTTAGCCGTTAATATGAATGAAAACGTAAGTCATTTTAAAGTTTCGGCTTAACAGGGTTACGATGGTTCAACTACATACAAGAGCGTGCTGAGGTTAACGTCGTATGACGTTTTCTTTTTTTATTGTTTTTTATGAATATATTAGGCTGCGCCAGCAGCTTTAAGCGGGAGGTAGGTTTATGAAGACAATAGTTGCTGATCCTTTGGGAAAAATCTCATCATTGGTGGAACTTCTCCAGTATCGGGCGCTTCAACATCCGGAAAGGAGAGTCTATACATTCTTAGCGAACGGCGAAACGGAAGGCGGGCATTTAACTTATAAGGAACTGGATGTAAGAGCTAGAGCTGTTGGGGCTTTTTTGCAGGGACTCAATTTAGCGGGGGAGCGTGCTTTACTGATTTATCCTGCCGGTTTAGATTATATTATTGCTTTTATGGGATGCCTGTATGCCGGCGTTATTGCGGTACCAGCTTATCCGCCGAGGCTTAACCGTAATTTACTGAGGCTCCAGAATATTGTCAATGATTCCAATGCTAAGGCTGTTTTGACCACTTCAACTATTATTGCCAAGTTCGAGCATCTGATTGAGCAAACCCCGGGATTATCGGAAGTTGAGTGGTTAATGACAGACGAGATTAATACAGCCATGGCAAGCCGCTGGAACCAACCGGAAATAACGAAAAGTACCTTGGCTTTTCTTCAGTATACTTCCGGTTCGGTTGGAACTCCCAAGGGCGTTATGGTAAGCCACGGTAATGTTCTTAATAACGAAAAGTTTATGAAGACAGCCTTTGAACTTGATGAGGAGAGTACAATTGTTGGTTGGTTGCCAATTTATCATGATATGGGGTTGATGGGGAATGTGTTTCAAGCTCTTTATCTGGGAAGTACGTATGTGTTTATGTCACCGGTGGATTTTTTACAAAAGCCGTACCGGTGGCTGAAAGCAATCTCCGACTATAGGGGGGTATTTGGCGGCGGCCCTAATTTTGCCTATGAGTTGTGTGTTAATAAGATTACCGAAGAGCAAAAGGCTACCCTGAATTTAACCTCCTGGAAAAAGGCTTTTAACGGAGCTGAGCCGGTTCGTTATGAAACCATTGAGCGTTTTGCGTCGGCTTTTGCGTCGGCTGGATTTTGTCAGGAAGCGGCGTACCCTTGTTATGGGATGGCTGAAACTACTTTAATGATTTCCGGAGGCACTGCCAGTGAACCGCCTGTGTTTGGAAAGTTTAGCGCAGCGGAACTGGAGAAAAATGTTGTTTCTGCCAGTACCAGCGGCAAGGAAAGTATATTAGTAAGTTGTGGACATACCTGGCTGGATCATAAACTGATTATCGTTAATCCCGATGAATTAGTCCAGTGTCCGGATGATAAAGTAGGGGAAATTTGGGTTTCCGGGCCCAGTGTTGCTCAAGGGTATTGGAATAAGCCGGAGATTACAGAGAATACTTTCCGGGCTCACCTTAGTGACAGTGGTGAAGGACCTTTTTTGAGGACGGGCGATCTCGGCTTTATGCATGACGGTGAGCTTTTTGTTACTGGCCGTCTTAAGGATTTAATAATTATACGGGGGGCGAATCATTATCCCCAGGATATAGAGTTGACGGTAGAAGAGTGTCATAAGGCAATCCGGCCTGGTTGCTCTGCGGCATTTTCTTTGAATGTGGATGGCGAAGAATGTTTGGGGATTGTTGCAGAAATTGAACGGAAATACCGGCCACGCGGGGACAGAAATCAAGCAGGGCATAAAAACGGTCAAAATAATGTCTTGGAAGAAATCTATGCTGCAATTAGGCAGGCGGTGTTTCTTAATCACGAGCTTCAGGTAGAGAAAATATTGCTGCTTAGACCAGGCAGTATTCCTAAAACTTCAAGCGGCAAAATTCAGCGTCATGCCTGCCGTAATGGCTTAATGGACGGGACGTTGAGTGCGGAAGGAGGGCTGACGAATGGGTAAGGAACATCGAGGCGTAGAAGGGAGAAATAGGAAAGCTATAGACAACGGGAAGGAAAAATCAAGTCCGGAAATTGCAAGATGGCTATGTTCCCGGCTGGCTGAAAAGCTAAAGGTGGAACCTGATAAAATTGATATACGAGAACCTTTATATAATTATGGGCTGGATTCCGCCGAAGCGGTTACTATTACCGGAGAAATGGGGGAATGGTTAGGCCGGGAGATATCTCCAACCCTGGTGTGGGATTATCCTACGATTGAAGGTATTACCCGCTTTCTTGCTGATGGGGGAGAGGCCGCTGTTAAAAATCCGGCAAGCCCGAGTTGTGTTGGAGAGCCGATTGCTATTATCGGCATTGGCTGCCGCTTTCCCGGCGCGAAGGGGACTGAAGCTTTCTGGGATCTACTGAAAGAGGGCATTGATGCCATTACGGAAGCACCGCAGCAAACGCGCGTCCGGCCAGAAACAAAAGGATGGGGCGGGTATATTGGTGATATTGATGGATTTGATGCCCAATTCTTCGGTATTTCACCGAGGGAAGCCACCCAAATGGACCCGCAGCAACGGCTATTGCTGGAAGTAGCATGGGAGGCTCTGGAGGATGCCGGACAGGTGCCTGAACGCTTAGGCGGTCAGCCGGTAGGGGTATTTGTCGGCATTTCCGGTTACGATTATGGCGCAATGGTAAGAAATTATTCAAAAACGGATATTTATGGGGCTACCGGTAATGCGTTGAGTATTGCCGCTAATCGCATTTCTTATTTATTTAATTTTCAGGGGCCAAGTTTAGCTATTGATACGGCGTGTTCTTCGTCTTTGGTGGCGGTGCATCTGGCTTGTCAAAGTTTGCGAAACGGGGAGGCGGAGCTTGCTTTGGCGGGTGGCGTCAATCTTTTGCTGTTACCGGATATTACAGTGGCGTTTGATCAAGCGGGTATGTTGTCGCCTGACGGCAGATGCAAGACCTTTGCCGCTGAGGCAAATGGCTATGTCCGGGGCGAAGGGGCGGGAGTCGTGGTGCTCAAGCCTTTAGCCAAGGCTATTCAGGATGGGGATTCGATTTATGCGTTAATTCCCGGTAGTGCGGTTAATCAGGATGGGCGCAGCAACGGGTTAACCGCGCCTAATGGACCGGCTCAGGAGGCGGTGCTTCGGGAAGCGTACCGGCGAGCCGGGGTTTCTCCCGGCAAGATTCAGTATATTGAAGCTCATGGTACTGGCACGGCGCTGGGCGATCCTATTGAGGCCAAGGCGATAGGAAATGTGCTGGCTGAAGATCGGGCGTCGGAGAACCGTTGTTTAATTGGTTCAGTTAAGACGAATATTGGACATCTGGAGGCGGCTGCGGGGATAGCCGGTGTGATTAAGGTTGCTTTAGCCTTGAAGCATCGGCAGATTCCAGCTAGTCTCCATTTTGACAAGCCAAACCCATATATTCCGTTCGTAAAGCTGCCTTTGTCGGTGCAAACGGAATTTGGACCCTGGCCGGATATGGCTTCTACGCTGTTGGCGGGGGTGAGCTCATTTGGGTTTGGAGGAACGAATGCCCATATAGTATTAGAGAGTTTTCAGGGTAGTAAGCTGAAAAAACGCAATATGACCGATTGTTTCCCGCGCGCAGAGCATCTTTTAGCTATTTCGGCATCGGATCAGAATGCGTTACGGTCCTTGGCGCAGTCGTATCGTGATTATATGAGCGGGGAAGGCAGCAGTATGTTGTTAAAGGATATATGCTATACTGCCGGAAGTCGTCGCAAACATCATAATTACCGTTTGGCGATGGTTGGCCATTCCGGGCAAGAGATGGTTGAATGCATAGATAGTTACCTGAGTGGAGAGGAACTGGCTGGTTATCAAGTCGGACAGAAGATTCACGGAAATTCTTCCAAACTGGTGTTTGTTTTTTCAGGGCAGGGGTCTCAATGGTGGGCAATGGGACGAGAACTGTTCCAAGAGGAACAGGTATTTAGGGAAGTAATTGAAGAATGCGATACATTATTTCGCCGCCATGCGGACTGGTCGTTGATTACCGAGTTAACAGCGAAAAATTCAGAGAGTCGCTTGGATCAAACGGAATTTGTCCAGCCGGCTCTCTTTGCGATACAAGTGGCTCTGGCTAAGTTATGGATGCTATGGGGAATTCAACCGGTAGCCGTTGTCGGTCATAGTATGGGGGAAGTTGCAGCGGCGTATGTTGCCGGAGCTTTGAGTCTTTCCGACGCAGTGCGGGTTATTTTTCATCGCAGCAGACTTATGCAAAGAACGACCGGTCAAGGGAAAACAGTAGCGGTTGAGCTTGGCTGGGATGAAGCAAAACTACTGTTTGACGGGTATGAAGATAAAATATCTATTGCATGTTATAACGGTCCAACATCGCTGGTTTTATCCGGGGAACCTGCTATCGTTGAAGAG
>Ga0316602_10000901_pt1 | contig 11092 bp, 9 predicted proteins | sample OWC_soil_day10_C_FD_203103 | JGI IMG/M metagenome (GOLD analysis project Ga0316602, IMG submission 203103) | Wetland soil microbial communities from Old Woman Creek delta, Ohio, United States - OWC_soil_day10_CT | ecosystem: Environmental > Terrestrial > Soil > Wetlands | place: USA: Ohio... | reverse complement strand
TAATCTGAATGGGTAAAGGAGTGAGTAGTATGTTTAGAAAACAAGTATTTTGTATAGTTCTATTTATTTGTCTATTTTCAATGGCTTACCCTATATGTTCCGCATACCATATGCAGAGGGTTGCAGTATTACCTGTATTTTATAGAAATAATATCTCTATTAATAAGGATGTAGAGAAAATCATCACAAAAGCTCTAGTCGATAAATTCCACATGCCATTATCCAATATAGTAACCTTTTTTGAGATTATCCCTGAGACAGAAGTATTCACTGCGCTACCTGTTCACCTAAAGGACAAAAAAAAGAGCAAGCTCGAAAACAATCTGCTTGCAGAGGTTGCGGATAAGTTGAATGCCGATATAGTAATCGCCGCAGAACTAACATCTTGTAGGTCGAATTCGAGAACAAATTTGGAAGGGGATTGGATACAAGAAACTGATCTAGCTATCAGAATAATAAGTTATCATCGTCCGTCGGGAAAGTATACGATACGGCAGGACCATCAGTTTTATTTGAACGATGATATACAATTGGGGCAACTGGAGTATATGGCCGACCATATGATATATGGCTTACTAAATAAGATACCAGATTATCGATGACCGCAACTCCACACTAAATGTTACCTCACTATGAGCGGCTCTACTTTAAACCTTGGCGGCAATCTTACTATTAATCAAACTCTAACAATGAACGGTGTTAACACGCTTTATCTCTATGAGCATGGCTAGACAACCCTGTGTGTACGAAAAAATGGTTAATGAAATAGCATAAGCAATGGAAGTTTTTTAGATGCGATTAACCTTAATTATCACAGCTGGAAAAAACACACTTGACAAAATAACATCTATTTCATAAGATGTAAAATGAATCCATAGTGAAAGGAGGCTAAGAGTGATGAAAACTGTTTTCGGTTGTATGCTGTCTTGTGACGTAAAATCACCTGTTCGCGCAAGCAAATTGGGTATTAATTGGATAGGTATGTCCTTTTTTAAGCAAACAACATATCGAAAACAGCTACCGGAATCTCTTGGCTGCAAATAGAAAAGTGCTTACTCTTTTCTAAAATAAATTACTGCAAAAAGACGCCGGTTATTCGGCGTCTTTTTGACTTTCACAGGAGGAAATACTATGAAATATATCATCAGTTACAAACAAATTGGTAAACTAGCTTTCCCTATTATCATTGCCCAATCAGTTGTATTAATAAATGGCATGATTGACCTTGCGTTTATCGGCCCCTATGGTACAGAGGCCATTGCTGCCGTATCAATAGCAAACGCCTTATGCGCTACACTATTTAATTTTCTGGAAGGCTTCAGACTCGGCACAACCGTTTTAATTTCCAAGGCTTCAGCTAAAAATGATGTGCCAAAAGTAACAGCCGTAGTAAATAGCGGGTTATTTCTGGCTACCATTATCGGTATCATATTCATTGCTGTCGCCCCGTATATTAGCGATAACGTTTACGCAATTGCCGGCAATGAGCAAATGAAGTATCACGGTATAGATTACCTGAAGGTATGGCTGTGGACATTACCGATTATATTATTTTCCTATGTACTTGTTGGATTATTTAGAGGGCTGGGTGATACAACAACACCGCTATATAGTACGGTTGTTATTTGCCTGTTGAATATTTTTTTCGATTATCTATTTGTCTGTGGTGGATTTGGCTTTCCTAGCATTGGAGTAAAAGGAGCAGCTTGGGGAACTCTGTTTGCCAATCTTGCAGGTTTACTGATTACAGCCTATCTGGTATTTGAAAAACCATTTACAAACAAATATATTCACTTGAAACAACCATTTTTCAAACACGTCCCAGAATATATTTCTCTTGCTGTAGATGTAGGACTCAACACAGGTTTCACACTCCTGGCCCTGTTACTTTTTGTTTGCTTAATGAAACCGTTGGGAGCTACTGCTTTAGCGGTACATCAAATTACCTTGCAAGCTTTTAATTTTGCCTATCTTCCTGCTATCGGCTTTCTAATTACAGCATCAATTATTGTTCCGCGGTTATTGGAGGATCACCAAGAATGCCTCTTGCTACCTACGGTGAATCGGATATGCAAAATGAGCTTTAGTGTAATGCTTGTTACAAGCATCCTGCTTTTTAGCTTTTCACCAACTGTCAGCAATTTCTTTAGTCCTGCTGACAAGCTAGTAGCAGAACAAGCGGCTCAAACACTAAAACTTATTTGTTTAAGCCAATTATTTTCTTCTATTTATTTGGTGCTACGTGGTGCGTTAACTGGCTGCAAAGATACCCGTTTTATCGTTTATGAAGGGTTGATGTCAAGTTATCTGATATTTCTTCCACTAGCTTATCTTTTTGCTGTAAAATCAGGCTACGGCGTATATGGTGGTTATGTGGCCTTCTTATTGTGGTGCATTACTGATTGCGTAGCACTTGTCTTTAGGTTTTACCTCCAAAAACGCTGGCAAAAAAATTCTCATATAGTCTAATGCAACGTGCTAGTATTCTTTTATGATTATCTGCCCTGAAGGGGGTGAAATGCACTAGATGCGAACAGCAACAAAGCACCATCTTACAAAGACGGCAATTGATTTTTCCAGTATTGTAAATCTACGGTGCTTAACGGCAGTTCAATGGCCGAATCACTGTTGACGTATTTAAAGGAAACTTTTATAGTTTCGGCATGGGATATTTCTTCTAGGACTTGCAGGGGGAAGGTGACAAATAAAGTATTGGCATGTTTAAAGCCTTTTCCTGTGGGAAAATCTTTAGGCGAATAAGTCGGCGGCTGGGCAGATATCTCAATACTATCGATTTTGTATGTTTTACCATCAATATCAATGATCAATAACTTTTCCAATGGCCTAGAATCATATCGCAAATCGACTACAGATAAGGTTGCACCAGTAACATTATTTGTTTGAGGATCGGTTACGCCACGAAAATCAATATTACAGTAGGCAGATAAGTTGTTGGCAGTACGATTGTCGTAAGAAAAAACCGTATACTTGCAATAAGCGACAATAGCGACTATAACGAAAACTAGAATGGCTGTCTTTTTACGCATAATAACTCCTTGAAAAGTTTGTTGTACTTATGGCTTAATGTTACAAGAGATTAGAATTTTTGTCTATATAAGTCGAATTAAGTTATAATAAATATTAGATATTAATTACTTACAACCCTTGTGGATTTTACTTGAATGGCAAGGGTAATCAAGATATTTGTTCATAGAATAGATACCCTCTTAAAATGATGAGAAACTTTTATCCTCTGAAAAATTGCCTGGGCCAATTAAACCATTATTAAATTTTGCCAGAGTTTTAACTAGAGCTAGCAGGCGTTCTTGTTCCTCTAGGTTTAACTCTTCCCAGTCTGAAGAATCATGGTCGGCTAGAATTTCTTCAACATGAAAGATTGCAGAGGCTACTGCGGTATTATCGGCTCCGCTATTGATGTTTAATTTAGCTGACAACAGATGGGCATATATGTGGTTTATTCCATTAGATAAATCTCTAATGCCATTAGATCCTTTAAATTGTAATAAAGCAAGAACTTGCTGGTGGCCGTTTACTGGTATCGCTATGCTTTTTGGTCCATGAATTTCACCTAACGTAATAGGTAGAAGTGGCGTTACTAGATCAATTTGTGGCCCAAAACCGCAATGGGCTTGCCAATAATTCGTTGTATGTGTATAACCAGTACAAGATCTCACCTTGATGAGCAATTTAGTACTATCTGTTGTGCTAGTATCATGTGTTTCAAAAGTTGAGACACTTTCAATTGTCGGCTCCATACATGTATAAAAAGGGCCAATTTGACGTATATAACAGAAATCATGGGCATTTTTATGAACTGTGCCAAGCAGGCCTTGCGAACTATTTCTTACTGTGATGTATTCATCCTGGTTGTATATTTCTGTGGTTGTATTGAATTCTACCGGGTTAGCAGTTGATAGAAAATAATGAGCAGCAGATTTTGAGTCATGATGTGGGATAACAGCAATTCTACTGATTCGCTCTAATTGATCAGGTAGGTTAACGCTAAATGGAAAAGACACTTGTGAATTAGCAGGCAACAAGGCAGGGAAAGAAACAATAGGCACAATCCAATCATCTGGTAAAAAATAGTTTGCGATTGTGATATAAGTAGGTTTAGGTGATGGATTGGTAATTGTGATGAGACTGGAGCATGTAAAGTTGTTGTCTACGTAAGATGGAATTACGTGGATTTTACAGTAAATGCTAAATGGTTGATTAACCGATAAGAGCAAAGAATCAATGGGTGTATATCGATCAAACATATCTACTGCTTCTTCTGTTATGGTCCACTTATAAGTTCTAGTAAAGGAAGTTTTTGGTATGGTTTGAATTACGGATAGGGTTAAGCCTTTAATCGTTACAGTAGCACAAGCTGTTTGGTTTGTCTCCCTGACTGTCGCAGTATTGACAAGCAGCTGTTTGCCTTCTTTATGGCAACTAATGTTTTTGGTGTAGGATTGGGAACCACTTTCGTAAAATGTATAGGAAAAGTCATCTGAGGTATCTATATTTATGGAATTACAAATTAACATTTCTGTAGTTGGTAAGATGATTTCTTTGCTAGAACTGGGGCCATATGGTTTCCCTGTATGTTCTGTAAAATTGGTTATAGTAGCAGAACTGATAGCAATATAAATCACCTTCTTTCATTATTGGATTTTCACTGATGTCGATAGATTGGTGAGTAATGAGTGTGCCATCTGGTTTAGTCAAATCAATGGTAATTTTAAGATTGTTAGTAGCTGATTTGCCTAAGTTAGCTATAGACACTTGACCTTCTATGAATCCTGCGATTGAACCATTATCTTTATTAGCATCGATGGTGTAGACGACGGTATCAGTGTCACCAAGCAATAGGTCTAGAGTATTGGGGACTGCAGTGGCGGCTATTGTCCAATGGAAAGTACGAAACAAGTGTCCTTTAGCAGTTACAGATGTTTTAATGATGGTATCTTTTTTCTTATGATGTTTATGTTTTCGATGGGAAGAGATGTTTTCCGTGGAATCATTCTGGGAGAGTTGATAATGGGTATTCCTTCCCATTTATATTCCTCCTATTTTATAGTTCCATCATAAATACTAGAAATATGTATGCAAGTAACGGTAGCACTTTGCTACCGTTATTTACATCTATAGGAGCCAAAAGCTTTAAGTCAATTCTATTCTGAACAATGTCCTGGGCCAATAAGACCAGTATTGTAATTTTCTAGAATTTTTGCCCATGACAGCACTTGTTGTTTTTGAGCCTTAGTGAGTCCAGCCCAGCTGGTGGAATCATTTATGCTTAGGAAATTGTTTACATCAACTAAAGTGCTTGCAATTGCTGAACCGTTTGCACCATCATTAATATTTAGCTGTGCGGCTAATAATTGGGCATATAATTTGTTAATACCATTTGCAGCATCAAATATTCCATTTGAGCCTTCAAAGCCAAGAATACTTACAGCTTGTGCTGCTGTAGAGACTGTAATACTTTGGGGACCGTCTTCATTACCAAGGATAATAGGCAGTAATGGTGTAACTAAATCGTTTTGTGGCCCAAAGCCTGCATGGGTTTTCCAAAAACCAATCGTATGGGTGCAGCCGCCGAAGCAAGGTACGCTGACATTAATATTCCAACTAGCCTTGCCAGTTGCGCAGGTTTCAGGAGGTGTAGGAATATCAGTAGTCGTGAAACTGGCTGTATTCGCAATTACCCTGTCGCCGCAAGTGTCAAATGGACCAATTCTCCGAGTATAGCTAAATTGTTGGCCAACCTCACATAACGTACCTAAAGTACCACCAAAACTATCCTCAACGTTAACACATTGGTTTGTAAAATTTGTAGGCTGATTAAACTCAAAAGGAACAAGATTGGAAAAGAAATTAGTAGTGCCGCTAGGGGTGTTTTGTAAAGTAACCCTTGCCTGATTCGTGCGGCTAGTGCCGTCAGGAAGGGGAATACTAAAACTAAAGCTTTGTTGTGATGATGGGTCAAGAGTAATGTTTGTAGCAATTGGTACGGCTATATTACCTGGAGTAATTAAATCTGTAATGGAAACAAGGGCTGAAATTGGCGCTGGGTTATTCACAATGATTGTGCCAGAAGCTACCCAATTACTATCTGTTGCCGATGAAGTTACATTTACTTTGTATAAAACATCAAAAGACTGACCAAGAGAGAGGATGAGATTCGTAATTTGTAAGGTTTGATTAGAAGGATGTACAGCCTGTTTATCAATGGTCCAACAGAAATTCCGTGTAAATGTGGTGATTACATCTTTGCTAACAGTGAGGGCAAAACAATTAACAGTGACAGATGCTGTAGCAAATTGCCCAGTTTCTTCAATAGTAGCTGTATTATTGTAGGTTTGTGTTGAAGAGCTTTGACAGGGTGTAGACGCTATAGAAGGCTGACTGCAGCAAAAAGACTTAGTATAAGTTTTAGATCCGCCTGCACTAAAAGTAAAAGAAGAGCCATTCGTATCATTGACATTGATGGTATCGTTGATTAATGTTGGGGTTTCTGGTAATGCACCAGTTGTGCTAGGGCTAGGTCCAAATGGAGTTCCAAGGTGGCCAGAATGATTGGTGATTGTTACATCAGCTGTTACTTTATAGGTGGCTCCAGGGGTTATGCTCCCAGCAGGTACATCGACCCTATAATCATAACAGAAGGTTTCACCAGGGGCGAGAACTGGGCGTTGACTTACGTCTACTACAGCAGTAGCAATTACATCGTTACTTGGCGGCTTAGTAAGATTAACATTAATTGCGAGGTTTTGGGTAGCAACGGCACCGCCGTTAGTGACGCAAACTTGGCCTTCAAAATAAGCTATATCAGTTCCTGAATCCTTTGTTACGCTGATGGTATAGGTGGCATCTTGGCTATCTCCGACAAACATATTAATTGTTTTAGGAGCAACCGTCTTATCAATGGTCCAATGGAAGGTGCGCTCCAGGTGGCCTAAGGTAGTCACTGAAGCTGTTAAATCTTCGTCAAATCGATAGAGCGACTGAGATATCATGAGGAATAGTATCCAAGGATTAATTTAAACGTGATGATTTAGTACCGTTCCCGTGACACCGTTCTATCGCCTAACACTGTAGGCTATGTGGACAAATTGATGTAACAATGATAAAATTGCATCGAAATCAATAAAATATTGGGCAAAAATTTTGAGAGAAAAGGATACAAAGCTATGGGTCTGAAGATAATAAACCGTTAGTTTTCTTTATCTTGATGTTGCTTTCACATAGAGTTTAGATGAATTACAATATTCAGCAGATTTAATTACAAAGAGGTTACTATGGCTAATTTATTTAGTGTTTTTAGAAACAAACAATTCCAGAACATTGCAATTTCTCACTTTAATACAACTCTTGGTATGTGCTTACTTGTTCCCATATTACCAGTTTATTTACAGAATAGTGGCTTTGGCGAGACGCAAATTGGCATTATTATGGGCGCCGCGGCAATGAGTGCCCTTCTTATACGACCATGGATAGGTTTTCAGGTGGATAGTAAAGGGAGTTGGCCAGTCATTCTGATTGGGCAAATTTTGCTTATTTTATCAACCATTGGATACTGGTGGGCTACTAGCTTTCTTACTTTTTTTACTTTGCGTTTCCTATACGGCATTGGGCAGGCCTTTTATGGTACAGGAGCTGTTACCTTTGCTAGTAGTATTGGATCAGGTGAAAGCAATTCCAATGCCATTGCCATGTATACGTTAACAACCATGTTTGGTCTCGGACTTAGCATGAGTATAGCCCAGGCAGCTTTTGATAGTTTTGGTTTTAAGGTACTAGTTGGTATTAATGTTATTCTGATAGGTATCGCCTTTAGTGTCATGAAGTGGCGTTCCCATCCAATTAAACTGGCGCCGAGTAACGCTCAGCGGGTTCCATTTATGGATGTGCTTAAATCCAATGTTGTTTTTGCATCAACGCTTTGTCAGTTTGCTGCAAGTTTTTCTTTTAGTGCAGTACTTACCTTTATACCACTTGCCGCTATTGATAAAGGTATTAGTTTTTATTCTATGTTGTTTATTGCCTTTGCTATTTCTGTAATTAGTTCTCGTGTTTTTGTACAGAGAATCAATCATAGTTTTGGCCTGGTAAATTCAACTGTATATGCTAGCATCACTATGTTGGTCAGCATATTACTGCTGCTTGTTACTATTTCACCCATGATCCTTATTTCATCAGGCATTTTGTTTGGTTTAGGATTTGGTATTGTTTATCCTACCTTAGTTATACTTTTGGTGGAACGTATTAATCAAAAAAATCGAGGTACGGCTCTTGGCATCATGATTGCCGCTGGAGATATTGGTAACGCCCTTTCTAGCGCGATATTAGGTGCTGTAGCTGAACATCTAGGATATGCTGTCTTGTTTGCAACGACATCGTTATTACTAGCAGTATGTATATATTACTTTTATAACATATTAGTTAAAAACGGTGAGGAAATGGAGTAATATTTTATGATTGATGTTAGTGGTACTTACATTTAAGGACGGTTAGTTGCGAACAACATGGTAGTGAAGGGGTATGTTGTAAAAAAAATTAAACCCGCAAATGTTACGGATCTTTTGTTTTGTGTGGAAATACAAGAGGACGATGGAATCTTCTTATCAAATTATGTTTTGATTTTAGACACGATATAGTTATTGACAAAAAAAGGGACTGGTGATATATTATACACTAATAGAATATTTGAAATGCAATGAGCAGAATAAAAATGTGGGGATTTTTCCTGCAGAGAGCCGTCGGGTGGTGAAAGACGGTGGAAAAACTTTATATTTCTCCTCTGTGAGCAGCATGCTGAACCAAAAGTAAGCAGTGCCCGGTTTTCCACCGTTAACAGGAAATGTATTCGGAAATTTTCTGATATAGTAGAGATGGTTGAGCAATCAGCAAATGAAGTGGTAACGCGGAGGAATAGTCTTCGTCTTCAACACGGTAACACGTGAAGAAGGCGGAGTTTTTTTATTGTATTTTTGCCCCCAAATTGCCCGCCTGCAGTCGTTATGATCGCGACATGGGATTGCAGAGCGTAGCATAAACAAACCAAGAAAGGGAGTTTTGAAAATTATGACAGGATTAACTTTATTGTGTATTGCGCTGCTTGTCTGTGCAAGCGGTTATTTCATCTACGGCCGCTGGCTGACCAAGATATGGGGTATTGATCCTCAGGCTAAAACGCCGGCTTATCGTTTTGAAGATGGCAATGATTACGTTCCTTCTTCTAAATTCTCGGTATTTGCTCATCAATTTTCTTCTATTACAGGTGCTGGACCCGTTACAGGGCCCATTATCGCCGCGATGTTTGGTTGGGTACCAGTAATGCTGTGGCTGATGATTGGCGGTATTTTTTTCGGTGCTGTTCAGGATTTTACAGCCCTGTATGCTTCTGTCAAAAATGATGGCAAATCAATAGGTATGCTGATTGAAAAATATATTGGTAAAACTGGAAAGCAATTGTTTCTGCTCTTTTCCTGGCTTTTTACTCTATTGGTAATAGCTGCTTTTGCTGATATTGTTGCTAGTACCTTCAACGGCTTTGGAGCCAATGGTTCACTGGCTACACCTAATGCTGCCGCTGCTTCTATTTCTATGCTGTATATTGTTGTTGCTATCTTCTTAGGACTTTTTCTGAAAAAATATCCACTGTCAGAAAAACCAAAACTGGCAATCGGTATTCTTTTGATTCTGGGCATGTTAGCGGCAGGTATTGCATATCCTCTTTATTTTGACAAGACAGCATGGATTTACGTAGTTTTTGCTTACATGTTTATGGCTGCTGTTCTGCCAATGTGGCTGTTGATGGAGCCACGAGACTATTTGAGTTCGTTTCTGCTTCTGGGTATGATTGCCAGCGGCGTCATTGGTGTTGTTTTTACCAATCCAACGATTGAACTTCCGGCCTTTGTTGGGTTTGAAGTAAATGGCAAGCCTATGTTTCCCATCTTGTTTATTACCATTGCCTGTGGTGCTGTTTCCGGTTTTCATAGCTTGGTTTCTTCTGGCACATCTTCCAAAACAATTTCCAATGAAAAAGATATGCTATTTGTCGGTTACGGTTCTATGATGATTGAGACTGTATTAGCTGTTGTTTCTTTGATCGTCGTTGGGGCTGCCGCTACCGGTGGTGTGATGCCCAAAGGTACGCCGTTTCAGATATTCTCTGGCTCTGTCGGTGGTTTTCTGTCTATGTTCGGTCTATCACGCCATGTAGCCACCTGTATCATCACTATGTGCGTATCAGCACTGGCGCTGACTACATTGGATTCTGTTGGCCGTATCGGACGAATGTGCTTCCAAGAACTATTTACGGGGGATGTGACTGATCCAGCGAAGATGTCACTAGTGCAGCGTGTGTTGACGAATAAATATTTTGCAACCCTCATTACCTTGTTCTTTGGTTATCTGCTTTGCCTAGGCGGATATATGAATATTTGGCCTCTATTTGGCGCAGCCAATCAACTATGTTCTGCATTGGTCCTGATTGCGTTGACGGTTTTCCTGAAAGTTACCGGACGTCAGGGCAAGATGCTTTACATTCCAATGTGTTTTATGCTTGTGGTTACGTTGCTTGCTTTGCTTATGTCAATCTACGGCATCGTCAATAAAATCATCTATACCGGCACCTTTTCTTTTTTGACTGACGGTCTACAGTTAATCGTGGCTATTGCGCTGATTACCTTGGCAATGCTGATCGTATCTAACAGTGTTAGAAAATTATTTGATTCTTCGGCTAGCGCTCCTGTTCAAGCCAATAAATAAAAATTCAATTGTATGGTTATGTGAGGAAGAGTCAAGGCAATGATTCCTCTGAGTTGACGACAAGAAGGAAATTTTACGATTATGTTTGATAGCAAGGTGGATTTGCATGCTCGCGACTCGCCGCTGCAAAAAAACTGGAAATGCTTATGAAGCCACGAATATCGTGGCTTTTTTGCTTTGTATGGGTTTAAAAGGCTTGTCCTAAAGTTCAAAACTAATGAACTTTAGGGTAGTTGCCGTAATAGGTTTTTATAGGTCGGGATGGAATATGAAAAAAGTATGCTAAAATTACCTATTTATAACT
>Ga0316602_10000891_pt1 | contig 11231 bp, 11 predicted proteins | sample OWC_soil_day10_C_FD_203103 | JGI IMG/M metagenome (GOLD analysis project Ga0316602, IMG submission 203103) | Wetland soil microbial communities from Old Woman Creek delta, Ohio, United States - OWC_soil_day10_CT | ecosystem: Environmental > Terrestrial > Soil > Wetlands | place: USA: Ohio... | reverse complement strand
GAGCATCGGCCGTCCGCCGATCTCCACCATGGGCTTGGGGCGGAGTGTGGTCTCCTCCGAGAGCCTCGTCCCCAGTCCGCCCGCCAGGATCATGACCTTCATGCATCTGCTCCGTCATTTTTGCCTATTGCACCACAGGTTTGGCAGTCAGGGCGCAAATTTGCAAGGATTGGGCCATTAGGGGCGGAATCGGGCTCCCTTCGCCCTGGGCAACCCGAAGCGTATAATCACCCATCCCAACCTGGAGTTCCCATGCGCGTCTGCGCTCCCTTCCTGATCTGCTGCGCCCTGGCCGCCCAGTCCGACCCCCAGCCGGAAGCCTCCTTCTTCAAGGGGGATCCCAAGGTCATCATGGTCCACGCCGCCGACAAGGCCCGGGTCCGGGACCCGAGGAACAGCCAACTCCTGGCCCGCTGGGGCCAGGTCTACCTCGCCGCCGGAGACCGGAGCCGGGCCGAGGACGCCTTCGGACGGGCACTCCGGGAGGACGGGGATGCCGGGGCCCATGCCCTCATCACCCTGGCCTGGCTCCAGAACGGGTACAAGAAGGAGGCCCTGGCCGCCTTCAAGGCCATGCCCAAGGATTCGGCCTTCTGCGCAGAATGGCTGGCGCGGGTGGCCCGGCGCTTCCTGGAGGCGGACCTGGAAGCCGAGGCCATCCAGGCCATGGAGACGGCCCACCGCCTGGCCCCCTCGGACTGGGAGGCCTGCGTGGAGTTCGGCCGCTCCGCCGTGACGACCAAGCGCCTGGAGCTGGCGGGAACCTGGTTCTTCCACGCCGTCCAGACGCGGCCCCGGGACAAGGAGGTCTGGACCCGCATCGCCCTGGCCTACACTGGCGAACCCCGCTAGTCCGGCATGGCTCCCCTCGGGAGGGCTGTCCTCTTCCTTCTCCTGGCGGCCCTACCGGGCTTCCTGGGCTTCCACCCAGGCGCTGGAGTCTCCTTTCTCCTGGTCCTGGCGCTCTCCTGGGCCTTCCTCCGGCTGGAGGGGCGTGGCCTGCCTTCCCTGGGCCTGAGGCTCAATGGGCGATGGGGACTGGATCTGCTCCAGGGTGTCGGGCTGGGCCTGGCCCTCATGTGTCTGATGGCCCTGATGCTGAGAGTCCTCGGCGGCTTCCATTGGGAGTCCAATCCGGGCTTTCGGATCCACCATCCCATCGCCGGAGCCGGGATCTTCGCCCTCGTGGCCCTTCATGAGGAGTGCCTATTCCGGGGCTACCCCTTCCAGCGGCTGGTGGAAACCTGGGGCCCCTGGGCCGCCCAGCTCGGCCTTGCCCTGCTCTTTACCCTGGCCCACTGGCGGAATCCCGGTCTGACAGGAGGCACTCGACCCTGGGCCACCCTGAACATCGGCCTGGCCGCCCTGCTGCTGGGGCTGTGCTACCTGAAAACCCGCAGCCTTGCGCTGCCCATCGGTCTTCACCTGGGATGGAACTGGGCCCAGGGGAATCTCCTGGGCTTCCCGGTGAGCGGCACAAGCTTCGCCCAGGGCCCCTGGAGGCCCGTGCTCCAGGCCAGCCCCTCCTGGTTGACCGGCGGGGCCTTCGGCCTGGAGGCCAGCGCCCTCTGCACTCTGGTCTGCCTGGGTTCCATCCTGCTCCTGGTGCGATGGAAGGGGCGGCCCCCGGTATCCTAGGGGCATGCGCTACGCCTCCCTCGCCTCCGGTTCCAAAGGCAACTGCCACGCCTTCTCCGATGGCGAATCGACGCTGCTGGTGGATGTCGGCATCTCCTTCCTCCAGATCCGCCGCCGCCTGGAGGAGCTGGCCTGGGACCTGGGACAGGTCAAGGCCGTGGCCATCACCCACGAGCACTCGGACCATATCGCCGCCATCCCGGTCCTCCTCAAGCGGACGGACTGGAGCTTCCTGGCCACCGAAGAGACCATGGCGGCGATCCTCGCCATCCAGGACATCGATATCCCCGCCCATCGCTGGATTCCTCTGCGGGCGGGCCATGCGCTGGACTGGGAGGGTTGGCGGGTCCTGCCCTTCGCCATTCCCCATGACGCCGCGGACCCCGTGGGCTACCGCCTGGAGCGCGACGGCTACTCCGCCGCCGTGGTGACGGATCTGGGCCTTCCGACCGCACTGGTGGCGGACCATTGTTCCGACCTGGACCACCTGACCCTGGAATCCAATCACGATGTGCAGATGCTCCGCGAGGGCAGCTATCCCCCGCCCCTCAAGGCCCGCATCCTGAGCCGGGTGGGACACCTCTCCAACGAGTCCGCCGCCGAGCTCCTGGACCGGGTCTGGTCGCCGCGCCTCGCGAGCGTGGTGCTGGCCCACCTCAGCGAACAGAACAACGACCCCGAACTGGCCCGCTTCGCGGCCATGGAAGTCCTTCGGCATCGTTCCACCCAGCTCCAGGTGGCGACCCAGACCAGCCCCTTTCTGCTTTCAATGGGGCCTGGGGAGACCGGGGATGGCATGATGGGTGAAGAAATGAGGATTGAATAATGTTCCTGCGTTGCCTCCGTCTGGCTGCCTTCGCGCTGGCCATGCCCCTCCTGGCCCAACCGGGCGTGCCTGACCTGAAGACCCTGGTCGAGCGCTTCGATGCGGCCCAGGCCAAGGCGGAAACCCTCCAGTCCCCCTTCACCCTGACGATCCGCCGCGCCATGCTGCGCACGCCGACCGTCACCCGGGGGACCCTCTACCTTCAGGGGTCCAACTTCGTCCATTTCACCTTTGCCCCCCCGGAAGACCTGATCCTCCACCTGACCCCCAAGGCCCTGATCTCCTACAACCCCAAGACAAGGGAGGGAGAGATTCTCAAGATCGGGTTCATCAAGAACGCCAACCGCAAGTTCCTGGGACTGGGGCAGAAGCTTTCCTACCTGTCGGACTACTTCAAGGTGGAGCCCGAGGAATCCCGGGATCTCCCCAACACCTACCTGCTGAAGCTCCTGCCGCGGAGCCTCTCCATGAAGCGACGCCTCCAAGCCGTCCACATCTGGATGGACCGGGACACCAGCCTTCCCAGACAGGTGCTTTGGATCGAACGGGGCGGCGATTCCTGGCAGCTGGAACTGGACGCCGTCCAGGCCAATCGCCCCATTCCCGGGTCGGTCCAGGGCTTTGCCGTCCCCGCTAGCGTCGAGTTGCGGAACGGCTTCAGTTTCTTCGCAACACGAAAGAAGTAAACTTCCAGGCATCGAGGAAACCATGATCATCACCTGCCCCTCATGTTCAGGCCGCTTCCAGTACGATGAGACCCGCTTCCAGGGGGTCCCCTCCAAGCGTTTCAAGTGCCCCAAGTGCCAGCACATCTTCGAGGCGGAGAACCCCCAGTTCCTCGCGGCCCTGGCGGAATTGGCCCCGCCCCCCCCGGAAACCGTTCCACTGCCGCCCCAGGCCCCGACGCCGGAGCCCGAGCCCCCCATGTCGCCCCGTGAGACCACGGCCCGCCGGGACCGGAGCGCCATGCTCGTCGCCGCAGGTCTGCGGAATGGCCTGCCGGGCGGCTTCCGCTTCAGCCTGGCCTTTCTTTCCGGGGCCATGGCTTCTACGGTCCGCCTGCTGGACAAGCCCCAGACACTCATCGGTCGGGAGGATGGGGACATCGTGACCATGGATCCCGAGACCTCAAGGCGCCACGCCATGATCGAGATCCATCCCGATGGCACCGTATGGCTGGAAGATCTGGGCTCCACCAACGGCACCATGACCGAGGGACAGCCCGTCCTGGGCCAGGTCCAGCTCCATGACCGGCAGGAATTCACCTGCGGACAGAGCACCTTCATGATCCTGATCCGCAAGAACGACGGGATGCTGGAATAAAATGAATAAATCATTAGATCCTTACGAATCCTATCTTCAGCGGGCTGACCAGTTGTTCCAGGCCGGGGAAGTGGTACAGGCCGGGCAGATCTGGCAAGCCATCCTCAAGCGGGTGCCTGGCCACGAAAGGGCCCAGGCCGGGCTCTACCAGGTCAAGCTCCACTTCGACTCCCGCGCCACCCAGGACGGACTGAGCGAAGCTTCCCCCAAGAGTGGCGACCCCAGGGATACGGCCACAGCCCTGCCCGGAGCCGCACCCACCAAAGCGGCCCTGGCACCCCCGAGCCCATCGGATCTCTCCCGGGCCCTGGACAAGGGCTGCGCGCTTTACGACGCCGGGCAGGTCGAGGACGCCCTGCGGATCTGGGAAGAGGTCCTGGAGCAGGATCCCGACAACAACCTCGCAAAGGGCTACCTGCAGCAGGCAAGGCGAATCCTAGCCCAGGCCCCGCCCCCGGAGCAGGAACCGGCCCCCGCCCCAAAACCCGCCCCTGAGGCCCCCATGGAGACCGAAAAGCTCCTGAGGGAGGGATGCACCCTCTACGACATGGGGGAAGTCAACGGAGCCCTCGCCAAGTGGGAAAAAGCCCTGGCCCTGGACCCGGATCATGCACTGGCCCACCAATATGTGGGGGATGCCCGCCGGGAGCTGGGCTTACCCCCCCTGGACATGGCGGTTCCCTCAAGCAGCCCCGTCGCCGACGAGGTCCAGCCCCACGAACCGGAAGATGGCCAGGACCCTCTGAGCCGCCTGGTGAAGGAGGGAGTTCAGCTCTACGACATGGGTATGACGGAGGAGGCCGTAGCCCGCTGGGAGAAGGTGCTGGGAAGCAACCCTCAGCACACGGAGGCCCAGGGATATCTGGAAATGGCCCTTCGGGAGAGCCACCAGCCCGCCCCAGCGCCCATCCAGGCCCCCGCCCCCCCCCCAGAGCCCCAGATCAATCCCCTCGATGTGCTCTTCAGGGACGCCCGGGAACTGATGCAAGGCCAACGATTCGCTGAAGCCGGGGATCTTTTCCAGCGCATCCTCCAGCACCGCCCGGAAGACCCACAAGCCCTCCAGGGCTATCAGCAGGCTCGCACCCTTGCCACCGCTCAGGCCATGAGCACCCAGACGGCTCCGCCCCCCCAGGAGGAAGCCCCTGCACCCGTCTCCGTAACCCCCCCAGCTCTCATCGAACAGGAGTCGGCGGCAAGCCGGAAGGGGATTTCCCTGCACACTCTCCTGCGCATGGGCTCCCTGCCCCCCTGGGCTCTGTCACCCCGGGTGCTCCTCACAACGGTAGGAGCATTCTTTGCCCTCATCATCGTGTCCTATGTGATCCACAGCATCCGCCAGGACCGGGCCCTCGCCGCCGCCGTAGCCTCGAGACGGGGAGAGGTGCTCGCGCCGGTGAACCGGAGCATCCAGATCCCCGTACTGGGGGAGTCGCCCGAAGCCATCCGCAAAGAGGCCGAGGGAGCCCTTGGAGAGGATTCCCTACTGGCCTATTTCCGCGCCCAGGAACTGGTCCGTCTCCGGCCCACGGATGCCAGTGCCAGCCAGCTTTTGGAGCGTGCCAAGGGAGGCCTTTCCAGCACGGTCTCAGGATCCTACTCCCTGCCTGACTTCGAAAAGCTCGTCCAGATTGGCGACCTGGACGGGGCAGACAAGCTCATGGACAGCCTGCTCCGGATGGACCCGGAGAATGCACTCTTCCGCCAGCGGGCAGGGAGGGTCTGGCTTGCCAAGGCCCAGGTCTTCGCCTCCAAGGAGCGCTGGGGGGATGCCAAGGATATCCTCTGCCGCGGTAGGGCGGCCTTCCCCCAGGACAAGGTCTGGCTGAGCCGCCTGAGGCTTCTGGAACAGATCCAGGCCATGCCCAAGGGGGAACGGGCCAGCTGGATCCAATTGCTGGGGTAGAGACGTGCCAGCCAGAACCTGCCCCAGTTGCCATCATCGTCTCTCGGCTCTCGCCCTCGAGTGCCCAGTGTGTGGACTCGAACTGGCCCGGCCTGCCATGTCCAGGCCCCTGCTCTTCCAGGCCAGCGCACTCCAGGGAAAGGTGGAAAGGGACCCCCATCAACAGGCGATCTCCGTGCCCGCCCTGGGCCGGGTCGCCCCTGTCGTCCTGGAGACCCCGGAGACGGATGAGGAAATGGACCCGCTGCCCGAGTGGCCCAGGATGCCCAGCCAGCCGATCCTGTCCCCGCCCCAGTCCAAGGATGATGGCGATTCCTTCTGGCCCCTCGCCAAGCTCGAATTCATGGAAGCCATCGCCATGGTTGGCGTGAATCTGGTGTTGGCAGCCTTCACCTGGATCCAGACCGGGGCGCTGAGTTCGGCCTACGCCGAGCTGTGGCACTTCCTCCTGCCCATGCACTTCGTCCTGTCCTGGACCCTGGTCATGGTCCCCCTGGCACTCACGGGCCAGTCGCCCATGATGGGACGATTCGGCCTCCAGCTCAGCGCCGTTCAGCCCGAACGCCGCCTGGCCTTCTCCCTCTTCCACCTGCTCTCCGTGACGGTCTTTCCCCTTTCCTTCATCTGCATGGTGCTCACCCGCAATCACCGGACCCTCGCCGAACTACTGACGGGCCAGGACATCGTCGTGATCGCACCCGCCAGGATGAGGTAGAAAGGCCGCATAGCGGCCAGCCAAATCCCTGCAAAGGCTCCGCCTAGCAAAAGCATGGGGGGCTCCCGCCCCCCATCGCAGAGGCCGCGAAGCGACCGGGCGGTCCCGAACGCCAACAAAAGCGTCCCGACATGCGTGGCAGGCTCCGCCTGCCAAGCATGTCGGGGTCCGGAGGGACGCAGAGGCCGCCCAGCGGCCGGGCGCACACGACTGCAGAGGCTCCCGGACATGCGCGGCAGGCTCCGCCTGCCAAGCATGTGGGGGTCCGGGGGGACGCAGAGGTCGCGAAGCGGCCGGGCGGTCCCCCCGGAATTAATTCGTCCCGAAGATCCGGTCCCCGGCGTCACCGAGACCCGGAAGGATGTACCCCTTCTCGTTCAGCTGCCGATCCAGCGCCCCCACCACCACCTGCACATCCGGGTGGTCCTCAGCCATCCGCTTCATGCCCTCAGGCGCCGCAAGGACCGACACCAGGGAAATCCGAGTCGCCCCGGCCACCTTCAACTGACGCACAGCCTCAGAGGCACTGCCCCCGGTGGCCAGCATCGGGTCCAGCACAAAAACAGTCCGCTCCTCCAAAAGGGGAGGGAAGTTCCGGTAGTAGGGCACCGGCACCAGAGTGTCATGATCCCGGTAGAGCCCTAGATGCCCAACCTTGGCGGTGGGGATGAGTTGCAGGAAGGCGGGCAGCAGCCCCAGCCCGGCCCGCAGCACCGGAACCAGAACCGGATCCAGGGGGAGGAGCCGTCGCGCCTGGGTGCGCTCGAGAGGAGTCTCCACCGCCACCGACTCCGTGGGCAGGTTCCTGGTGCTTTCCACCGCAAGGATCAGCCCCATTTCCTCGACCAACTGCCGGAAGAGCATCCCCGAGGTCTTTCGATCCCTGATGAAGGAGAGTTTGTGGTGGGCCAAAGGGTGGTTTAGGATCAAGGGTTCCATGGAGTCTCCTGAGGAGCGATCCGGCCTTCCGGATGAAAATTCCGCAGGGGTCATTGCTCCGGGGTATGGGGGATCGCTCCCCGAGAATACAATCTCGGAAGGCGCTCAACAAATAGGATTGACCGCCCCTGCGAGGCCGGTTGCAGTTAAAATCAAAGAACCATCGTTCTTTTTGCGGGCCCCAGCTAGACTGGGACCCAAGATGCCATGGGGGCTGTAGATGCTGAAAAAGGTCCAGATTTTCAAAGCACTGGACGTTGAAATCAAGAAGCAGAAAGGCCCAGCAGCGGTGAAGGAGCCCTACCGCGGCTACCACTCCCTCAAGGAGGAGCTGAGCCAGCCCGGCATCACCATCGTGGCCGAAGTCGCCGGCGGCAACCCCCTCCGCGGACAGGTCCGCGAGAATTTCCGTGCCTCCACCCATGCCAAGAGCCTTGTGGAGAACGGGGCCAAGGCCCTTTCCGTGGCCACCGATCGTTTCCTGTATTACGGAGAGGACCGCAACCTTCCGGAGGTGCGGCCACTGGTCAAAGTGCCCGTGCTCCGCAGGGACTTCATCCTGGAGGAATACCAGGTTGAAGAGAGCAAGATCCTCGGCGCCGACGCCATCTACCTGGTGGCCGCCATGCTCGAAACCGACCGCCTGAGCGCGTTGCACAAGCTGGCGAGCACCAAGGGCCTGGATGTGGTCGTCGAAGTGTCCTCGGATGAGGATCTGACCCGCGCCCTTCAGGCCGGGGCCGAGATTGTGTGCGTGGTCGGTCGCGACCTGGACACCTGGGAGCCCTCCTGGGAGCTGGCCCTCGAACTCGTCGCGAAGGTCCCCGAAAAGCAGTGCCTCCGCATGGTCGAAGCAAGTATCCAGACTCTGGAGCAGATCCAGCAGATTGAAGAATTGGGAGTCCACGGCGTGATCATCGGCGACGTGCTCCTGGATGAGTTCTACCCAGGGAAGCGTCTCGCACAGATCCTTTCCGGGGTCGAAGTGGCCCGCAAGCCGGGACGAAGCAAACAAAAAGCCGGGGCCCTTTCCGATGCAGATTCGGATCAGGCAGAGGCCTCCGCGGCAGGTCGACGCAACGCTGTTGTTCCAAAACAAGCAACCCTCGTCAAACCTCAACCGCCCTCTCAAGGGGATAAGGAGCTTCCAGTGGCAAAACTTCCCGTCGCCTCTAAGAAGGCCGAACCGAAGGCTGTTCCCCCCGCAAAGAAGGCTGAGGCCCCCAAGGCAGCCGCGCCTAAGGCCGCACCCAAGCCGGCCGCCAAAAAGCCCGAACCCAAGGCCATCCCCCCTGCGGCCAAGAAGCCCGCCGCCCCCAAGGCTGCAGCTGCGAAGAAGGCCGAGCCCAAGGCCATTCCCCCTGCGGGCGTGAAGAAGGCAGATGCCCCCAAGGCTGCCGCTCCTAAGTCGGCCGCACCGAAGCCAGCCGCCAAAAAGCCTGAGCCGAAGGCCGTCCCTCCCGCCGCCAAGAAGGCCGCCGCACCTAAGCCGGCCGCACCGAAGCCGGCAGCCAAGAAGCCTGAACCCAAGGCCATCCCCCCTGCAGGCGCCAAGAAGGCTCCCGCCAAAAAGGCTGCGAAGTAGGCCACTCCCCTAATACCCCATTCCTTTCCCTCAAGTTCTAGTGGTGCCCTTATGAAGCTGATTGAACGCGTTTCCGCCCTCGAAGTCCTGGATAGCCGCGGTAACCCTACCGTCCTTGCCCGTGTTCAGCTCAACGACGGACAGTACGGCCAGGCACTGGTTCCCTCGGGAGCCTCCACCGGTAGCCGCGAGGCATTGGAGAAACGCGACGGCGACAAGAAGCGGTACCTCGGCAAGGGCGTGCTGGATGCCGTCCAGGCCATCAACACTGAAGTGAGCGACTCCCTTCAGGGCATGGATGTCTTCCAACAGGCCGAGCTTGATGAACTCATGCTCAACCTCGATGGCACCGAGAACAAGTCCAACCTCGGTGCCAACGCCATTCTCGGCGTGTCCATGGCCATCGCCGATGCGGCGGCCAAGGCCTGTGGCCAGCCCCTCTACCGCTATCTGGGCGGTGCCTCGGCGCGCACCCTGCCTGTGCCCATGATGAACATCCTCAATGGGGGTGCCCACGCTGACAACAACGTGGACATCCAGGAGTTCATGATCCTCCCGATTGGCGCCCCCTCCTTCTCTGAAGGTCTACGCTGGGGCACTGAGATCTACCACGCGCTGAAGACCGTCCTCAAGGCCCAGAAGCTCTCCACGGGTGTGGGTGATGAGGGTGGATTCGCCCCCAACCTCAAGTCCAATGAGGAGGCCCTGGTCCTCATCGAGGAAGCCATCACTCAAGCTGGCTACAAACCCGGCAAGGATGTCTACCTGGGCCTGGACTGCGCCAGCAGCGAATTCTACAAGGCCAGCAAGTATGAGATCGACGGCCAGAAGAAGACGGGGCTTCAACTCGTTGACTACTACGCCCAGCTCACCAAGAAGCACCCCGTCATCACCATCGAGGATGGTTGTGACGAGAGCGACTGGAAGAACTGGAAGGCCTTGACGGACAAACTCGGTGCCACGACGCAGTTGGTGGGAGACGACCTCTTCGTCACCAATCCCGCCATTCTCTCCAAGGGCATCAAGGAAGGCGTCGCCAACGCCATCCTCATCAAGCTGAACCAGATCGGAACCGTGACCGAGACCCTGAAGGCCGTGGACATGGCCCACAAGGCGGGCTACCGGGCCATCATCAGCCACCGCAGCGGCGAGACCGAGGACACTTTCATCGCTGATCTCGCCGTAGCCACCGGGGCCGGGCAGATCAAGACCGGTGCTCCCTGCCGCACGGACCGAGTTGCCAAGTACAACCGCCTGCTCCAGATCGAGTGGGAACTGGGTGCCGCCTCCCGCTATGCGGGACGCGAAGCCTTCAACCGTCTCTAGGATCCGCTGAATGAACGCCGGCTGGCTCTTGAAGTCCAGCACCCTCTGGTGGGCTCTGGGGATATCCGGCGCCTCTTCCTGCGCCATCCTGGTGGTTTCGCCGGACGGCATCATGAGCCTCAGCCGACGAGAATCCGAGCTTGCGGCCTATCGGCAGAACTTGGCCGTCAAGGTGCAGCGCAATCGGGAACTGACGGAAGAGGTCAAGCGCCTCGCGGCCAAGGACCCGGAACTATTTGAAGCCCTGGCGCGACGCCAGGGCTTTGCGAAGCCCGGGGAGACGGTCTACACCTTCCGGGAGCGGAAGAACTGATACTGTTCCGGGGGGACCGCCCGTGCTTCGCACTCTGCGTCCCCCCGGACCCCCACATGCCTGGCAGGCAGAGCCTGCCGCGCATGTCCTGAAGCCTTTGCACCCGTCAGGGACCGCCCGTGCTTCGCACTCTGCGTCCCCCCGGGCCCCCACATGCCTGGCAGGCAGAGCCTGCCGCGCATGTCCTGAAGCCTTTGCACCCGTCAGGGACCGCCCGTGCTTCGCACTCTGCGTCCCCCCAGACCCCCACATGCCTGGCAGGCAGAGCCTGCCGCGCATGTCCGGAAGCCTTTGCACTCGTCAGGGACCGCCCGTGCTTCGCACTCTGCGTCCCCCCGGACCCCCACATGCCTGGCAGGCAGAGCCTGCCGCGCATGTCTGGAAGCCTTTGCACCCGTCAGGGACCGCCCGTGCTTCGCACTCTGCGTCCCCCCGGGCCCCCACATGCCTGGCAGGCAGAGCCTGCCGCGCATGTCCTGAAGCCTTTGCACCCGTCAGGGACCGCCCGGCCGCAAGCGGCCTTCGATGGGGGCGGAGGCCCCTATCCGTCAGTCCTAGGCTTTGCGATGGACCTTCTTCACCACGAAGCGGGGACGGTCCCGGACTTCCTGGTAGATGCGGCCGATGTATTCGCCGAGAAGACCGAAGGCCAGGAACTGG
>Ga0316602_10000889_pt1 | contig 11263 bp, 9 predicted proteins | sample OWC_soil_day10_C_FD_203103 | JGI IMG/M metagenome (GOLD analysis project Ga0316602, IMG submission 203103) | Wetland soil microbial communities from Old Woman Creek delta, Ohio, United States - OWC_soil_day10_CT | ecosystem: Environmental > Terrestrial > Soil > Wetlands | place: USA: Ohio... | reverse complement strand
TATTATTATTTCTCCATCCAAAACCGGAAACGCCTATCCTTTCCGGAATAGTGTTCATGTTTGCTGCCTCTAGTTCTGATAGCCATTTAGTTAATACTTTGGCCATATCAGTTGTAATATTTAGGTCAGAATCAGCTAAGCACATGATTTTTTTAGCGTCAAGAATCGTCGATTTGGGCAGTATAACGCTACGCCAATTACCTCTATTGGTTTTAAAACATATAGACGCTTTGGCTTGAGCAGTATCAATGTTGTTAATTCGTTCGTTAATGATTATCGGCATATATGTAGCTTTGTTGTAAGTAGTGTTGCCTTGCTCATTAACCTTTACGGCGGCAACACCATTGTTTTTGAATACCCATGATGCGTAGTTAGATGGATTACCAGGCATAATTAAATCAATTGGCACGTCTGGAACCGTCTGTGATAGCCATCGCTCTCCCTTGGAATCAGCCACGCCGCCGCCGTCAATGATCTGCAGACCGGACTGCTCTTTTTTTAATTTAGCCAGTTCTTTCTTGAAAGTGTTTTTATTAACCTGTCCTGATAGTCGTTGATAAAATTGATCGTATTCAGCGGGCGCGTCTTTTTCCAACACAGCAACTGCCTGTAATACATCGGGCTGGTAAACTGTTTCAGCTGTAGGTACCGTAATTGCCCTAACTACCGCCCTAGCCTGAGGCACTTTACCCAGGGACCAACCGCAGGGCGCTTGCACGCCACAACCGCCAGCAGGACAGCCTTGAAACCCCAGCGCCGTACGCACATAGTCGCAGTTCTGGGGATTCATGGCGCCCAGGGCTTCATCAATTTTTTTATCTGTGTCGGCGGGTTTATACCGGTCCGGATCCAAAGCGGATATACCGTGAGCTGCTTGAATGCCGTCAGTAGCCCGGACAATATTAGTTAGAGCTGCCAGCCAGTCACCATATGACAGTGTTTTAGCATTTAGTTGACAGTGCTGCATAAACATACAGTTTTGGAGCATATAGCTTGCTGGCCCATCTGTCGGCCGGCGCTCAAATGCTGCTGTACGTGTTTTACCTGATGCCGCAGCTGTCTGTTCTAAAGCTGGTAATATCTCGTCAATCTCAGACGGATTATATCTGATATCGGACTGATCGATTACTTGAGCCCAGACAGGCTCTGACGGGATTTTTATATTCACGGTGCCCGGTAGCCTCATTACCCGGCAGAGATCCTGTACTGAGTCTAAATGCCAGCCCTGAGCTTGTGCTCGTTGCCGAACATAACCTTGCAGTCGTGTTAATATATCCTGCGCTTGCTGTTTTTCCTCAGGCGTGTCAAACATCCAGCACTCACGGAGCAGCCACCAGAACTGCAGGCCATGGCCACTATGGACGATAATGGACGGCGGCAGGCATTCCGGGATCAGCGTGTACGCTTCTTCGACCGTTCGCGGTAAATTCTGCTTAGCGTGGGCGGGATGAAATATATCCACGTCCGCCCACAGCACAGGAATACCAATAATGTCGGCGTCAGATAATTTACTGTTTTTTGGTTCCAATGTTATGCCTGGAGAAAAGTAGATATTCTGACCTTGGAACTGCTGGATAGCAGCCGACACATCGGTAAAATCAATTACCGGTACCGCCTTGGCCTGAGTTGTTGGCAGCGCAAATACTTGTGAATATCCTGATTCTGCGTATTGAAAAACCGTGGTTAAAAATGTAACTGCATCCATAGTTCACCCGCCTTTATCTGAGCCAGACTAACCGTTTTGCTGCCCTGGTTATTCCCGTATATCTCCATCGTGCCTGAAACATTGGATCGTTATTGTCATGCCAGCTATCATCATAAAGTAAGAGATTGTCCCACTCAGATCCCTGGGAAGCATGGCAAGTTATGCAATAGGCAAACTGAAAAATGATTCCCTTCATATGTCCACGAGACTGCTTGCTCTCCCAGAGAGCGGCCGGATTATATTTAAGCTCTTTGAATTCCGCCGCTTCTTCGAATACCGGGCGTAGGTTTAATAGATGCTCAGTGCTGAGTATTGGCTCGCTGCGCCATGGGACTCTTTCCGATTTCTCTATCTGATCAATGTGAGTACAGTATCCTATTAACCCGTTTACTAACGCCGTGGGAAGCTTACCGTCTTCCAGAACTGTGTCCCATGCATTGCGTTTACAGATCAGTTTGTCTCCGATTACCGGCAAATTTCCGGTATATCCCAGCCAGTGACGCGCCTGTTGATTTACCTTGCTTACAGTGGAATTGCGGCCTGCAATTATCTGATCAGCCCACGCAAACATATCTTTCTGGTATTCGTCCCTGATAATTTCTTTCGGCATCTGCCAAATACAGTCGGGAGCGCTTTCGTCTTCCTTGAGCGGCTTGCCTTTACGGATTTTTTCAGCCAGGTATACAATGGCGCTGCCTTCGTCTTGGCGCATGATTTCTTCCAGTGTTACGTCTGGATTAACAAGCAAATCGGTTTCATCACCATTTACAGGAGGGAGCTGGAACGGATCACCAATTACGATAATCGGAATGTCAAAAGACAATAGATCTTTAAGTATTTTTTTATCGACCATACTGGCTTCGTCAACCAGAATAATTGCAGGTTTTGGATCAAGTCTATCCTTGAGTTCGGTAACTAGTTTGCGTTTATATCTTGTATGTCCGTTATCATCAACGCATGGTACCATTCTTGAATCGACATTATATATTAGCTGATGGATGGTAGTGGCCGGCATACCGCGCTGCTGCATAACCAGTGCCGCCTTACCTGTGTACGCGCAAAAGGCAATTCGGTTATCAGCCAGTTCGCCGGCAATCTGCGCCGATAAATATGTTTTTCCGGTACCAGCGTAGCCGGCTATTTTAAAAACCTGTTCGTTGCCATCTGACCACCATTTTTTTGCCCGTTCAAAGCCGACTTGCTGCATTCGGTTAAGCATCAGACGGTACCGGTCCCGATATGCAGTCCTGGTCAATATATCTTGGGCTTCCGTCCTGGTAACATGGAATGAAATGTTTGCATTCCTGGCAGTGTTCAAACTGCAGCTTAATTGTTCTGTTATTTATGGTAATGGTTACGTTTTGTCGGACTGACATTACCGTTCACCCCTTTAGTATCTGAATAGCGTCCTCGATCAAGCGAGCCACACCGGCGCGAGCACCGAGTCTTTGCATTTGTTCGATAAAATTAATCTGCTCTGGTCGGACGCGGCCGGTTTTTGTTTTTATTTCAAGGAATCCCGCCCGGGCAATCAACTGGCCAATCATGTCCGGTGTGATTATTACTGGCGTAACTACTAGCAAGTCAGAAAATCCTTTGGGCAGGCCTGTTTGAAATGGCCTAGCGTTTATAATTGTTACTGATTTGTCTGGATTATGGATTACGTTGTCTCCGGTCCAGGCCGTGCCGACGTTGGTTCGGAAGGAAACGCCTAGGTTTTGTTGGGATATTGTTAAACGGATTTGGTTTTGTATGTCGTGTTCGTTGATAGTTGTCACCTCCGTATAATTTTAGTTCAAACCCATTATTTTCTCTTTTCTTCATAGGATAGAAGGATATGTCTATTACTGGTAGAAATATCCTTCTATTATAGCAATACATTTATAGCAATACATTAAGAAGATGATTATATCTCTTCTGCTCGGAGGCAACATGCAAGATGAATATTTAATGAAGATTGAAAGTGAATTCAGCAATTGTGTGGAGCTGATTTTCAACTTTACATCACGCCACAGTGTAACTACTTTTGGAGGAGTTCCCGATATTCAAAGCGATTTCGGTCAACGCCTATTTATGGTTGCAGTACATAAAGGTTTTCATTTAGCCCAAGAGAAAATTATTGATACTTTACTTTGGTTAGAGCGTGAAATTTCCGAAATCCAAGAACGTATTAAAGAGTCAAGAAAACAAGGCAAAGGTAACGTAAAGCAACTACAACACTACAAATATAAGCTGGGATATTATATCAAAGTTACAAAAAAGTGTGCTGACAGTATAGCTTGGCAAATGATAGGACAACAACACTATATTGCAAGACGTCTATTTATTGGTGAACCCAACATGCCTTTACAAAGTACAAACCTGAAGATGGGAATTGAATTTGTAAAGGAGTATAATAACGCCAACCCTGCCAGTTTTGCACTCTTGTCTGACTTAACAACCTTTATTCAAATCGGAGATGCGCTAATAGTTAATGGAACTACCGGGACGCTAAAGATTGTTGAGTTGAAGGAGGGAAAAGTTAATAAAGACATCTTGGACTTCTTGAAGTTTTATGGAAAAAGCAAATGTGATTATGCCTTACATTCCTTCATTGAAGATAATGGAGAGAAATACTTACAACAAATGAATCGAATTGTAAGGCAATGTCAGCGATCACAAGCTACAACCAAAATACTTAACACAGGACAAGGGGTAGAACCAATTGACGGAATGAATGTCAAAATTAGCGAAGACTATTATGAGTTGGAATACTTTGAGGATGTTGTCTATAATTTACTTAAACAGGTTAATAATAAGAATTGGGCGATTGACATTATTGAGGGATGTCTTTTCATTGGAGCGTATAAAGGAAATTTCCCTGGTCAACAAGCATTTAAAATGTGGACGAAATTAGAAGGATTTTCTGGCCCCATAATTGATTTCAGGAGTACATTTTATGCGCCAATAGCAGTACCTCCATTTTTGTTACCGTTAGGTGAGAAAACAATAATGGATATAATATTTGGTCGTAAGCACCTTGTACTAGGATTGAACTTTGACCCATGGCTTCGCTTAGCTCGTTTAATAGGATTACAGACGAATTATTATAGCCGCAAACAAACAGCAAAGATGCTGAATGATAAAAGTCAATTTAAGCCATATATCCATAAAGATAAGGCAATTAAGTTCAGCCTTAATGGGAAGGAATTAGCTATGGGAGATGGGTTAGTTGGAAGAATGCTTTTTGACTTAGTTTTACCCTCCTCAACACATCTACTTATAAAAGAAACCTTAGAAATTGAATGGAAGTAACTATTTCGTTACTAGTAAAGAATAATTGATTATACTGCGATACTTACTGTTAAATATAACAATATGACTCAATATAATAAGATACTAAATAACTTAAAGTATTGGATATATCGGGAGTTCTAGACATCAAACGGTATCTGGAAAACTAAGTTTCACACACTCTTAATCGGTTGCCCCAAACGGTATTCTTTTTAACTCGCATTGCTTAGTAACCCACGATGGCCGATACCCTCTAGCCATTGCAATCTGCTCCAATGTCACTACATCTCTGGCCTTATGGACTTCTTCTTTTTTACGTTTTTTCTCAAGCTCGATTATCTCGGCAAGTTCTCCGGCACGCTGCTCGGGACCATCGTTCGTTGCTACCGGGTAAATGTATCCGCATAACGTGCAAACTGGTGATGGTCTGTGTGCTCCGTAGCATTTCGGACATTGCTTTAATGGAAACTCGAGTTTTTCAGATGGCTTTTTCTTTTTGCCTTCAAGGGACCATTCGCGATCTTCGTCAGGCAGGCCGTGGCGGTAGACGTTGCCGACTGCATCGATTATGGTAGCAATTTTGTTAGGATTATCCTTGTTTTTGCGCATCGCACGCATTGATTGCTGAATGAATAATGTTAATGATTGTGTTGGCCTTGCGAGGATTACGGCGTCCATTGCAGGCACATCAAAACCCTCACTAATAAGATCGCAATTGGAAATTACTTGTAACTTTCCTGTTTTGAAATCATTAATAGCAGCTTTTCGCGCTATATCTGGTGTGTCTCCGCTAATATGTAAAGCATTAATATTTGATTGTCTAAACATTTCAGCGGTGTGTTGACTGTGAGCAACACTAGCGCAATAACAGACAGCTCTGGCATTAGGTGCAAGTTTTTGGTACTGTTTAATTTGGTCTCCGATTATTTCCGATTTATCCATGCGCATAGCAATTTCAGATTGTACATAATCACCATATGTTACACGCATACCGGTTAAGTCGGCAGCTACAGGTGGAGCGTAATATTTGTAAGGCGATAAATTGCCCCACTCAATAAGTTGTTTTACAGTTGGTCCCATGATTAGCGATTCAAAAATATCTCCCAATCCCTGTCCGCCCATTCTGGCAGGCGTGGCAGTTAAACCAATAACATAAGCGTCTGGAAATGCTGCTAAAAGTTTTCGCCACGTGGAAGCCGTGCTGTGGTGTCCTTCGTCGATAATTATTATTTGCGGAACGCTTATATTGTTTAATCGTCTAACTACTGTTTGAATGCTAGCAATTTGGATATATTCTGCGGGTGCTGACGGATATCCAGCAGCAATAATTCCATGAGATATACCGAGCGCTTTAAATGTATCAGAACTCTGCTGAATAAGCTCTTGACGGTGCACAGTAAAAAGCGTTCTATTTCCCCGAAGTCTCGCTTGACTTGCCATATACGCCATAATTACCGTCTTGCCCGCCCCACAAGGAGCGACAATACAAGTTCGCTTTTTACCGTTTTGAAACTCTATCCTGGCACCGTCAATTAAAATTTCTTGATATGGCCTTAGTTTGAACATTAGATATCACCTACTAATGAGCTACTGGTCTTAGTACTGCATCTTGAGGTGACCATCCAAGCTGTAATCTTCTGCGTATAACTTTCGCACTAATTTGGTAAAACCTAGCCCAATCTGCAACCGTATTGGTCTCGCCATTAATAGTGATAAAATGATTTTGACTGGTATTACTTTTTTGTCTAGCTAAAGGGATAAAACGACAATTATCAGGACAATAATTTTTGTCGTTTTCAATCCTATCAATAGATAACCCCTCTTGATATCCGTTTGATAAAGCCCAATCAATAAAAGCTTTAGCGCTATTTAGCCATTCATCACAGACGGTAATCCCTTTATCATAATAATGCTTTGAATCTTTCCGATTAGGCTTACAACATCGCTCTTTCATGTTTTGCCACATAGTATAAAGTTTTGTATTGGACATTCCGTGTGTTGTACAAGCGGCTATGGCAACTTTTATTGTTTGGCGGCCAGTATTTGCTGAACTTTCACGCCCTAGACATCCACAACTCTTTTTATTTCCTTGTTTTACGTTATGGGCGTCACTAATTACTTCTTTTCCGCAGTCACACCGAAAAAGCCATTTAACCCGTTGTGTTTTACTACCTTTTTCAAAAAAACGAATTGCCGTTAATCTACCAAATTTTTGCCCGGTAATATCAATATATCTTTCTAATGGTTTACATCCGCAATTTGTAACTCCATCATGTCTTACACTGGCACTACTAGCCGTGTAATCATTACCACAATCGCATTTAAATAACCATAATGCTGAATTATGACTATTAGTTCCAATCCTTCTTATTGCTGTCAAATTTCCGTATCTTTGACCAGTTATATCAATAAATTTACCCATATTCACTACCTCCAAGGGATAAAATAGGCCTGTCATATTTCAGACAGGCCTATTCAGTTTATAATTCCGAACAGTTACACGTGATTAATATTATTTGCGATCATATCCGCAGTGTGCAGGGCAGTAATCAGTGGGTATTTTTCCATAGCCGCTGCCATCTGTAACCCGCCGGCATAACTACGGGCCGCATCGTCATAGCCGCCCATGTGCCACCGTATGGCCGCAATTTCTTCGTCAAACAACCAGACATACCGCTGCAGGATAATCACAGATTTTTCGCCGTGACCAAGTGGGAACTGGTCTTCAATTTCGTAGCCCTCGACATCTACCCAGTTTATTTTTCCATTTGGTAAATAGCCGTCTTTCTGGCTCTTAATAACTTTTTTATAGAAATTTGTTTTGCAAACATCGTGGAGTAGGGCAACGATACGCCGAGATTCAGGACTGGCTTGTATTCCAAAAGAATCACATATAACATCAATATTTTTATCAACCTGCAGCGAGTGCTCCAACAACCCGCCCTCTTTAGCCCCGTGAAACCTTGTACTGGCCGGTGCCGTGAAAAAATCAGTTTTGCTTTCGAGATAGTTAATCAGGTTATCAATTCCTGGCCGCTTCGTACTAACCAGCAAATCTATAAATTGTTGTCTCATGATTAAAACGGTGTCGGATGGCCGTTAGTATCAAAGCGCTGCCCTGGAGGATACTGCCCTGGTTGCGGTGCTCCTGGCGCTGCTGGCTGAGCGTATTGCTGTGGTGTCGGTTGATTAAACTGCATTTGCTGTTGCGGTGGCGCTCCGTATTGTTGCGACTGCTGAGGTGGTTGCGCGTATTGCTGAGGCGCTGGTGCCTGTGGTGGTTGAGCACCGTATCCAGCAGGTTGCTGTGGCGGTTGACCGTAGTTCTGTGGTGGTGCGCCGTAACCTGGTGCTGGCGGCTGTCCGTATTGTGCCGGTGGCGCTCCGTAACCAGGCTGTTGATATCCTGCAGGCGGTTGAGCATAACCCTGTGGCGGTGCTGCGTAACCGTTTTGCTGTGGTTGAGCGGCAGGCGGCTGAGCGTTCTGGTCATGAGGAGCTGACACCATAGGGAAACCAGCTTGATTTACAGTGAGGTCGTTACTGGTTTTTAATTGCCCTTGATTATCCGTATATGGGCGAACCTTCAGTGATCCCCCGACAGTTACCAGCAATCCTTTTTTATATGTATTAATTACTCTTTCAGCCGTTTTCCCGAATGCCGAGCATCGAAAAAATGTTACTTCGTCTTTTCCGCCTTTGTCTTTTCCGTGGTTATCGGCGATATCGAAGTGGGCAATGGCACCGTTTTGGCCTGGCTTGCTTTCTGCGTCTGCTGTTAATCTTCCGTTAACTGTGATTGTGTTCATTGTTGTTGTCCCCCTTGTTTTTTAATAGGTTTATGTTTCTTGCAATCGGTCATTGGTGATTCATCTTCTAGGCAGCAGTCACAATGCATACAATCACTCGAATTGCCCTCCGGTATAGTAAACCAGCAATTATTACATTGGCATACTTTGCAGATATCTTTCACGCTACTGGCTACCCCCTTGTTTTTTCTGTGCATATCCATAAAACTCAGTGTAAAGCAGATGACATTCCTCGACAGTTAACTGTGTGGGTGGTCGCTGAAATCGTTGCTGAAGGTAATCAACTAACCCGTTTACGTCCCATCCGGCAGCTGCATAGCACTGCAATATTTCAGTTTCATATTGCGGGAAACCGTATTGCGTCGGCGCGGGTTGATTGCCGTACTGTGGCATCTGATACACTGATTGCGGATACTGTGGCACCTGATAATACTGCGGCTGCTGCTCAATACCCATGCCTAACCATTGCATTAATTCCACTCCGGTATTTTCATCAGGAACAAAACATTTGCCGTCAAATAACCTTGTTCTGTCCTTGCCGGACGTGGCGGTATGCCTTTCGTTATCCATGTCCAGCACTACAGTGAACTCATACTCAAGACCTGCTCGCTGAACAGGCTCCATGCCTTTTTTAACAGGTACTGCTTTGCCGTGATCGTCTTTTTCTATTTCGTAAGCGGTCTTCGCTCGCATTGTGACGATGATATGAATTGAAGATTGCAGGATAGTATCAATAAATTGATCATGCAGCGGTGTAGCAGCTCGCCATCCATTTGTAAACTGATTTTTACCGCCACGCTTATTAACTTCATCTAAGATGCCGCCTGCCTTACTCCAAGCGTGTGATAGGCTATCGATAATTAAAATGTCATAGCCTGCTGCCTCAGCCTCTTTGATTGCACCGATATATTTATCCACGCTGAATGGTGGGGCTATTTCTGCAACGTCATAATCTACAAGATCGCAGTATAGTTGGCCGCTGCCGTTCTCGGTATCGATTAAGGCGATTTTACCGCCCATGCCTTTTGCGATTTTTAAGGCAGAATAGGTCTTGCCTGAACCACTTGGTCCGCATAATGCCAGTCGTAGTTTTGCCTTACGGCGTTCTGCTTTTTGAAAAGCTCCCAATGTTATTTCCTCCTTTGCATGTAAGCCTTACACTTCTGCTTAAATTCATCTTCAGTACAAATACCATATCTAACGCATTGATCTTGATAGTTCCACCACCCCTCGACATACTGATCATAAATGGCTCGCAAGGCTCTAACGTATTCTTCTTTGGTAGCCAGGGCAGGAAAAACGTCAACTTGCTTTACATTGAAACCTTCGCGCCGTAAAAACAGATCTTGAACACCAAGTTGGTGTAAATCGCCTTGATTTAAAACATAATCCGCCATTTACTTCCACCTACACTTTCTGATACACGTTCAGCCCGATTTTAAACTCAGTTTCCGGCACATCATGGTTTCCTTCAGTACTGGCCACAATAATTGATTTGCCTGAGCTGGATTTACCGTATTGTTTTGACAGGTCAACAGTGATAGTTAAGATGTCGCCTTTAACCTGCATTTCAACGTTTTTCAAACCTAGCCCCTCCTCGTGTAGCCACTGAATTGATACTGTAGACCCTTGCTGGTCATGTAGGCCTTAAGGTCTTCAGCCTGAGCGACCGTTATGGATGATACATGCAAGTCAACATTCCATAGTTCAATAGGTGGTGGTACTGGTGACATAAACCCGCTCTGTATTGGCGGTAACGGCGGTGGTGGCAGCGGAACTGACACGGGTACAGGCTCGGGAACATAATACTCCTGTTCTTCATATTCGACTTCTGCACCCGGCCATTCTTGGCACGTCTGACTGTCATGTATCGGCGGTGGTACCGGCGCTACTACCTCAGCCGCTTTCTCCATTGCCGCTTGAGCTGCCCGTTCTTCCCGCTCTTTACGCCTGGCTACTTCGCCCTCAATATAACTTTTCACGGCAACAATATCAGTCATTGCCTCAACCCTAGATTCAATCTCTTCGAATGTTAGCGGGGTAGCTAGTCCAGCACTCAGGGATTGACACAACAGCTTTGACATTTCAACTTTCTGAGCTTTAAATTCTGCAGCCTGATGTTCCTGGCTCTGGATATCCAGGTACCAGGCTACTTTCATTTGGATTGCTTCAGTTACTTCTTTTTTCTTAGCTGATCTATTGAGCCACTTTTCATCGATGACGATTTGAGAACTATATTTATCTTCAAGGCCGCACTCAGTAGCAGTACTGTTTATTAAGCCCTGAAATCTGACTCGTTCCCGGTCTTTTCGCTCAATCTCATACTTATCAATCTGATCAACAATAGGTTTTTCAACCGATGCCACAAGATTGACTAATTCCTTGATCTGCAGTTCAAATTCCTGATATGGTTTTTCTAATTCATGCTTGGTTTCAAGCTTGAATTTACCAATTTTAATTCGTAGACCGGCAATCT
>Ga0316602_10000885_pt1 | contig 11287 bp, 9 predicted proteins | sample OWC_soil_day10_C_FD_203103 | JGI IMG/M metagenome (GOLD analysis project Ga0316602, IMG submission 203103) | Wetland soil microbial communities from Old Woman Creek delta, Ohio, United States - OWC_soil_day10_CT | ecosystem: Environmental > Terrestrial > Soil > Wetlands | place: USA: Ohio... | reverse complement strand
AAGCAGAGGGATTGGTGAGCTTTTATCCTAACCGCGGGGCGGTGGTTAGTGAATTATCCGCGGATGAAGCTAAGGAGATATTTGACATACGGCTTTTTTTAGAATTAGGGGCACTAGAGTTGGCTACTCCTAATTTGACTGATGCAGATTTGGCTGAGGCGCACGAAATTTTAAAAAAAGCAGATGAAGAAACTCAGAGTGAACACTGGGGTGAACTAAATTGGCAGTTTCACGAAACTTTGTATCGGCCCGCAAATAGGCCAAAACTACTTACGTTAATTCAAAATATGCATAATAATGTTGAACGTTATATGCGCTTATACTTATCAGCGATGCACTATCAGACAAAATCGCAAGAAGAGCATCACGCATTACTAAATGCTTGCACTAAAGGCGATATCAAAGGTGCTCAAAAATTATTACGCAAACATATGGCTGATGCGAGTGTTAATTTAATTGAATACTTAAGTTAAGCGGTTAACTTGGTATTCTTTTAATTATTATTTTCGATTTTCGAAAATCGAAAATAATAATTAGCGCTAGTATATTTTTGAGAAGTGTATCCAAATTTAAGGAGGGACAAATATATGTCGAGTAAACGAATTGAAGGTTTTAAGAAGTCGTATATAGATGCCAAGCCGTCTATCAGTGTTCATCGGGCAGTGGCTTTTACGACATCATACAAAAATACTGAAGGTGAATCAGTTATTATACGGCGAGCGAAAGCATTTCAAGCTGTATGTAAAAGTATTCCAGTAACCATTTTTGATAATGAACTTATTGTTGGGGTCGTCGGCGAATTTCTGAAGGCGGGTGTTGTTTGTCCGGAATATTCCTGGAAATGGGTTGAAGAGGAAATGGACTCGTTTGAAAGTCGGGATCAGGACCCCTATCGCATTGATGCGGAGGCAAAAGATACATTGCGTAAAGAAATTTTTCCTTACTGGAAAGGCAAGTCGCTGGAGGAAACTTTTCTATCTCGCCTTAATAAAGAAACGGCGAAAATTTTGATTGATACTGGAATTATTGACAATGATTCCAAGTGGAGAAACGCAGTTGGCGAAATTACTGCTGATTATCAAGATATCGTTTTCAAAAAAGGGTTTGAGGGGCTCAAAGAAGAGGCACTCAAGCATTTGGCAAGTTTGGAACCGATTACTGCTGAAGCAATAGAAAAAATTGATTTTTACAATGCTGCCATTATAGTCTGTGATGGAATTGTCACTCTGGCCCATCGCTATTCGGAGAAAGCAATGGAAATGGCACAAACGGAAACAGATGCTTGTCGGAAAGAAGAATTGCTTGAAATTTCAAGAATTTGCCGGAAAGTGCCGGAACATCCCCCGGAAACTTTTTACGAAGCTTTGCAGACCGTATGGTTTACTCAACTGGGCTCAGTACTGTCTGAAAACTCCCTGGCATTAAATCTGGGCAGGTTCGATCAATATATGTATCCATATTACTCCAATGATATAAAAGCAGGTACTACTACTAAAGATGAAGCACAAGAACTGATTGAGGCACTTTGGATCAAACTTTCTGAATGGGTATGGGCTATTTCGAGTAATACGGCTAAATTTTTTGCTGGGTATAATGCATTCCAAAATTTGACCGTAGGTGGCAGAACAAGAGATGGTCGGGATGCAACCAATGATCTTTCTTATATGTGTCTGAAAGCAACTGAAAACGTAAAAACACATCAACCAGGTTTGAGTGTGCGAATTCATCCTGATAGTCCGGATGAATTTCTATTAGCAGTATGTAAACTGATTCGAGTCGGGACCGGGTTTCCAGCAGTACACAACGACAAGGTTGGTTCCCAAATGCTGCTGGCGGAGGGACTATCACCTGAAGATGCGCGGGACTGGAGTAACTGCGGCTGTGTAGTACCGCACTTTAGAAAAATAGGCCAGTGGACGTCAGCAGTTAATATTAATTTAGCCGCTGCCCTTGAATACGCCTTCAATGGCGGCAAAAGCCGCATTACAGGAGAAGATATGGGACTCCAGGAAGTCCCCGTCTCTGAGTTCAAGAGCTATGAAGAAGTAAAAGCAGCCTTTTATAGACAACTTGCTTACCTGATAAAGCATTCTGCTATCGGCTCAGTTACTCTTCAGCAGGTTCATGCCGAAATGGTGCCTAGACCATATATCTCTATGCTTGTCGATGGCTGCATGGAGAAGGGAAAGGACCTTAGTAAAGGTGGTGCTAAATACAATCTTTCGCCAGTATTTACTGGAATTGGAGTGGCTGACTCGGCCAACTCTTTGGCGGCGATTAAGAAACTAGTATTTGAGGATAAAAAATATACAGTAGAAGAGATTGACAGAGCGTTAGCTGCCGACTGGAAAGGTTACGAGGAAATGAGACAAGCAGTACTTGCTTGTCCGAAGTATGGCAATGATGATGACTATGTTGACTCAATTGCTGTAGAAATAACTGACTTTTATTATAGAGAAGTGCATTCCTATAAAGATTATTTCGGAACACCTTTTACTTCGGCATTCATGGGAATTTCCAATTATATTCCATGTGGAAGTGTGATTGGTGCAACTCCAGACGGTAGAAAAGCAAAGACCCCATTGACTGAAGGAGTTTCACCACATGCGGGTACTGATTTGACAAGTCCTACTGCCTCAATGCGTTCTGTTGCTAAAATCAATCATGATGTACATTCTGGCGGTACATTGATGAATATGAAATTTGCTCCTGATCTATTGAAATCGGACAGAAACCTGAAAAATTTGGCAGCTCTCATTAGAGCCTATTTTGCACTTGGTGCTTTTCATGTTCAATTTAACGTAATTTCCACTGAAGTATTGAGAAAAGCCCAGGAACACCCAGAAAACTACAAAGACTTGCTTGTCAGAGTAGCAGGTTATAGTACACAATTTGTCAACCTTTCCCGTGAAGCTCAGAATGCGATTATTGAAAGAACTACCTATGAAACAATGTAAAGGTACTATATTTCAAATACAGCGATGGTCGATTAATGACGGCGAAGGAGTTAGAAGTACTGTTTTTCTAAAAGGCTGTCCGCTGCGATGTAAATGGTGTGCAAATCCGGAGTCTTGGAATAAAAAACCTGAAGTGTTGTTTTTTCAAGAAAAATGTGTTGGCTGTAATCGCTGTAGTTCTGTTTGTAGTACGAACGCAATTACCATAGAGAAAGATATAAATCATTTTAATCGTGAAGAATGCTGTGGCTGTGCTAAGTGCTGTGAAGTATGCCCAACAGGTGCTCGTAAGATGATAGGGTCTACAGTGACTGTCGAAGACGTTCTAAAAGTAATCAAAAGAGATGCTATCTTTTATCGGGAGTCCGGAGGTGGAGTCACATTTTCCGGGGGAGAACCATTTGCTCAACCTGAATTTTTACGGCAACTTGTGGTAGCTTGTAACCAACTCGGATTAGATACTGCTGTTGAAACGAGCGGTTACTTTGATTTTGAGCAAGTAAAAGACATCATAGAACGTTTAGATTGCATTTTTGTGGATATCAAGCATATGGACGACGAGACTCATAAGAAAATGACTGGAGTTAGTAACCATACGATTTTAGAAAACATCGCACAGATATCGCAGATACATCCGAATACAATTGTTCGTGTTCCGCTTATGGAAGAAATTAACGCCAATGAGCAAAATATCAAAAGTATGTGCGAATTTCTTAAGAAAAATACGCGGGTGAAAGGTGTCGAACTTCTTCCTTATCATGATTTTGGTGAGTCGAAGTACAGTGCCGTTGGAGCTCATAGTCAGACTTTCACAACTCCCAATGATGCAAAAATGGAAGACATAAAAACAATAATATCGACCTATGGTATCCGTATTTTAGATTTTAAGTAGTTTAGTGATATCTATCAACAGTTTCCGAGAAAAAGGATTGCAGGGTTATTTGTAAAGCAATGGTGCTTTAAATGGAGAATAGTAAAGAACATCTTCGTTTGAAGCACCTTTTATTACAGTAAAATTAACAGAATAAATATTAACTTCAAATATTGAGAATTAATCGTTGATTGATATATTGGGACTTAAGAAAGCGTTCCCAATATATAAAAAAAATAATAGGAGGATAAAAATGACTAACAAAAAGCAGGAAGCATTTCAGTTTGTAGATGACCATCGTGAGGAAATGGTATCACTGTGGAAGGAAGTTGTAATGATGGAGGGCGGCCCGCATGAAAAAGAAGGAATTAACAAAGTTGGCGCCCGCTTTAAAAAGATTCTGGATGGCGAAGGCGCAATTTCACGTACGATTGAGTTCGAAAAAGCCGGGAGCATGCTGATTAGCGAGATTGGTGAAAATCATTCCAAGCCAGGTGTGATTTTTCTGGGACATATGGATACTGCTATTGCTGCAGGTGCAATAGCAGAGCGTCCTTTTACCATAAAAGATGGCAAAGCTTATGGACCGGGCGTTCTCGACATGAAAGGCGGTATTGTGTCTGCTCTTTATGCTGTAAAAGCTTTGAAATCCATTGGCTATGATTCACGTTCGATTAAAGTCCTTTTGGCGGGGGATGAAGAGGTTTTACACGCCAATTCTAATGCACCGGATCTATTAATGAAGGAAGCAAAAGGCTATGGTGCGGCATTTAATATGGAAACAGGCTTTGTAGACGATGGAATTGTTGTCGGGCGTAAGGGTGTATCCCGGATTATGATGGAAGTGAAAGGTGTCGCCGCACATGCAGGAAATGATCCGGAAAACGGTCGGAGCGCAATCCTAGAAATAGCACATAAGATTATCGACGTACAAAAATTAACGGATTGGGAAAAGGGCATCACCTTTAATGTAGGCGTGATGCAAGGGGGAAAGACCTCGACTGCTATTCCCGATTATGCGAAGATTTTTATCGATGTACGCTATAAAAACCCGGATGACTTACCTGAATTCATTAAACAGCTCGAAGAGGTTGGCAACAAAACTTACATTGAAGGTACGACCACCACGGTGACCTTTATGGACGGTATGAAGCCGATGAAAACAACGGATGGAGTTAAACAATTATTTGAAGTAGTGAAAAAAGCATATGAAGAAAACGGTTTTGGAACGCCGTATGCGAAGATGGTGGGCGGTGCTTCCGATTCGGCCTATACGGTTTTGGCAGGGGTGCCGACGGTATGTTCTATGGGAGTAAAAGGCGGACGCAATCACAGTCCGGAGGAATATGCCATTGTCGAAAGCCTGTTTGAAAGAGCCAAACTGTTAATTGCCTGCGTACTTAATTTAGACAACATTTAGTTATCTAAATTTGGGATATAGAGTAATTATTTTTGTTAGTGTATTAGATATTTTAATTTAAGGAGGAGAGCACATGGCAGAGCAAAATCAGGAAAAGTACAAAGTTACCTGGAAGGGCTGGTTAGCATTAATCATTTTGATTATTTCTTTTTCCGGGGTGTTTGCGAAGGTTGAGGGCCCTTTGAGGGCGTTGGATTTTCAGGTACTAACTGGAGATTTTGGGCAAGTAGCCAAGGGGGTTATCTTTACTGGCAAAGGAGGTGTCGGGGCACGAGATGGTTTCATGTTTGCTTTGACGCTTTTCCCGACGCTGATGTTTGCACTGGGATGTATTCAAGTAGCCGAGTCGCTTGGCGCTTTGCGGGCGGCTGAAGTATTATTTCGCCCTATTTTACGGCCTTTCATGGGGATTCCGGGTGCTAGCGGGCTGGCCTTTGTCAGCAGCTTCACCAGTTCTGATGTGGCGGCGGTAATGACTAAGGGATTAGTGGAAGACAAGATGATGACGGAAGAAGAACGAGCAGTATTTGTCGCCTACCAGTATGCCGGGTCCGCTCCGGTTACCAATACCTTCGGCACTGGAGCCGCCTTGCTGCCAATCAGCGTTTTGCCGGTGGGTATTATTATTGGGCTGATCTTTATTGTTAAAGTCATGGGTGCTAATTTGTTCCGCTTGTATCTAAAATGGCATGCGTCCAAAAACAGGGTAGAAGGGGGTGAAGCAAATGGCTAATGAGAATTCCGCAGGAATGGATTTGCAGAAAGTTAAACCCAGTATAGTTGAAGAATTTGTGGCGGGAGCTAAAAAAGGTTTTTATATTGGCGCAGAAATGATTGCTCCGGCCATGGTTTTGGCGTATGTACTCATTCAGTTTTTAGATATCACCGGGTTAATGAAGATTGTAGGTAACATACTTGAGCCAGTAATGGCAGTATTCGGTCTGCCGGGGGAGGCTGTGTTTGCTCTGGTTGCTGCCTTCTTTGCCAAGGCCGCAGGCTGTGCTACCGCGGCTACCTTATATTCTAAAGGCGTTATCACTGCTGCTCAGGCGACTATCTTGTTTCCAGCGTGTGTAACCATGGGAACGCTGATTGGTCACTTTGTGCGTATTGTAATTGTCTCGAACGTCAATAGAAAATGGCATGCGCTGCTAATATGTGTTCCACTAGTAGATGCTGCAGTTGTTATGTTGTTGACCAGATTGGTTTTGAATGTTATGGGATTAAACGGATAACTTCTACAGGGAGAGATGAGGGGGCAGAATTTGTGTGTTAAACCAGACAAGCCTGCCCCCTTGGCTTTGTAACTATGAACGAAACGCAATACATGCTTGATTAATTTCTAAGCTACGCAGAGTACTTTCACACTACAAGCGGGTGGATGTTAGTTACTATTCTCACCTGCAAGCCTAAGACATAACCATGGATATTAAACTGGGGGCTCTTAGCTGAGGAGGAGACATTGGATAAGGTTATTGCTAACAAAATTATGGATTTTATTTTTCAAGAAACAGGATTAAGTGCGGTTATCTGTGACCATGAAGGGTTAATTGTTGCAGCTAAAGATGGTTCCAGAGTGGGCAAAGTTCACAGTGGATCTCAAAAGGTACTTACCGAGAAAATTGAGCATCGAATTGTAACCGCTGAAGATGAGCAACGTTCGGGTGGGGCTATTAAAATGGGTGTTCATCTGCCTATTGTGTATAAAAACGAGTGGGTTGGTAGCTTCGGTATAGGCGGAGACCCTATCTATTCAAAACCTATCGCCCAAATTGCTACAGGTATCATTCGATGGGAGATACAGGCGGCGGAAAACAAGGAAATGTTGCTCGATCAAGCCCAGCAAGTTAACGATTCGATCACAAATATCGCAGCTACTATCGAGGAATTGAATGCTTCTCAGGAGGACCTAGCTGCCACGATGCAGGATGTAGCTAATTTATCTGATAGCGTGTCAGCTAATGTCAATAATACCGATACTGTTATATCAACCATTCAGCAGATAGCTAGTCAGACGAATCTGCTCGGTCTTAATGCCGCGATTGAGGCTGCTAGAGTTGGTGAGCACGGCAGAGGGTTTGCTGTCGTAGCTGAAGAGGTTCGAAAACTCTCCGATCAGAGTCAGCATTCCGCCAAAGATATTAAGGCCACACTCCAGGAGTTAAAGTCGTCGATGGAAATGGTTATTAATCATACTCAGCAAACAGCGGGTATAACCAAAGAACAAGCCAAGGCGACTGAGTCTATTACCGAAAGGGTAATAACATTAAAGTATGTTGGCCAAAAACTGCTTTCCATGGCAAAAGATGAATAGAAATACGTAACATGTAATACCGAAGGTCTTTTAGTTTTAAAAGGCCTTTGGTATTATCCATAATTAGCCTGCAGCGCAATGGACAGATTTTAGCTAATAGCGCAAGTTGTCGTTACTTAACCAAAAAAAAGTTAGGAGTGAGTACATGAATAGTCAGAAAGAGCAAGCTTTCCAGTTTATTGATGAGCACCGGGATGAAATGTTAACACTGTGGCAGGAGCTTGTCAACATGGAAAGCGGATCACAGAATAAGCCGGGAATTGATGCTGTTGCAAGCAAAATTCAGCAAGTGTTGGCAGACGATGGGGCAGTTACTCAGATAATTGAGATGGAGCAAGCCGGAAACATGATGATCGGTGAGATTGGTGCTGATAGAAAAAAAACGAAAGTTTTATTTCTTGGTCATATGGATACCGTTTTTCCAGTGGGGACTGTTGCCAAGCGGCCATTTACGATTCGAGACGGTGTTGCTTATGGGCCCGGTGTCCTCGATATGAAAGGCGGGATTGTGGCTGCACTATATGCCATGAAGGCGCTGCAGGCAGCCCAATACAGTGCACGGCCGCTGAAGATGATTTTGGCTGGTGATGAAGAGATAGCCCATGTGAAATCCAATGCAGCTGACGCATTTATGGCAGAAGCACGGGGAGCGGCAGCTGCGTTTAACTGTGAAACAGGATTTGCGGATGATGCGATCGTTGTCGGGAGAAAGGGGAGCGCTTTATTTGAAATAGAAATTAAAGGTGTTGCTGTACACGCTGGCAACGAGCCAGAAAACGGGCGGAGTGCCATTTTGGAAATAGCCCACAAAGTAATCGATATTCAGAATTTGACAAACTGGGAAACCGGTACAACGTTTAATGTCGGTCTGATTCAGGGGGGGACAGTCCCCAATGCAGTACCAGGTCAGGCGAAAATCGTCGTGGATGTTCGGTATCTTGAGCCTGCATTATTGCCGGAGATCCGCCGACAAGTGCAGGAAGTCGCTGCTAAAACCTATGTCCAGGGGACGACTACCACGGTTGCTGAGATTCCGGGTATTGCCCCGATGAAAAGAACATCAGGTGTTGATGAACTTTTTTCCATCGTCAAAAAAACCTACAAGGAAATGGAGCTGGGGACACCGTATGCAAAATTGGTCGGCGGCGGGTCAGATTCGGCGTACAGCGTGATGGCCGGCGTACCCACTGTTTGCGCCATGGGGGTTAAGGGCGGTAGAAACCATAGCCCGGAAGAGTTCGCCATTGTGGAAAGCTTGTTTGAGCGGGCAAAATTATTAGCCTTATGTACAATTAATTTGGACGTCGAATAAGAAATATGTAAAAGTTGGTGATTAAGTCGTATTATTTGGAAAAAAACAAGTGCCGATAGAGAATGTAGCTGCTAAAGTAGAGTCAATTCCCTATGAGGTCATGTGCAGAGTTAGTAAACGGGTACTACAGTGGCCATTGTAAAAGCAAGTGATAAAATTCAGCTTGAACAGGATAGAACAGTTGTTTCAGGTATCGGTTGTTCTTCCCGTGCATTAGGGTATTTGAATTTTAATACAGTTAATTCCGCGCATGGTAGAGCCTTGCCGATTGCCAGACCGAAAGCCAGAGGCGGATCGAGTAAATCGGAAGTATTGATTTACTCGATCCATTATCCTAAAGTTACGGAAGCCGATTTAATACTGGCCATGAGCAGGAAGTTTGCAACAAATATACAGCTATGGTTCATTGAAGTTATTACAGCAAAAATTTGTAACTTTAAGAAATACGGCAGATTTATGGCGTCGTACAAGGAGGAGCATAATAGTGAGATCTAAAATACAAAATAATCAAGCAAATATAGTTGCCCAAAAAACTAAATTTTACCAATCCCTGCTTTTTCAAGTGTGGGTTGCCATTGTAGCAGGAATTGTGGTGGGATATATCTATCCGTCTTTTGGTACGAGTATGAAGCCTCTTGGTGATGCATTCATCAAACTTATTAAGATGCTTATCGGTCCAATTATTTTTTGCACGATTGTCACTGGTATCGCTGGAATGGGAGATATGAAAAAAGTTGGACGAGTGGGTATGAAAGCCCTGATTTATTTCGAAGGTATTACGACATTTGCATTATTTTTTGGCTGGGCAGCCGTTACTCTATTACAGCCGGGGACAGGAATGAATATAGATGTTTCCAGTCTGGATGCCGATACAGTCTCGGTGTATACTAATGCTGTAAAATCCCAAAGTTCAAGCAATTTTTTTATGAATATTATTCCAATAACTGTAGTAGATGCTTTTGCTAAAGGAGAAATTTTGCAGATACTCTTATTTTCTCTGCTGTTCGGTGGGGCCTTGTCAGCAATGGGGCAAAAGGGAAAATTTTTGTTTCGTGTTATTGATCAAGTTTCCAACACTCTTTTTGGAATAGTAGACATTATTATGAAGGGTGCATCGATTGGTGTATTTGGCGCAATAGCGTTTACCATTGGCAAATATGGGATCGCTTCTTTAGGACCACTGGTAAAATTGCTGGCTGTTTTCTATATGACTTGTATTATTTTTGTTTTTGTAGTCATGGGGCCGGTGGCCAAGTGGGCGGGATTTAGTCTTTTAAAATACATAGCCTATATCAAAGAAGAACTTGTGATTGTATTAGGAACATCGTCGTCCGAAAGCGTTTTGCCACGCATGATGGAAAAGATGGAAAACCTGGGCTGTTCCAAGTCAGTTGTCGGACTTGTAATTCCGACAGGATATTCTTTTAATTTGGATGGTACCTCTATTTATTTGACTATGGCGGCTATCTTTCTAGCACAGGCGACGAATGCTAATCTTGCAGCAATTGAGGAAATAACGATATTGGCAGTATTGCTTGTGACTTCTAAAGGAGCATCAGGAGTAACCGGTGCCGGGTTTATTGTATTGGCTGCAACATTGTCAACAGTACCGGGCATTCCAGTAGCGGCATTGGGTGTGATTTTTGGTATTGACCGCTTTTTGTCGATGGGAAGGGCTTTGACTAATTTGGTAGGAAATGGGATAGCAACTATAGTTGTTTCAAAATGGGAACACGAATTAGACATTACACAGTTCCAAAAAGTTTTGGGAAACGGGACATCAAGTTTAGGGCAAAACATAATGCATTAAAAAAGATAGACCATAAAGGAGTTACATTACAGTACAAAACATGGTTGTAATGGGTTTCCGCAGTAGATGATACTTTAGCTTGCGCGCAAGCTAAAACAAATAACGATTGTATTCAAGAATAATAAAGTTGTACACCTAAAATGCCGTATTTTTATAAAATGCGGCATTTTGCGTGCGCCCAGTGTAGGACTATCCGTAATGAAGTAAAGGTGGAACCTTGAGGTAATACGGAAGTGCTAAGTAGTGGTCATACGCCGAAAGGAAAAGAGCCAGCATAATGCCAGCTCCATTTAAAACTTACTGAACCGCCGTATACCGAACGGTACGTACGGTGGTGTGAGAGGACGGCGGTTAGTCACCGTATCCTACTCGATTATTGACAGTTAGAAACTTGGCGGAGTTACGGCGAAGATCACGGTCGCCTCCGTTTCATTATGATTTTCCCACATATGAGGCAAACAGGGGAGGATTTTTACACTATCGCCTTCTGCAAGTTTTTCGACAGAGTCCCCTAGATATAGTGTGAGCGTCCCTGACAATACATATGCAATTTCCTCACCTTTATGGGATAAGGGCATTTGAGAGGACTGGGATCGGGGAGGA
>Ga0316602_10000883_pt1 | contig 11313 bp, 7 predicted proteins | sample OWC_soil_day10_C_FD_203103 | JGI IMG/M metagenome (GOLD analysis project Ga0316602, IMG submission 203103) | Wetland soil microbial communities from Old Woman Creek delta, Ohio, United States - OWC_soil_day10_CT | ecosystem: Environmental > Terrestrial > Soil > Wetlands | place: USA: Ohio... | reverse complement strand
TCAGCTGTTATCAGAATTGATGTCCGTTCTGAGGATTTATCCACAGTAACAATTGAGGGGAATTCCATTCTCTGTGATAAGACTTATATTGAAGTTTATAATGATATAACGCTGAATCTGGTAGATCTTACTATTACCGCACCTGATATAACGGGAGTAGAAAATTCTGCAGTGATGCTCAATAAAGATGATACCGAATCAGATCAGATAAATATTAATGTAAGCGGAACCTGTAATTTGACTGGTTCCAACTGGGGAAGCGGGATTCGGTCCATTCATGACCAGGATCTGGTCATATCCGGCAGCGGTACATTAAATGTAACCGGCGGCAGCACAACCGACAGTAATTCTGCCGGAGGTCTGGGGATTGATATGGAAGGTTATACCTATGCTATGAATCAGGGGGCCAAGCTGACCATAGACGGAGGTGTAACGGTTAATGCAACGGGAGGAAGTGGTCAGAGTAATAATGGAGGCAACGGGATCAGAGTTTCCTGGGGAAGTATCTGGATCGGTGATGCGGAAATAACTGCAACGGGCGGAGATTCATCGGCTGCCAGTAACTGGGGTCCCGGATTTGGTATTCAGGCTTCTTTCCCGGCCAATAATCACTCAAAGGGCGGAATTATTACCATAGAAGACGGTACGGTAACTGCAACCGGAGGTAATTCGGAAAATACCAATGCCGGCAGAGGAATCGATGCGTTTAACCAATTAAATATAACCGGTGGAACCGTAACCGCAACAGGCGGTGACAGCAAAAAGGCTCTGGGTGGAACAGCTATTTTTGCTTATGAGCAGGAGTTTAATGTAAGCGGAGGAACCGTGGAAGCAACAGGCGGTAACAGTGAGGAAAATACAGCAGGCTCAGCTGTTTATACCTATTTAAAAGATATAAACATAAGTGGAGGAGAAGTTACTGCAATTGGTGGTAACGGAAAATCAAACAGTTCTCTTGGATTTTATAGCTATCTGGGTGACATTAACATCGCTGAGGCTGAGGTCACAGTCAAAGGCGGTAATGGTCAGATCAATGGTTCCCACGCCATTTACACACACTTTGGTTCCATTCAAATTGATGATGGAGCTGATGTTACAGCCATAGGAGGTAATGGAACAACCGGAGTCGGAGGTGTGGGACTGCGTGCTTATGGCAGCAGCGGAGGATCAGGTGCTCACCCTGGAACTGTCCTTATTTCAAAAGATGCAGGGGATATCTATGTCCGTGGCGGCAGGGGCGGATCTGTATACCGGGAATCTGTCATGGGAAGAGAGATATACATTTCGACCGGAAATATTGAACTCATTTCCATGGAAAGCGGGTCTGCCCGAAGGATTATGAATGCTGAGGGCGGTGATAACATATACCGAATGAAAGCGTCAGTTGATCCTTCGGCTGAGACCGTTATTTCCTCAGAGGTAAACGGAACACCAGGAAGATATACCTACAGAGCTGTAACAAAGGATGATGGTGTAGCCTATCTGTGGCTTCCGGCAGGATCACAGACAGTATCATCATCTGGTTATGCAAGTAAAAGCACGGAAATAGCTGGAAATGACGGATCAGTAAAAGAGGTAACCCTTATGAAAATACCTACGCTGACTGTCCCAGGGGCTCCGCAAAATGTTACAGCAGTTGCCGGTGATGGAAAGGCAGTTATAAGCTTTAACCCTCCAGTGGATAACGGAGGAAGCTCCATTCTCTCTTACATAGTGACTTCCAGCCCAGGTGGTGTGGTAACCAGTGGATCTTCCAGTCCGGTTACAGTAACCGGTCTGACAAATGGAGTTTCCTACACCTTCACTGTCAAAGCTGTAAATTCTGCAGGAACAGGGCCGGTCTCTGAACCATCTGCTCCGGTAACTCCGAAAGCAGCTGTTGCAGGTACTTATAAAGTTTCTGGAAAAGTTGTGGAGGAGAACGGCAATCCGGTATCTGGCGCTACCCTTGTTCTAAAAAAAGGTAACCGCGAGGTCGGAGCCGCTTCCACTGATGCATCTGGTAATTTTATAATCGGGGGAATACCTAACGGCACCTATAATCTTATGGTAACTAAAGAAAGTAAAGTTGTGACAGTTCTGGTTCTGGTTGACAATGAAGATTATGTACTGAGCGAGCCGATTAAAATGCCGTCAGGTACGACTAACAGTATTGTAGAAGTAAAGACCGGAGCACCTGATATTGTAGTGGGCAACCTGGAAGAACAGTTTACCCAGGAAGACAAGGATTTTGCACAGATATCTGGCAACAAGGTGGAAATTAAACTGGTAGCTAATCTAAAATACAAAGAAGAAATTAAAGACGATGCAGACAAGATTTCTAATGCGGCCGGAGGAGATACCATCGGATTATACCTTGACCTGTCTGCATATAAAACATTGACAGAAAACAGTATACCAGGTACACCACAAAGAATGGGAGTTCTGCCTGATATTATTGAAATCGTACTCCCGATGCCTGAAAATCTGAAAGGAAAATCAGGAATTAACGTACACCGTGTTCATAATGGAATCCCGCAGACCCTGCAAAATGGCAGTCCGGATGAAAACGGAGAATATTTTGTGGCAGCAACAGATACAATTACCATTTATACAAAGAGCTTTTCAACCTATGCAATCAGTTACACTGGGAGCAGCACAGGAGGAAGCACAGGAAGTGACAGCAGTTCAGAAACAGCAAAAGCAGTCTGCAGCAGATGGCCAGGCCAGCCAGTTATGGGAAGGGAAGAAATTCCGGTTACTCATACAGAGAATGGAGAGGCGTATGCAGTAATTACAGAAAAGGCAGTTTTAGATGCTGCAACCAGAGCAAGAGAAGAAGCAAAAGCAAAAGGAAAAACAGCAAACGGCATTGGCATTTCTCTGACTGCAAAAGATTCAGGAGATCAGAAGGTTGTTGGATTTGTTATTCCACAGTACATATTAAAGATCCTGACAGAGAAATATATCAGACAATTTGAGTTAAAGAGCAGTATGATAGCCTTAAATCTGGATTTAGAGGCACTGAGAAATATCCGTGTCCAGAGTGCGGGAGACGTTACTATTACCATGGCTCCTGAAGCCAGACGTTCCGGCAACGCCCAGACAATGATTATGAACAGACCAGTATACCGCGTAACAGCCGGATATAACAAAGACGGCAATTATATGGAGATTAAATCAATTGGAAATGGAAGTGCCATTTATTCCATTCCTTACACTCCGGACAAAGAAGAAACAGGATATCTTTACGCAGTATCGGTTGATGAACAGGGGAATGCAGCCCGTATTACAAACTCTGCCTACGACGTTAATACAAAGAGTATAATCTTTACCTCCAATCAGTTCCAGGCTGGCGGAGTGGGCTATACGCAGGGCAATCGTTTCACTGACATATCCACCCATTGGGCAAAAGAAGCAATGGATTATGCTGACGGACGGGGACTGATTACCGGTACCTCTAACACCGTATTTTCGCCGGATGACAACATTACCCGGGGAATGCTTGCCACAGCGCTTGGCAGGATGGCAAATGTCGACCCAGGGCTTTATCAGACCAACAGTTTTACAGATCTAAGTTCTGACAGCAATGCAGCTTCTTACGCAGACTGGGCGAATAAAAAAGGTATTATAAAAGCTTCTGGAAACGGCCAGTTTTTACCGGATCAGCCTGTAACAAGAGAAGAAATGGCTCTTATTTTACAAAATTATACAACGGCAGTCATGAGTTGTCCGTTATCCATTACCAGAGATGCAATTAACTATGATGATAACGCAAGCATTGACAGTGTATATAAAAAAGCTGTTACTTCCATGCAGCAGGCAGGTGTGATAATGGGCGAAAAGAATAATAACTTTAATCCAAAAAACAACGTCACCCGGGCTCAGACCAGCATGATGCTTTATCGTTTGGCAAAGCTCACCATAGATCCTTCCAGTGCACAGAGCTGGGCACGAAATGATGGCGGCCAGTATCTCTACTATAAAGATGGAAAAGCATTTACTGGATGGCTGGATGCAAATAGCAAGAGGTATTACTTCTATGCCGATGGTATCCTTGCAGTCGGCACTAGAATTGACGGACATGATGTAGATGAGAATGGAGTTATGAAAACAGAATAAGAGATAAATAAATAGTAATGAAAATCCCCCTTTTCCAATCAGGGGGATTTTTAAATTATAAAAGTTTCGCCATATAATATTCATCAACCGCTCTGCCATCTACGATCATAGAACGTTCTTTCTTCCCTTCGATGATAAATCCCATTTTTTCATACAAATGGCGCGCCTGTTCATTCTCGGTCATGACGGTCAGTTCCAGTCTTGTAATGCCGTTTTCTCTCGCCCACTGTTCCATTTTCTGAAAAAGCATTGCCCCGTATCCGTTTCCTCTGTAGTCTTTTAACATTCCTATGACCAGATAGGCGCTGTGACGGATTCTTCGCGGCTCTCCCCTTAAAGCGGAAATAAAACCGACTAAATCCCCTTCGTTTTCCAACAATAGAAAAAGGGACCCGGATCTTTCCCACTGCTCAATTCTATGCTTCATATCATCGGCTGTCGCAGTCCGTTCTCCAGGTTCATACATCATGAAACTGCTTTCTGTATCCAACTGTTTTAACATTTTTACCAGGAGATCAGAGTCTTCTGGTATGACTGTTCTTATGTGCATCTGCATTCCCCCTATTCCAACGTATTTCTCTTATTATACCTGGCATCTGAAAAAATGCAATCGGAGTTTTAACACTCCATTGCCCTGCGTTTGGGGTTGTGGTAGAATAGGAACGTGGTTTTGATTACGAGGTTTAGAGAAGAAAGCTGGAAAAAACATGTATTGTATGAGTGTGAGCCACAAAAAGGCTCCGGTAAATATAAGAGAAAAGTTAGCCTTCAGTACGAAAGAAAAGGCTGAATTAATAAACAGACTGATGAATAAGGATTCCGTAACAGGCGTAGTTATACTTTGCACCTGCAACCGCAGTGAGATTTATGTTTCGGGGTCAAAGTATGCCATTGGGGAACTTCAGCGGGAGGCTGCCGAATTAAAAGGAGTGCGTCTGGGGGAATTAATTAAATATTTAAATGTCTATAATGAAGAGAATGCCATCCGGCATTTATTTAAGGTTGCCTGTGGTTTTGATTCCATGGTTTTAGGGGAAGATGAGATTCTGGGACAGGTTCGGGAAGCTTATCAGTATTCCAGAGAATCAGGGGCTGCGGATTATGAGCTGAATGTGCTGTTTCAGAAAGCCATGGCTGCAGCAAAGAGGATTAAAACAGATACAAGACTATCCAAAACCCCTCTTTCCATTGCAACTCTTGTGGCAAATGAAGTATTTCATTTCAACAATGAGGGAGAGTATAAAGATGTTATGGTAATCGGAATGACAGGGAAAATGGGAGGAACCATAACCAAGAATCTGTTAAGCAAGCCCGGTATCCGTGTGACGGGAACTGTCAGAACCCACTCCTTGGACCTGCCGCTGAAAGTGGACAGCGACCGGATCAGGGAAGTGGATTACAAAGAACGCTACCAATATATGAATGATATGGATGTGGTAATCAGTGCAACTTTAGGACCTCATTATACCATAACCAGAGAAGAACTGGAAAAATGTACGAATTCGGAGAAAAAGCGGCTTTTTATTGATGTAGCCGTACCCGTTGATATGGACCCTGAGATCAGGGAATATCCCGGACTTACATTATATGATATTGATTATTTTGAAACACTATCAAAGAACAATACCCAGATTAAGCTGAAAGAACTGGACTGCGCCAGAGAGATTATGGAAGAAGAACTGGATGGGGCATTAAAGGAAATTTTGTTTCATCCTTATATTTCCCAAATGGATGAATTAAAAGAAGCGCTGTCCGGTAAGCGGCTTGATACTCTTTTATACCGCATTCGGGATCATATTACCAGTGAGGACTTAAAAGTTGTGCTTCGGACTTTAGATGGGTTAAAGGACTGGATGAGAGAGGAGTGACAATGGCTTATTTTCCGTTTTTTGTAGAGCTTGAAGGGAAAACGTGTCTCATTGCAGGCGGTGGAATGGTGGCTTACAGAAAAGCACTTGTGTTAAAGGATTTTAGGCCTGAAATTACGGTGGTTGGTTTAGAGATGATTCCTGAGATGGAACAGCTTGCTGCCGGGTGTGATAAGACCATGACTCTCATCAGGCGGGGCTTTGAAGATAAGGATATTGAACAGGCCGATTTTGTAATTGCCGCAACATCAGACGAAGAACTGAACAGGCACATATCTGTCATCTGCAGACAGCAGAAAATTCCGGTGAATGTGGTGGATGTACAGGAAGAATGCAGTTTTATATTTCCCGCACTGATTAAAGAAGAGGATATCGTTGTGGGAATATCCACAGGAGGCAGTTCGCCCACCATTGCCCAGTATTTAAAAAAACGGTTTAAAGAGGCGATTCCCAAGGGATTTGGTATGCTGGCTGGCCAGCTTGGATCCTATCGGGAACTGGTAAAAGAAAGGGTACCTTCCCTTCCGGTCCGGACTGAGATTTTTAAAATCATGGTAAAAGAAGGAATCAGGCAGGGCGGAGTATTTACCAGAGAACAGGCCATAGAGCTGATAGAAAGGAAACTTGGGGAGCATGAAAATTGATACAATACGCATTGGAACCAGAAAAAGTGCACTTGCTGTCGCACAGACCCAGCTGGTTGGGGATGCTTTGATAAAGGTTACTCCCGAACTTATCGTGCAGCTGATGAAAAGGCAGACAGAAGGAGACCGGATTCTTAATAAGCCGCTTTTGGAGTTTGGCGGAAAAGGAGTGTTTGTAACAGAGTTTGAAGATGCTCTTTTACGGGGAGAGATTGATTTAGCTGTCCATAGCGCAAAGGATCTTCCCATGGATCTGAAAGAAGGTCTTGGAATTGTGGCAGTCCCGGCGCGTGAGGATCCAAGAGATGTACTTATAACTTTAAAAGGCAGTGACTTAAATAAAAGGGAAGAGATCGTGATTGGTACTTCCAGCTTAAGAAGAAGGATACAGATCGAGGAGATCGGAAGTACCTTATGGAAGGAAATTCCGGTTCGGTGTGAGAATTTAAGAGGGAATGTGCAGACACGTTTAAAACGGCTGGCTGATGGGGATTTTGATGGAATCATTCTTGCAGCTGCAGGATTGAACCGCCTGAATATTCAGTCAGATCCAGCCTTTGATTACCATTATTTCGACTGTGAGACCATGATTCCTGCCGGAGGACAGGGAATTCTGGCGGTAGAAGGAAGAATTGGAATGGAAGACTGGCCGGAGATATGGCCTATTGAAAATAAAGAAGCAAGGCTATGCCTGACACTGGAGCGAAAGATATTAAAGCTCTTAAATGCAGGATGCCATGAGCCGGTGGGAGTCTACTCCCGTATCGAGGAAGGACAGTTTGAGGTCTTTGGAATCAGAAGTAGAGACGGCCAGATAAAAAGAATCCATCTTAAGGGTAAAACAGAGGAGCTGGACAGCCTGGCGGAAGAAGCCGCAAAGAGACTTTAATTGAAAATGGAGGATGTCATGAAGAAAAATGGAGTGGTATACTTAGTCGGTGCTGGGCCGGGCGATCCCGGTCTCATCACCCAAAAAGGATTGAAGCGGCTTGGCAGCTGCGATGCACTGGTTTATGACTCCCTTGCTTCGGATTATTTCCTCGATGAGGTACCGGACCATTGCAGAAAGATCTATGTAGGAAAGCGGGCAGGCGCCCATTCCATGAAGCAGGAAGAGATTAACCGGCTCTTAGTGGAACTGGCAGAGGAAGGTTTAAAGGTGGTCCGTTTAAAAGGAGGAGATCCCTTTGTATTTGGACGGGGAGGAGAAGAGATCCTGACACTTTCGGAGGCAGAAATCCCCTTTGAAGTAGTACCTGGTGTGACCTCTGCGGTGGCAGCGCTTTCCATGGCAGGAATTCCTGTGACTCACAGGGCGGTGAGCCGAAGCTTCCATGTAATGACAGGACATACTCTCTCTGAGAATGGAACACTTCCACCTGATTTCGATTCCTTTGCCAAACTCTCCGGAACTCTGATTTTTTTAATGGGACTTTCCAATCTTTCCCTGATTGTAGGTGGGCTGATTAAAAATGGAAAGCCGGAAGATACACCGGCAGCTGTGATTGAAAACGGAACCCTTCCGGAGCAGAGAACAATTCGTGGGACTCTGAAAGATATTGAGAGCAGAGCAAAACAGGCGGAGATTAAAAGTCCTGCCATCATTGTGGCAGGGGACGTAGCAGCCCTGGATTTTTCTTCTACCCTGAATCTGCCCCTGAAGGGCTGCAGGATTGGTATTACCGGAACCCAATCCTTTACCGGAAGACTTCATCAGGAGCTTGCAGAACTTGGAGGAATAACAGACAGTGTATTGACTTTAACCATAGACTCCTATCGGTCAGGGAAGGCCATGAATGAAGCATATCAAAAACTAAAAACCTACTCCTGGCTCATATTTACCAGCGCCAATGCAGTAAGAGAATTTTTCACCGGTCTTTTCGAGGGCGGTTATGATTTGCGTTCACTGGGAGCCATAAAATTTGCAGTGGTAGGAAAAGGTACGGAAAATGAACTGCTTAAGTTTGGCTTTCATGCCGATTATATTCCTGACTGCTATCAGGTAACAGATCTTGCAAATGGATTAAAAACCCTGCTGTCAAAAGAAGACCGGCTGCTCATACCCAGGTCATCAGGCGGATCGCCGGAACTGAACCGGGTTCTTGACGAGGCAGGGATTTGTTACGATGATATTGTTCTATATGATGTGGTGCTGAAAAAAAAGGAACAGGAAGAGCAGGGAAACGTATTGCCCCCTCTTCATTATCTGACTTTTGCCAGTGCTTCCGGCGTAGATGCATTTTTTCAGGGGGAAAGAGAGAAAAACCTGGGTTTGCTTTCCGCTTTAAAGGTAGTCTGCATCGGTGCTATCACAGCAAAGGCACTTTCCAGGTATGGAAGAGAAGCTGATTTAATTGCACCGGTTTACAGCGTATCAGGGCTGGCAGAAATCATTTGCCAGGACTGGTGTAAAGAAAAGGAGTAAATTATAATGAACACAGAAGAGTCAAAGAAACTATTTGAAGAATCCGGAAACTATTTCCCAGGCGGAGTTAACAGCCCTGTAAGAGCCTTTGGCTCTGTGGGGGGAGTTCCCGTTTTTATAAAAAAGGCGGAAGGATCCCGTATCTATGATGAGGATGGGAATGAATACATTGATTATGTGAATTCCTGGGGACCATGTATTCTGGGACATGGGTATCAGCCAGTGGTAGAAGCGGTGAGAGAGGCATGTCTTTCCGGCTTATCCTATGGCGCGCCTACGAGAAGAGAGCTGGAACTTGGAAAACTGATTACAGAATGTATTCCCTCCATGGAAATGATGCGAATGGTCAGCTCCGGAACGGAAGCTGTCATGAGTGCCATCCGCGCAGCAAGAGGGTTTACAGGGAGAGATAAAATCATTAAATTTAAGGGCTGCTATCACGGACATTCTGACGGTCTTTTGGTAAAGGCGGGTTCCGGAGCGCTGACGGGCAGTGCACCGGACAGTGCCGGTGTGCCTGAATCCTATACGAAACACACGCTGTTAGCCGGTTATAATCAGGAAGATACAGTGGAAGAGCTGTTTCGCCAGTATCCCGGAGAGATTGCAGCGATCGTGGTAGAACCTGTGGCAGCCAATATGGGGCTGGTGGCTCCAAAACCAGGCTTCCTTGAGTTTTTAAGAGACATTACAACCAGGTATGGAGCACTTTTAATCTTTGATGAGGTGATCACAGGTTTTCGTATGGCTCTTGGAGGAGCTCAGGAATATTATCAGATAAAACCGGATCTGACCACTCTTGGTAAGATTGCGGGAGGCGGCATGCCCATGGGCGTCTACGGCGGACGCAGGGAAATCATGGAAGTTGTATCGCCTCTTGGGAAAGTTTATCAGGCGGGAACATTATCCGGTAATCCCATTGCAACTGCAGCAGGAATTGCAACAGTAAAAGCCCTGATGGACCGGCCGGATATTTATTCCTCCCTGGAGAAAAAAGCGGATACCCTGGTGCAGACTTTAAAGGAGGTTCTCCCAAGCACACAGGTGAACCAGGCGGGTTCCTTATTCAGCGTATTTTTTGCAAAGCACCCGGTGGTGGATTATGAGTCTGCTTTAAAATCAGATACCCGGATGTATGCAAAGTATTTTCACTATCTCCTTGAGCATGGTATCTACACAGCTCCTTCCCAGTTTGAGATTCTGTTTTTGTCAGCAGCTCATACCCAGGAAGATATCGAAGAGACGAAGAGAATTATGATAGAAGCGGCGGCAAATTTATAATCAGAAATGCATGGAGGATGTTGCAGAAATTTAACTGTACCATCCTCTTTTTTTATTGTTATAAAAGAAGTAGTATAAATTCTAAAAGAACCATAAATTGTATTAACATTTACTCCAATCTATTGATAAATGTCCTGATTTGGTATATTTTATTGATAGAGGAGGCGAAATATATGGACTATTTAGTAGTGTATACAAGTAAAACCGGAAATACTCAGAAGGTAGCCATGAAGATATTCGAAGCGCTTCCGGGTAAATCGAAGGATATTGTTAATCTGGAGGAATATCGTGGAGAAGAAGCAGATACGTATTTTGTAGGATTCTGGAATAACAGGGGAATTTGTACAACAGAAGTAATTGATTTCCTCTCCGACCTCCATGGCAAAAAGATCGCTTTGTTTGGTACCTGCGGAATATTTGAAAATAAAGAATATTTAAAGCAGGTGGAAAATCAGGTTTCTGTTTTTCTGCCGGAAGATAATGAATACTTGGGCTGTTATTTATGCGGAGGTAAGATGGGACCGAAAGTACTGGAGAAATGCAGACAGATGCAGGCACAGCTTAATACTCCCCAGATCAGGGAGATGATTTTGGCCTATGAAGATGCCATGCTCCATCCTAATAAAGAAGATTTAGATCAGGCAGGTGCGTTTACGGAATCGGTGTTAAACCGGATTCAAAGGAAAAAGGAGGAGCGAGATGGGATTAAAAGATGATGGGGGTTCTGGAAAGAACCATAAAAAGCCATTTATTTATTATTACATGATTGTATTGGTCCTGATGATTATATTCAATGCCATGGCGGTACCTTGGCTTCAGTCAAAGGCTGTGACGGAGGTTCCCTACAGTACCTTTTTAGAGATGGTGGATCAGGGCAAGATTCAGGCAGTTGCCAAAACAGATACGGAGATTCAGTTTAAATCCGATACAGGAAAGAAGGACTGGGAAGGAAAACCGGTCTACGCTGTTTATAAGACGGGTATCTGGCCTGATG
>Ga0316602_10000881_pt1 | contig 11317 bp, 13 predicted proteins | sample OWC_soil_day10_C_FD_203103 | JGI IMG/M metagenome (GOLD analysis project Ga0316602, IMG submission 203103) | Wetland soil microbial communities from Old Woman Creek delta, Ohio, United States - OWC_soil_day10_CT | ecosystem: Environmental > Terrestrial > Soil > Wetlands | place: USA: Ohio... | reverse complement strand
TAGCCTTGTCCTGATCAATTGCCAAATGCATAACTTTGCTTTTTTCATTCCAGTCAAAATTAATGTTTTTCAGAGTTGGATTGCCTGCCATACTATCACTCACTTGTTTGGCAAGCTCGCGCACCTGCTCATGGTCATAGCCGGAGACACGCAGCATAACAGGGTACGGTGACGGTGGACCTGTCTGAATTAGTGTAACATTTCCGCGCACATTTTCAAACTGATTAATAAATAATTGCGTAACTTTTTTTTGCAAAGCTTCACGGGCTTTCAGATTTTTAGCAACAATAATAAATTGCGCATAATTATTGGCCGGCAGTTTAGGCTCGATCGTAAGAATAAAGCGTGGTGATCCCTTGCCAACATAGTAACTGTAAGACTCGATATCCGGGTCGTCGGTGAGGCTGCCTGCCAGTTTCTGTGCTTCTTGCTCAGTAGCAGCTATGGCGGCACCTTCCGGCAGCGTCAGCTCCACAATGAGTTCAGGTCGGACTGACGGTGGAAAAAACTCCTGCTGTACAAACTTCAATAAAAAGATTGAACCGATAAAACAGGCTACCGTAATGCTCAGCACCAGCTTCTTGTTGTACAAACACCAAGTAAGTGTCTGCCGAAACAATCGGTAAAACCTGGTATCATATAGATCATGACCTTCAGCGGCCATATGTTTGGGGTTGATTAACTTATACCCTAAAAGCGGGGTAACCACAACTGATACCAGCCAGGAGATCAACAGCGCCATAGTCATAACAGGAAAAAGACTGCTGGTAAATTCAGCCGCCGACCCTTTGGAAAAACCGATAGGTATAAAACCGGCGCAAGTAATCAGCGTGCCTGTAAGCATGGGGAAGGCGGTAGCCCTGTAAGCGTAGCAAGCGGCCTCGAAGCGCCCCCATCCCTGCTCTAATTTTACTGTCATCATCTCAACAGATATGATGGCATCATCGACTAATAGACCCAGTGCCATGATTAGTGCACCCAGCGATACCTTGTGCAAATCTATGCCGCCCATCTTCATACAGGCAAAGATACCGGCAATGACCAAGGGAATACAGAGAGCAACAACAATACCTGAGCGAAAACCTAGACTGAGAAAACTAACTGCTAGTACAATAATAATAGCTTCCCACAAGGATTTAACAAAATCAGCAATGGATTCTTTAACCACTTGGGGTTGATTGGATACTTGACCGATTTCCATACCAAGCGGCAAATCTCTATTTATTGATGAAATGGTATTTGCCAGGTCTGTTCCCAGGGTGAGAATATTCCCCCCCTTTTCCATCGCAAGTACAATGCCGATAGCGGGCTGACCATTAAAATACATTTTAGGTTCCATTGGGTCAATATAACTGCGTTCAATCGTAGCAATATCGCCTAAACGGAAGGTACGCTCATTGACACGAATGGGTACGTTGCGTAGACCCTCGACATCTTCGAACATCCCCGATACCCGCAAATACACATTATCTGAGACTGTTTCAACCATGCCTGAGGGAGTCATCGCGCCTTGCGCTTTTACGGCAGCAATAATAATTGCCGGATCGATTCCCAGACTGGCCAATTTACTGCTTTCCATTTCAACATAAATCTTTTCAGGCTGAACACCGATAAGCTCAACCTTGCTCACATTTTTTACACCAAGCAGGATTCTACGTATTTCCTCGGCTTTTTCCCGTAGTTCCTCATAACTATAGCTGTCTGATGTAAGTGCATAAATATTGCCAAAGACGTCATCAAACCGGTCATTGAAAGCAGGCCCGACTACGCCTTGGGGCAAAGTACCTTTGATATCATTGACCATATTACGCACTTCCAGCCAGGTAGGCCGAACATCTTTTTCGTTTACCGTATCTTTTAGATTCACATAGATTACAGCCTGCCCTGGCCGCGAATAACTTTTCAGAAAATCCAAACCTGGTGTATCCTGTAGCTTCTTTTCAATTTTGTCTGTTACCTGTTCTTCCACCTGCCTGGCACTTGCCCCTGGCCAGGACACAGACACAATCATCTGGCGGATTACAAAATCGGGATCTTCCATTCTCCCTAGCTGCTGATAGGAAAGTATTCCTGACAGGAACGTCAGCAGCACAAAAAAATACACAAGCGGCTTATGATTAAGCGCCCATTCGGTCAAATTGAGCTTACTCATGTCCGCACCTTTTGCCCTTCCCGCAGTTTTTGTACCCCGCCGGTAACGATGAGATCACCATCTTGGAGTCCTTCCAGAACTTGCACCTTGCCATCACCAAAAACTCCCACCTTTATGGGGCGCAAGCTGACTATACCATCGTGAATAACCCATACATTCGGAGTATCACCGGTCTGGTAGATGGCAGCTAGCGGGATATACACGGCTGGCTGACTGCTGGAACTCCCCACAGCAACACTGGCTGTCATGCCCAAGTTCACTTCTGCCGGCAGATTAATCACACTGATTCTAACTTTATAAGTTCGAGCGACTTTATCAGCCACTGGTGAAATCTCCCTAACTTTTCCCTCAGCAGTAATGCCTGGTAGTGCCCAAAAACTAATACTTACTTGCTGTGCCTTGCGCATTTCGTCAATACGGTTTTCCGGAACATTGATTTCAATTTCCCGTTCACCGCCCTTTACTAAGGTCAGAACTGACTGACCGGCGCTGACGACTTGTCCGGCCTCAACATTGACACTGGAAATGACACCAGCACTATCTGCCACCAAAGAGGTATAGCCTAGCTGGTTAGCGCCTTGCGCATACTGAGCCGTTGACTGGTTGACGGAGGCTAGAGCGACTTCATAGGCGTTCTCGTATTGATCAAGTTGCGCGCGACTGATCGCGCCTTGCTCATATAACGTACGGTAACGTTCCAAATTGATCTCAGCTAAACTCAATTGGGACTGGGTGGAAGCAACTTGAGCCGAAGTAATGTTTACCGTTTGCTGAATGTCTTTGGGATCGACCTCCAACAAAACATCCCCCGAATTAACTACACTGCCAAGCTCGACATGGCGTTTGATAATTTTGCCGCCAATCTGGAATGCCAGCTGTGTTTCATACCTTCCCCGCACTTCACCTGAGTAGCTTGCACTTTGCCCCATAGAATCTATTTTTATTGTTTGGGAACGAACAAACGGTGTTTCGTCTTTGACAGTTTCTGTCTTTGAACAGCCGGCAAAAACCACAGATAGAATTAGCATAACCAGTGCAATGCAACCAGCAACAGCCTTTTTCATGCTAAAGACCTCCCTCCGCATTTATTTCTTCACAAGCGCGTTGACAATGAAATCAACAAGCACCTCTGTATAATCCTCTTCTTGCTGCAGCGGCCTGGTGCGCGCATAACTGAAGGCTTGGAATAACTTAAAACCAGCATAAGCTACGACTATTTCATCAACCTCCCGAAACTTTCCCTGCTGTTTCCCTTCGCGAATAATCCCGGCGATGATTGCGATAATCTCCTCATCAATAATTTCATGATATTTTCTGGTTGCTAACGCCACAAACAAATCATCATCTTTTAGTATTCTCGTAATAAAGTGGTCCTGGTTAAAATACGCGATTGACTTCCTAATAAGAAAAACTAGTCTCTCCAGCGGGTCAGATACATCGCCCATCTGTGCAAATAGAATCTCTATTGTTTTATGACATTCACGCAAGAGCAGACATTTGAACATATCTTCTTTATCTAAAAAGTGTTCATATATTGTTTTTTTTGAAATTCTGCAGTCTTTACTAATCTCATCCATTGTTGTCTTTTTAAAACCAAAGCGATCCATTCGTTCGGTTGCTTTATCAAGGATAAGGCTTTTTACATCATCCATTGTATCTCCCTCTTCCATAAACTCAATCAATGAGTAGTGCAATCCCCCACTCATAAACTATTATAGTATTTCAGTTTCCAAAATTCAATAGGAAACCGCCTGTCAGCTGCCTGCTTTTCCATTATTTCGCCTAATTAACGTACTCTAGTTCTTTTCCAATAATATATGTCCATTACTTCATACTTTCCTCCCACTCATTTCCTTATTATTGATAATAAATTACCGTATATGCTATAATTTTAGGATAATGTACTTATTGGGAGATAACAATGAAAAATATACAATTAACAAAAGAACAACAGCAGCTTGCTGTTGAAGATATAAAGAACTACTATTTTACTGAAAAAGATGAGGTAATTACTGATTTATCAGCAACACTGCTGCTGGATTTCATACTAAAAAACATCGGTCCTCCTATTTACAATCAGGCAATAAAAGACGTTCACTATTTCATGGGTGAAAAACTTGAGGATATATTTTCCCTGGAAAAACCCCTTCGCAAGATTTCCCATATCAATAAAAAACCGTAAGCAAAATGCTTACGGTTTTTTAAAAAGGATTTAACTACCAAAATATTGCTTAATCCCATTGTAAATTCCTACTGCCACTTTTTTGTCAAAGCTGCGATTAGCAAGCAATTTTTCTTCCTTAGGATTAGAGATAAAAGCTGCTTCTGTCAATATCGCTGGCATTTGGGTATTCTTGAGGACATAGTAATCACTTTGTTGAACGCCCCGATCATATAGCTTTAATTGCGCAACCAAATTAGCCTGTACCAACGGGGCAACATTATCGCTTTTAGTACCATAAGTATAGGTTGTTGTACCACCGGTCAAAGTAGAAAAAGCATCAGCATGGATACTTACAAACAAATCCGCATTTGCCTTGTTGGCAATCGCGACACGAGCTGCCAGTTCTTCTTTGTCACCTGCGCTAGCATAAGCGACATCGTTGTCAGATATACGCGTCATAATTACCTTTGCCCCACCACTTGTCAGTAAATTACGCAATTCTTTACTAATAGCCAATGTAATATTTTTTTCCATGACGTTCTGGGGACCGATGGCACCCGTATCACTGCCACCATGACCAGGGTCAATGACGATTACCTTTCCTTGCAATGGAGATTTTTGTGTTTGAACTAGTTGCGCTACTACTTGCTTTAACAAATTATCAGTTGCTGCATTAACCGATAATGGCATTAACCCCAGAACCAATACTAATAGTGCCGACAATATGATCGGCATCCGTATTTTTCCTTGCATTTACTCATCCTTGCTCTTATAAAGTGTGTAGTTCCATACCCATTATACTTTATCAGAGTTCGCAAGAGGAAATGCAATTTTTTCCGCCTTAGGGCAAAATTAAAAGCCGCGAATTTCGCGGCTTTTAAAAAAACTAATCGTTTGCTTCTTCATCTTCATCTTCATCGATATCGATAGTATCCTCAAAGGTATCGAGAATGTTTTGGTGATGCTCTTCAACTGCATCGTTAATCAATCTTAGTGCCGCATTGGTCTGCTCTTCTGGCAAGCCCATTGCAATTATAATGTCCATCAAGCGGTCTCCAAGGAGTTCAACATCATCAGTAAAAAGTACCGGGATTTCATCCGTCATTTCTAGATCCTCTTCATCGCACATAATACACACTCCTCGTCACTGTTTATTTTGCTACCTCAAGCGAGCAGCCTCATTATAGTATTAGACTACGATACTGCTTGATACACTATTATTGTAACACACATTAATACAAATAATTATTAAATCCATAATTTCTTACCAATTTATTTCAATCCAGGCCCATCATTGACAATTTGCACAACCGCCCACCCCTGTTGTTTTAGTCATTTGATGCGCTGCCAATTACAATCCCAATCAAAATAGCGGCAATATCACGCAATTCACGGTCATGACGGTCATCTTCACGCCTCTGACGTTCACGCCATTCCCGCTCACTCTCGTAATGGCGCCGCCTCATTTCTCTTTCGTGCCGCTCATTTTCTTGACGCATTCGTTCGTCATGCCGCCGTCGTTCATCGTCACTGTGGTCTCTCTGATCATGATGATCAAGCTGTACTATTCCACTGCTTTGTAAGGGTCCTGGTGCTGCTGCAGCTACCGATGATACCATGCCAACTTGCATTATACCGAGCATTGAGTATATGATTACCTTTTTCGCCACACTTTTCATAGGAACACTTCCTTTTTGGTTAATGCTGAATCTATCTAGTTAAATACTACCCACCATTTTTTAGAATTTGTTTAGAATTTATTGGATAATTCAACATACCCCTTACAAACGACCTTACGGAGGAATATTCATACTAGCTTTGCTTCAAAAAGATAACTCCGTCCTTATATTCGGGCACAACTTCTATAATATCTTTTTGGAAACAATACTCGACATCATCCTGATGGTTTATTTCACACAAGCGCTTACCGTTCCGACTGTTTTTGGCAGTGGCGATGAGCCCATCTTTTGCCTGCAAATACATAAGCTGGGCAGCACAAGCAGCATCTGTTAACCGAGCTTCTGTTGCTGCTCTATGGATAATATCAACAAGAAACCCTGCACATAACGCATCTTCCAGGGAAAACATCCGGTCTGTTCCTGCACAAACAAGTAACACATCGTTGCCATACTCCAAAACTTTTTTACATACTGCATGCGCATTTAAAAAAGAACCTATTAGCGTCCGGTATGACCCTTGAGCAGCGCGAATAGCAACAGTTCCATTCGTTGTCGTCATGATGATATGTCGGCTTTCTACAACGTCCTTAGAAAACTCATACGGGGAGTTGCCTAAGTCAAAGCCGTCTATCTTAATAGACTGCCGTTCTCCGGCCAATAGACACAATCCTGTTTGTACTGCCTGCGCATGAGCCTCTTCAACCGAAACTACAGGATAAATTGCCTTACAGCCGTTAGCCATGGCTGTAGTAATACTGGTGGTTGCTCGGAAAATATCCAAAATAATGCAGACCGTATTAGATAAATCTATATCACTTACTTCCGCAGGCAAGAACGTAACATTAATATTCATAGAACTACCCCCATAAAAAAGCCGCACCCCGAAGGATACGACTTATTTTTGAATTATTACACTGCTCTTTGACTCATAACTAAAAGACATTCTTTACAAACATTTTTACCCTTGAAATCAGTTACCTCATCAGCACTTCCACAAAATACGCAAGCAGGCTCATATTTCCGCAAAATGATTCGGTCATTATCAGTATATATTTCGAGGCCATCCTTTTCTTCGATACCAAAGGTACGGCGCAATTCGATAGGTATTACCACTCTGCCGAGTTCGTCCACCCTTCTAACAATTCCAGTTGCTTTCATTTTCATTTCTCCTTCGTATTACCACGTTCGACAAAATGTTACAAGATAAATATACCAAATCATATAATACCTGTCAATTAGATTTTATTTTTTTAAAAAATAAATAGCAGAATCGAAATTAATCGAATCTGCTAAAGAAATCGCTATATAGTGTGCCTAAGATGATTTGTCGCGATTACTCTTTAACATCAAATAAAATTTTACAAGAAGAGCCCTGTTTTTTATCATCATACAGCCAGACCAACGGCTTAGTGCGCTTTAGCAAATAACCCCAGTCGATAGTGGCTGCTACTACCCTGTTAAAAGTGCGACTAGAAGAATCATTGAAACGGAGTGCTACCTGCATGGTACGATTATTATCATTTTTTTTAAGCTCAAATTGTTCTAAAATTCTTGTATCATCACTTTCCTGTAGGTTACCATAGACTTTTACCTGGCGGCCAAGGGTATTTTTCAATATTGTCTGGAGATTAGAGTATACACCGTCAAACCGACTGTTCATCAATACACCTACTTTCAAAATGCTTCTCGAACAATGGGAAGAGAGATACGCCACCGACAGTTACCGGAGTGTTTTTGCCTACCACTACAGCTCTGTGTCTAAACTAACTATATAGGGACTGGTATAAATTTGCAACCTTAATTTACCAAATGTTGCAAAAACAGGGCCGAAGTGGTACATATCCTGACTGAATGGGCATATCAACTAAGCGAAGTGTTGATTCAACCAATTGAAAAACATTAGATTATGTGTGGTAACTACACCTATGCTCTATCATACGAAAAGACTAGACAAATCGAATGATTCATCTAATCGTAGTAAATATTTGTACTAATACAGGATCAAATTGAGCACCAGCGCACCTCTGCAGCTCATTAATTGCAGCTTCATGGCTTATGGCTTTTCGATAAGGGCGGTCACTAACCATCGCATCATAGGCATCGGCTATGGCAACAATACGACATTCTAAGGGAATTGTATCACCCTTGATTCCTAATGGATAACCTTCTCCATTCCACCATTCATGATGCTTTAATATCCAGTCGGCAATAGGTAATAGATCTGTGGATGCCTGAGCAATGCGATAACCGATTTCACAGTGCTGTTGTATCTGTTCTCGTTCTTCTTTAGCTAACGGCCCAGGCTTATGAAGAATGCGGTCAGGAACACCAATTTTCCCAACATCATGAAACTCGGCAAACAATTGAATATCAGCAATCGCCGACCCCGGTATCCCTGCTGCACTTGCAAAACTTGCTATTAAATTTTGCAATCTATCGCCGTGAACCCCAGTGTCATAATCTCGCGCTGATAACATATTTTTAACAGTTTGGATTATCGATCCCTCAGTGCCAGCCTTGCGGTACAGTTTTTCTCGATACATTTTATTATCAGCGTCACGTAATAGAGCGCGTTTTGACTTATCAATATCACTAGAATATGCGTAACCGACCGACATTTCTAACGGAATGGCAACCTCAGCAAGCCTTTCATTTTCAGTCTGAATGGTATCGTGAATACGTTTATACATGGCCTCCATATCATTTGTAGTGACCCCTCGAACTACAACTGCGAATTCGTCCCCGCCAATTCTTGCAATAGTACTATTTTCTCCAAATGACTCTTGCAAAACTTTTGCCGCCCGAACCAGCGTTGCATCACCTTGCTCATGACCTAATGTATCATTAATAAACTTTAATCTGTCTATATCTACCGCAAATACACCAATTCCACTTTCACTTTGATGCTCAAAATCGGTTACTTCTCTTTCAAAATACGTCCGGTTATAAAGACCAGTCAAAGCATCATGGTAGCTGAAATACAATAAGCTTTCTTGTGCCTGCTGGCTTTGCGCTAAATATTTTTTTGCTCTTTCATGTTCTTGGTTGTAATGTTTTAGAATGATCACAAATACTACGGTATTAGCAATTATAGTAGTTGTTAACCCAATAAAAATGTCAATAAATCTTTCGGCATTACTAGAATAGCCGACAATTATCGAAGGATATTTATATTCCAATAATAAGAGAACACCTGATATGATTATAAAATAAGCGATTACCACACTTCTTCTAAAACCAGAAAATACAGTTGCCGCCACCGAGGAAAACAATATTATGTAGAACGCGATACTCCCTGAAATTCCCCCATTTAAAATCCATGAAACCGGAGCAATGATAAAGATAGCACTTATCAAAAGAAAAACGACAATTGTATATTCTTTCTGCACAGCAGATACATAGTAAAGAGCTGCCATAATAACCGCACTGACTATGCAAGTCAACACTAGTAAGGAATCTAAATCAAGCAGATAATTAGTGATCCCACTCCATACCGCTAAAATAAGGCCAAAAATTAATACTATGTTGAGCAATCTATGCTCAATTGAAAATTGAGTTTCATCTCCGATGAGCTTGTGCAATTCAATCCTCACCTGTTAGCAACACCTTCCTGATATCGACTTTCTCACTTGCTCGAACTCCAGTCACGCCGCACATATACTGGGGGGTACTGACTCCCACTAGGCGTCATTCGACAAGCTTACTATTTTCCCTGCTGCTTTAGGCCTTTTACCCATAGTAACATTTTAAGCATAACTCCTCTGAATATGCAAAAACTCTGTAGACGAGACTCGCCCACAGAGTTTTTACATTTGCCAGCCTCTATTTAATAATGTAAAATAAACTTGACATTTTGTTTAATTAATTATACATTTATAATATACTTGCATTATGAAAGGGGGTGCTGTATGACTAAATCAACAGCGCAGCTTAAAATAATAAATCGCCTGCATGTATATCGGGCAGAGCAGAGACTGACCCAAGAGCAGCTAGCAAAGGCGATTGGCGTAACAAGGGCGACTATTGTAGCGATGGAAGGCGGAGGTTATAACCCTTCTTTAGAGTTGGCCTTTCGTATTGCCCGTTTTTTCAAAACAGACATTAACGCTATTTTTTCGATTGAGGAGGAATCAGAATGAACAGATTTGACAGAGTTATTTTAAAAGTATTTTTGTATGAGTTGCCTATAATTTTGCTTTATTTTATCTCAATTTCTATATTTGGCTTGGAAGCGGCCGCGCAGAGAAATAGTTATGCAAAAGTCTGGTATGATTTTGGCGGATGCTTTGTCTTTGGATCATGGATGGTGGTTTCTCTTTGTCTCAGTATGAGGCTAACGGTGTCAGCCTCATGTAGAGAAAAAGTATTGGCGAAACTTACTTTTCTCAAAGAACGGGACGAACGCGAAGTACTCTTGACCGGACAGGCAGCCAAAAACACCATGCTGACTACACTTGCTATATTGCTCTTTTTATTTTGTCTTTCTTGTTTTCAGATTTCTATATACCAGGTACCGCCGGGGCAAGCTGTGGATGGAAAAAGCAGAGTGCTATCACTGGGTTTGCAGTTTGATTTCATTAACAGCACGACGAAAAAACCTCCTCAGACAGATGGAACTCTAGAAAAAGAAAATCTAGTATCCTACACTGCTCTGCCTCTCTCAAGTTCGTCAGTAATTATTGGCTTAATTGGTTGGCAAATTGTATCATACAATTACCTAATGCGCCGTGCTATGAAATAAACCAGATTGGAGCAAGTATCGGCCAGACCGCACTGATTAGACAAAGACAAGGGAACGCTGGTTGTGTCATTTAAGGCACTTCCACTGTCCCCTTGTCTTCTTTAGCTTCCACTAGTCCCATATGTTGGGAGTTACTCTTCCATTTCCTCGGTATCTTCAGTTTAATTCATCTTCTTCTAAGTAGTAAACGAAAGTACAGAGAGGTAACGAACAAGCTATTCCATAGACTAACGCTATAAAACTGGACTTAATTGTATAATCCCAAAATGTGCAATAAGCAAAGAAAAGTGCAATTGTTGAGGAAAACCCTAATATTACTCTAATCATACATAATATATCTTTCATACAATAAACCTCTTTCATTCTATTTTTCTTCCTCTAACTCAGGTATAACTACTAAATTACAAATTGAGTAGGAGGCTGGTAAATCGCAATAATAAACCCCCCAAGCCAATTGGTATGCTACCCCTAGATAGGACAATGAAAAAACAAATTGTCTTGTCTGGGGGTAATTTTATGCCACATAAGGAAAAAGTATCGACTGCTTTGAAGATAGATGTTTGCAAGAAATATTTGGCAGA
>Ga0316602_10000876_pt1 | contig 11354 bp, 7 predicted proteins | sample OWC_soil_day10_C_FD_203103 | JGI IMG/M metagenome (GOLD analysis project Ga0316602, IMG submission 203103) | Wetland soil microbial communities from Old Woman Creek delta, Ohio, United States - OWC_soil_day10_CT | ecosystem: Environmental > Terrestrial > Soil > Wetlands | place: USA: Ohio... | reverse complement strand
TAATCTGGGGCATCCACAAGCCCAAACCGTATAAGGCAATAACATAGCACAGATAACAGAAGGACAGATGCCAAACTTTGCCCATTTTGAATACATCCCATTTGTTAGCAGGTACAAAAGCAGCTTTTGCTTCATGTTCTTCTTTCAGTCTGCCAAGCAGCCATTCTTTCTCCTCTTTATCAAGGAATTTGGCTTGTTCAGGACGGTCAATCATGACAAAGTAGTTATAAAATCCTAACAATACAGCAGGTAGTCCTTCTAACACGAACAACCAGCGCCAGCCAGCCAAATCCATCCATTGAACATTTTGCATAATCCAACTGGAAATCGGCCCTGTTATAATGTTTGCCAATGCCATGCCACACATAAAGATGGAAACAGCACCCGCAAAGTACTTGCCAGGAAACCAGAAGGTCATATATAAGATGATACAGGGATAGAAGCCAGCTTCAGCAGCGCCGAGCAAAACGCGCAGAATACCAAATTGGGTTGAAGTTTGAACAAAGCCGGTAAATACGGTTACCAAGCCCCAACTGATAAGAATCCGGGTAATCCAGATACGGGCTCCGACTTTGTGCATAATAACATTGCTTGGTACTTCAAAGAAAAAGTAGGCGATAAAGAAGATACCGGCAATGAATCCAAACATACTTGCTGATATACCCAAATCTGCATTCATTTGCAATGCGGCAAAACCAACGTTTACCCGATCAATCATCGCCATGATATATAGTAACATCAGATAGGGCAACAATTTCCAGCGTAGCTTAGTTATTGTTCTTTGTTCAACTGCACTTACCATAATATTCCCTCTTTTCTATTATTTTTTTGATAAATATTATTTATTTAATGCTGCTAAAAATTCTTGGACTTCAGCATCACTCATTTTATAGGTATGTTCATCATCACTAGGGAATTGACCTTGTCTAACTTCTTGCGTATATTCTTTAAATGCATTTGTCAAAACTTCACCAACATTGGCATATTTCTTAACAAATTTCGGTGTGAAGTTATCATACATTCCAACCATGTCTGCATAAATGAGCAATTGACCATGAGTATACGAACCAGCGCCAATACCCAGGATAGGAATACCGGCTCTTTCGGTGATCGCTTTGCCTACAGCCGTAGGAATGCCCTCTACCAGAATGCTGAAGGCACCGGCTTCTTCCACGGCTTTGGCCTCATTCACAATCTTCATGGCAGCAGCTGCGCTGCGACCCTGCGCTCTGTAACCACCGATTTGACCCATAAGCTGCGGTGTCAAGCCGATGTGACCCATAACCAGGATACCTGCTTGCTGGATGGATTTAATCCGTTCAGCGATCATTGGGCCGCCGCCTTCCAATTTGATACAATCGGCACCGGCTTCTTTTATGAAACGTCCGGCATTAGCAATAGCTTGCTCATTGGAAATCTGATAAGACATATATGGCATATCACCAACAATAAAGGTATTAGGTGCGCCGCGACGGACAGCCGAGCAATGACGAATCATATCATCCATAGTTACCGGGAAGGTAGTATCATAGCCTAAGCTTACCATACCAAGAGAATCGCCAACCAGGATCATATCCACGCCAGCTTTTTCTTCCATTTTAGCTGTGAGATAATCATAAGCCGTAAGATATACGATTTTTTCACCCTTTTCCACCATTTGAGCAAAATCATTAATTGTCTTCTTTGCCATAAATACCGCCTCTTTTCATTTTTTCTATAAAGTGAGACTTAGCTTCAGTTGGGTTTTAACCCCATCTGAAGCTTAGTCGGACTTAGTTCATCGAAAAAACCGTCTTAAATATCTAATCCTGCGCCCTCAGTACAGGTACGCGCGAGTTTTTTGTACATTCTCAGTAATGGTGTTGTCTCTTTTACCGGGAATACTTTAGTTTTTTTGCGTTCTGCCAATACTGCCGCCACCTCTTCTGGGGTAGCTGGGTTACCCTTAATACCAACAATGTCCAGTTTACGAGCAGCGACATCCATCTTGATCATGTCACCATCTTCCAGATAAGCAATCGGGCCACCTTCCACAGCTTCAGGGGAAATGTGTCCTACTGCCGGTCCTCTGGTAGCACCGGAAAAACGTCCGTCAGTAAACAGGGCCACACTATTTGACAGTTCAGGCATATTCCATAATGCTTCTGTTGTCCTCAGCATTTCCGGCATGCCCGATCCTTTCGGACCCTCAAATCGAATGAACATAGCTGTTTTCGGACCAATTTTCCCACTCAGCAGTTCAGCAACAGCCTCTTCCTCAGAGTCAAACACCCGCGCTGTACCTGTAAAGTTGTGAATTGCCTCATCCACACCAGATAATTTAATGACAGCCCCTTCTGGTGCAAGATTACCCTTGAGGACTTTGATATTGCCTTGCGGCTTCACAGGGTTTTTGCGAGTTTTCACAATATCACTGGCCTGTACCTTATAGTTGGCTAAATAGCTGTTTACTTCGGCAAACCAACCGACTGCTTCCAGGTCGTCCAAGTTTTGACCGACAGTTTTACCGGTAACAGTCATGGCATCAAGATACAGAATATCTTTCAGTTCACGCATCAGCGCCGGTACCCCGCCTGCATACCAGAACAGGTCTGTCGGCCATTGTCCGCCGGTTTTCAGGCTGACAAGCACCGGAACCTCACGGTTAATGGCATCAAATTCCTGCTGATCAATGGCAATTCCCACTTCACGGGCAATTGCCGGCAAATGCAGCATCGCGTTGGTTGAGCCGCCTAGGGCCACGTGAACCATCATTGCGTTCAGGAAGTTCTTTTTGGTGATAAACTTACGGGGAATCAATGAATCTTTTACATTTTGAATAATTTGCCGGCCAGCTCTCCGGGCATAGCGAGTCAGATGGGTTGTGTACGCTGGAACCAGAGCATTGCCTGGTAAGGCCAAACCGAGCGCCTCTGACATACATTGCATAGTACTTGCCGTACCAATAAACTGGCAAGCACCGGCACTGGGACAGCAGTTACGAGAATAATACATCAATTCTTGCTCAGTCATTTCGCCTTTGGCGTACTTGTCGCCAGCTCCATAGAGAATCTCGGAAGACATATAATTAGGGCCGCTAAGCATGGAGCCACCAGTAACATGGATAGTAGCCATATCCAGGCGCATCATGGTCATCAATTGCGCCGGTACGGATTTGTCACAAGAGGCCATAAAAATACTGCCGTCAAAGGGTGACGCCAAAGCATGTATTTCAAACATAAATGACATGATTTCCCGGCTAGCCAGAGAATAATTCATTCCATCATGCGCCATGGCAATACCATCACAGATATCAGTAACCGCATACACGGCTGGCTTACCTTGTGATTCATAAACTCCAATTTTTGCTTCGTCAGCCAGTCCACCTAAATGGCTGCTGCCAGGATGGCTGTCGCCATGCACAGTATCTATTAGAATCTGAAGTTTTCCCAGATCCGCATCTTCCCACTGCATCCCGGCTCTCAGACCGTCTCCCTGGTAATTGACTTTTCGTAAGTTTTGACTACGACTGCAACCACAACTCATATAATCCAACCCCCTAAAATTTATGACCTTTGCTTATTTGCCAAGATACTGCAAGGTCGTTGTTTATCATTAACTTTCCACTAACACATATTGACAATGTTCTTATAGCAATTCCAGTACTTTGCGGAGTGAATTTTGCTTGCCAAAACCACCAGCCTTAGTAACCAAATGTACACCATCACAGTTACTGCCAACAGCTTTGCAAACCGGTATACCAGGAAGTATTTCCCGTTCAAGATCAATTAATCCAATCCCTAAGGTATTGCAAATACTTGTTGTTGTACCATCACCAGAGATAACAAGGTTCCGCAGCCCGTGCTTCTCAACAATTTCTTTGGTAAGCTGACCCAACAAGTTGGTTACGACCTGACCATGCTTTTGCACTTGTACCGATAAACTTAACGCACCTGCGTCATTGCGGTTTTTAAGCAATGTATCAGTCACAACTACCGGAATCCTTCCGTCAGCCAGCACTGTCTCAACGCTGGTTATCACCCGCTGCAATTCTTCGGCTGCGCTGCCGCCATAAATTACATCTGTTTGAATAGCAATCAATTCGGTGTTGGGATAATCTAAGACACTGATTACTTGCTCGGCAGTAACATGATTCAAGGTCCCTGCAACAATCATCGTTCCTTGTCGCAAACGCAAATGTTCTTGCGCAACTACCTTCCAGGCGATAGGTAACTTACTTGCCAAACCGGCAGATCCAACAGAGAGACAGGGAATATCAAGTTTGCTGATGGCAATGGCAATATTACGTAAATCTTCATCGGTCACTGCGTCAACAGCAATTAAGTTAATTCCTGCCATGTAGAGCTCGGTAAACTTTTGCGTGAGTTTTTTTTCTCCCTGCCGTACGTCAGTCAATGTTAAAACCGCTACAGGAATCTCAGGAGAAGACTTAATGATGGATGGAACATAGCAGATAGGAAGTGGATTACTGCTATCGCCCCAAGCCTGTACAATCTGCAAATAGCCATTTTCTACAATTCTGCCATGGGCAGGATAGGACGGAACAATAATCGCGAGACTAAAGGCTAGCGATTCCATCATTGCTTTTACTTCTTCAGCAATATTTCCCCGCAGAGTAGAGTCAATTTTTTTGTAGAAGCGGCGAAAACCAAGTTTAATGAGCTCAGACCCGGCTTGGTAGACCCGATCATAGGCAGCCTCTGCCGAGACCTTACGTGAGTTAGTGTTAATCGAAATCACGTCAATTCCCGTACAGTGCTTTATTAGTTCTGTGTGGTTAAGCACAACTTGCGTACTAAAACCAAATTTTCGAAATTGTACTCCCGCATCATTTGCACCAGTTAGGTTATCTGCAATAATCGCTAGCCGCTCCATTATATATCTCCATCCTCATTTACATAGTAGTATATGCATTTTTCATGCCAACTTTCATTATAATCTCATTTTCTATAAAAAACGCAGTAAATTCAAGACTATTGTCACAATAGCATTACTATTTGAAAATCCGCACAGCCATACTAATATTACAAAATGAAAGCCAGGTATATAGTCCACGCTATATACCTGGCATAATAGCTATATTCTAATTAGTTTTGCCGCACTTATTGCAAATTGAAATCATTTCTTTCATTTTGAAAGCATTTTATTTTTCGCCAAATCGTTGTTGTGCTAATTCCTAAAATTTTTGCCGTTTTCTCGTGACTGCCTGTTTCCTTCAGAACCTGCATTATTATGGCATACTCTATTTCTTCCATAGTTCCTTTGGGCACTGTTCTAACTTCATCACCCTGACAATCATCGCTTGCATCTAAAACTTTTTTTACATCATCGCTACTTACCATGGTATCTTTTTTAAGAATCATTAACCGCTCGATGACACCCTCTAACTCCCTAACATTTCCCGGCCACTGATAACGTGCCAGAACACTCGCGGCCCCGGCACTAAACTGCAACGATTGTTTAAATAGCTTGGTTGAGAGTTTTTCACCAATAGCTTCGACTAACAAGGGTATATCTTCCGGTCTGGCAGCAAGCGGCAATAGCCTTAGCTGCAGAATACTTAATCGATGATAAAGATCCCGGCGAAACAATCCCTTTTCTATTAATTCTGGCAAATTTCTATGGGTTGCCGCTATTATACCTACATCCACCGGGATGACCTTATCCCCGCCAACCCGCATAATCTCACGCTGTTGCAGCACCCGCAGCAATCTGGCCTGCATACCCAACGAGACTTCACCTATTTCGTCAAGAAAAATCGTCCCTTTGTCAGCTTGCTCAAACAAGCCTTTTTTGCCGTTTTTGCGAGCGCCGGTGAACGCCCCAAACTCATAGCCAAAAAGCTCACTTTCCAACAAGCTTTCCGGCAAAGCTGCACAATTAACAGCAACAAAGGGACCCCTGCAGCGCTTACTATAGTTATGAATACTTTGCGCAATAATTTCTTTGCCAGTCCCCGTATCACCATTAATTAGAATTGTCGAATCCACGCAAGCATAGCTCTTAGCAGCCTCCAAAGTTTCCTGCATAAATGTATTGACTGTGATAAAATCATCAAAATTATAGGTAGCCTTGTAGCCACTTTCGGTTAGAGCCTTGCTTGTCTTATCTTTGTCCTTAACAGAAAACGGCGCTTCGGTAATTGTTACTATTGCACCCACTGTTTGTCCGCTGACAAGCATGGGTACAATCCGGCAAGTAAAGTCTTGATCGCCACCATCATTCAGTGCTGCCATTCTTGTCTGTCCATACCGTAACGTATCATCCAGATTTATGTCCGGAAAAACAGTGGCGGCAAGATAGCCCACAATCTGCGCTTTATTCTTGTTCAGCAATTTTTCTGCCGTATGGTTAACATACGCAATTCGCCGCTGACTGTCAATAACAACTATGCCTTCTCCGATAAACTCCATAATGGCTTTGAACTGCTCCAGTTTTACCTTGTCCACGCGTCCAGCCAAAACCAACTCGCGCGCTCGGTATACCGACTTAAACACAGTTTCACGCCCTACTGTTATTGGAAAACAGGGAATGGTATCCATATCAGCTGATGGTTCACCACCCTGACTGTCAGCTATATCCGCAATTTCTTTTACAATCGCTACAATCTCTGATAGATCTTCTCCTTGAATACAAGTTAAAATCTTAGTCTTAATTCCCAGGATGTCAGCAACAACTGTGGCGTCAGCAATTATAGCATCACCAAATAGCCCTACAGTCTGCCGAGCGGGGGTCAAGTTCCCGTTTTTTTCCAGCCACTCCTTAACCCCCTGCAAGCTCTGCAAAATATCCAACATACTTGGCCGGAGAGCAACAGTAGGAATAGTAACCGTTGTCTTTATAGTCTCACTAAAGGTCGCATAACAAATAAGTGCATCCGCTCCTCTTTCGCTGAGCTGCTGCGCAATGGCAATACTATCTTCCCCTGAGGCCACAGCCACATGGATCTTTTCTCCCCATTCACTGAATAAATCCAAAGCACGCAAAGTGAAATCTTTATTAGGAGCAATAAGTGCAATTTTATTTGTCTGCAAGTTTAATCCTCCCCAATACCATATCGCTTGAAGAATCACCTGTCAGCAGGCGGTTTCTTGCTTAAAGCTTGATCACAGCACCTTTAGCCGCCGAGCTTGCTAACTTGGAATAGATGCCTAAATAACCGCGGGTAAATTTAGGCTCCGGTCTTTGCCATTTTTTCAGCCTTGCACTAATTTCCTCATCAGAAAGATGCAGCTGCAGCAGTCCCTTAGTAACATCTATAGTAATCTTATCCCCGTTTTCTACGGCAGCTAACGGCCCGCCCTCCGCTGCTTCCGGCGAGATGTGTCCAACAAAGCAGCCATTATTGGTGCCCGAAAAACGTCCGTCAGTAATCAGCGCTGTTTTCTTGGCCAAGCCCATACCATAAAGGTACTTCATTGCTTTATACATTTCTCTCATACCCGGGCCGCCTTTCGGCCCTTCGTAGCGGATAACTACAACATCGCCTGCAGTAATACCGCCATTCAATATGGCCGCTTCTGCAGCTTCTTCAGAATCAAACACTTTGGCGCTGCCTGTGAATACATGCATAGCCGGGTCAATTGCCGCCGGTTTGGTTACCGCTGTCTCCGGCGCAAGATTTCCCCTTAAAATTGCTAACCCTTTCTGTGTTCCAAAAGGTTTGTCCAGCGTGCTAATCACGTTGTAATTAAAGGGGTATTTGAATTTATAGTCTGCCAGGTTTTGTTCTACCGTTTTGCCGCTTACGGTAATGCTGTCTTTATTAAGCAGGTGCTTAATTTCTTGCATCACCTTCGGAATCCCTCCCGCCTGATGAAAATCTTCCATATCATACTGCGAGGCCGGATTTACTTTGGCAATCTGCGGCGTGGACTGACTGAGCCTGTCATAGGCTTCCATCATGGTCTCAGCCTCAATGCCCAGTTCTGCCGCAACAGCCGACAGGTGCAACACGGCATTTGTCGATCCGCCGGTAGCCATCAATACCCGGATGGCGTTCTCCAGCGACTGATAGGTAATGACTTTGTCAGCCGTTATTTGGCTAGTTACTAACGAGACTATGGCCTTACCCGTATTTTCTGCCAGCCTCAGCCTATCTGCATAAACGGCAGGCACAAGGGCCGCTCCCGGCAAGGACATTCCCAGCGCTTCTGCCAGACAGCACATCGTATTCGCCGTCCCGTAAAAAGCGCAAGAGCCACAGGTCGGTCCGCATAGTTCCTCTAACTGTTCATAGCTTTGTTCGTCAATTTTATCACTTTTCAACATACCCAAGGCTTCTGACATTGTTGTTAAATCAGATTTCCGATTATCAAATGTTACGCCGCCAAGCATCGGCCCACCATTTAGAAAAATAGCCGGGATTTTAAGTCTGGCCGCTGCCATTAACATTCCTGGGACAATCTTGTCACAGGAGCCTAACATAACAATACCGTCTAACCGATGAGCTTCAACCATTACCTCAATATCGTTGGCAATTAGGTCCCGCGACGGTAAAATATAGTGCATGCCTGCATGTCCCTGAGCCGTACCGTCACACGCACCAATAACGCCGAATTCCGCAACAGTCCCGCCAGCCCGGTAAATACCCTTGCGCACATGTTCAGCAACCTGACGCAGGTTGGCATGACCAGGTACTAGTTCATTCCAGGAGTTAGCGATACCAATAACAGGTCGGTTCAAATCATCATCAGAATACCCCACTGACTTAAATACACTGCGGTTGAAACACCAATCGGGTTTGTTTAAAATATCGTTGCTTCTATTTCCCATAACCTTTGTTCCTCCCTCTATTGTTTTTGATTCACTATAAAGCGGCTTTTTGCTTAGCCAGTTCAATGGCTACGTCAATAATCAAGTCTTCTTGTCCGCCTACCGTTTTGCGCCGTCCCAGTTCCAACAAGATATCACGCGCATCTACCCCAAACTTCTCAGCCGCCCGACGGCTATGAAGCATAAAGCTTCCGTAAGCGCCGGCATAACCGATTGCCAATGCCTCATTACTAATGATCTGAGGACGGTCCATCATATCGTCGATAACATCTTTGCCTAGATCCATAAGTTTATAAAAATCAACCCCGGTTTCATAACCCGCCTTGCTCATTGCGGCAATCAGTACTTCCAACTGAGCATTGCCAGCCCCGGCACCCAGTCCACGCACAGTACCGTCCACCGACGATGCGCCAGCCTCAATCGCAGCCAGCGTATTGCCAACTGCCAAGCCCAAATTGTTATGGGCATGAAAACCTACAGGAACCGATACCGCATCCAGTACGCTCTCAATCCTAATTTTAATTTCGGCTGGCAGCATCGCTCCGGCCGAATCGGTTATATTAATCCGGTCCGCACCGTAGCTTTCAAACTTTTTGGCTTGCTCCACCACTTTTTCCGGTGATGCCATATGGGACATCATCAAAAAGCCGACAGTCTCCAGTCCATTTTGTTTGGCAAATTTAATATGCTGTTCGCCCGTATCGGCTTCAGTAACATGGGTAGCCACCCGTACGGTATTCAAACCGTACTCCATAGCCACCTGCAGATCTTCCACTGTGCCGATTCCAGGAATCAATAAAACGGCAAACTTTGTTTTCTTTAAAACTTTGGAAACTGCTTTGAAATACTCTTCGTCTGTGGCTCTGGCAAAACCGTATTGCATGGATGATCCACCGATACCGTCGCCATGACCAACCTCTATGGTATCTACACCGGCTGCATCCAGTCGGGCTGCAATAGTCGCCATTTGTTCAGGTGTCATTTGGTGACTGACGGCATGCATTCCGTCACGCAGTGTTGTGTCAAAAATTCGTATTGATTTCATTTCATTACCTCCCCGGACTTCAGTTTTGCATAATGTTCTGCAACAGCTACAGCAGCGGACGTAATAATATCGAGATTGCCGGAGTACTTAGGTAAATAATCTCCCCTACCTTCGACTTCTACCATCGTAACCACACGATCGCCGTCAGCATATGGTTCCACCTTCAAACGATAACCTGGTACATATTGTCTCAAATCCGCTACCATGGCATTCACAGAGTCAATGATTTCCTTGATTTTGCTGGTATCGCATTTGGTATAGATCGTATTGCGCATCATGATCGGTGGATCAGCCGGATTGAGAATAATAATCGCTTTGGCTTTTTTTGCCCCGCCAACCTTCACTAATGCATCGCGGGTAGTCTGTGTAAATTCGTCAATATTCTGTCTGGTACCCGGACCGGCACTCAGACTGCTAAGTGTGGCAACAATTTCCGCATACTCTACCGACGCGACCCGGTTAACCGCATAAACAATCGGCACAGTTGCCTGTCCACCACAGGTGACCATGTTAACGTTGCATTCATTGATATGCTGCTCCATATTTACTGCTGGAACCATATACGGGCCAACTGCGGCCGGAGTCAGATCAATCGCAAAAATCCCTGCCCCTTTTAATAACGGTGCATGCTTGGCATGCGGTCTGGCACCAGTGGCATCAAATACAAAATCAATTTTATTTTTAGCATGATATGCTAACAGACCATCAATACCTTCGGCAGTGATTGCAATGCCGAATTCCTTCGCCATTCGCAGACCTTCCGATTCGGCAATAATACCTGCCATCATCACCATTTCCAAATTTTCACTGCGACGAATCTTCATCATTAAGTCAATTCCAATGTTACCTGGGCCAATAATAGCTGCCCGTAATTTCTTTTGCTCCAAATTACCCATCCTCTCTAATCCTCTTCGCTATGTTAGTTCGGCATTGTCAAACACAGTTCGTACTTTCACCTAAAAAAATTTAATACCGAATAAAAAACTTGAAATTAATCCTTAAACCCCAATTGATGCGAAATATCCTTGGCAGTCCTTACCACTCTGATGGCAATTTCATCAAGCTGGGGCACCAACAGCCTGCTAGCCGGTCCCGAAAGGCTAATCGCGGCGATAATTGAGCCGGAACTATCTTTTACCGGTGCGGCAATACATTGTAAGTCCTGCTCAAACTCCTGACTGTCGAAAGCATATCCCATTTCCCGTACCTGCTGTAGCTGATAAAGCAGTTCCGGCAAGTCTGTCACGGTATTACTTGTGTATTTTTGTAATACACGGTCATAATATAAATCCAAAATTTGCTGCTTATCCAGACCTGAGAGCAACACCTTACCAACACCTGTACAATAAGCCGGGTTGCGACCACCGACTTGTGATCGTATACCAACTGATCGCAAACCATCCACTTTATCGATATAAACAACATCTTCACCGGAAAGTATCGCAAGATGCGTTGTTTCCTGATAAGTAAGCGATAACTCCTTCAGGTACGGCAACGCAATATCTCGCAAATCTAGATTGGCGATATAAGCCTG
>Ga0316602_10000871_pt1 | contig 11401 bp, 5 predicted proteins | sample OWC_soil_day10_C_FD_203103 | JGI IMG/M metagenome (GOLD analysis project Ga0316602, IMG submission 203103) | Wetland soil microbial communities from Old Woman Creek delta, Ohio, United States - OWC_soil_day10_CT | ecosystem: Environmental > Terrestrial > Soil > Wetlands | place: USA: Ohio... | reverse complement strand
TGGGTACGCATATTAGCGCCAGCCCAGAGGATAATCCCAATCGACTCTGGATACCGGCCTTCTGCTGAAATATAATCGCTAATCACCGCATCAGCCATCTTTTTGCCTGTTTCCCAAGCAAGCTTCGTCGGCAGCAGACGAGGATCAATCCCGTAAAAATTTCGTCCTGTCGGCAAAACATCCGCCCTGCCGCTCGTCGGCGCACCAGCCGGTGCAGGCTCGATAAACTCACCGTCCAGCGCCCGCAGCGTATTCGTCATTTCCTGTACTGTCTTACCCAGATTCGGCGCAATATCAGTGCAGACATACCGGCAGACAGCACGCAGATCTTCCTGCAAAGCTGTCACCATTTGTCCGTAATCACGCAGCTTAAACAAATCTTCTACTGCCTCTTCCTCAAAATCCCGCTCCATTAACGCTTCCATAATTTCTGCACTTGCCTCACGAATACGGTCTGCCATACAGCCGTAGGTGATACTTTTGCCTGCCACCATTTGCGCACTGTTTTCCAAGAGCTCGTAATAATCATAGCCGTCTTTTTTTGCCAGCGTCTGTGCCAGTGAAGGCACCTGCCCATTCTCGATTTTCGTTAATGCCAACAGATATTCCCGCAAAACCTCGCCCTGCGGCGGATTGCCAAGAATATGCAGACCAACGCGTATCTGCATATTCTTGATATCAGTCACATACTCATGAATTCTGCCGACATACGCGTCGAAATCTTCCTCCGCACCCTGGGCAATATCCTGTTCCAAATGTGCTTCCACGATTTTTTCCCGAATCAATGGAATCGCGCTTTCGGCTTTTTCTGGCTGACTGATTTGGAAATGGCAATAATCATCAACCAGCTTTTCTAATTCCTCTAGCTCATCATAGGTACCGGCATTGCTCATCGGAGGCGTCAGATAGTCAATCAGACAGGCCGCACCACGACGTTTTGCCTGTACCCCTTCGCCTACAATTGTGACAATATACGGATAAATATCCGGCAGGTCGCCAATTGAAATATCTGGGTAGCAATCATAGGACAAGCCTGACCCTTTACCTGGCAGCCATTCCAAAGAACCATGTGTCCCCACATGAACGACTGCATCTGCCTGCCAAATATTCCGCAGCCAATAATAATAGGCCAAATAATGATGGGTCGGCGATGAATCAGGCGAATGATAAATTTTGCCTGGGTCTTCACCAAAACCACGCGGTGGCTGGACAGTAATCAGAATATTGCCGTTTTTCAGCCCTGGAATCAGCAAATGATCATCATAATTGAATACCTTGCCGATTGGCTCACCCCAGCAATCAATCATCTGTGTTTTTACCTTAGCCGAAAATGTATCAAAAAGCAGTTGATATTCTTCTTTACTTACTTTGCCAATCGCTTGTTGAATCTGTTCATCAGTCATAAACCGGCGATCATTTGTCGCACAGCGAATAACTTCTTCCATAAAGCTTTTGCTATCCTCTGGAATATGGTCAATCGTATATCCCTGCTCCTGCATAGCTGCCAACAGCAGGCGTACGCTTTCCGGCGAATCCATGCCAAATGCTGTACCAATATTCGAATTTTTCGGCGGATAATTATGGAAAATAATCGCAATTTTTTTCTTGGCATTCGGTTTATGCCGCAAAGCCGCCCACTTACCCGCCCGTCGCACCAGGAGATTAATCCGTTCCGAAATCGGCACATAGCTGACCATACCATCGTCATCCTTATGCTTACCAGAAATAGGAATGGCATGAATCATCCCATCGAATTCCGGCAGGGTAATGCTGATGGAAACCTCCATTGCCGACAGGCCTTCGATGCTTTCCCGCCATTCCTCGGTCGGACTCAAGAGTGTATATGCCTGTAGCTGCGAAATGTTCAATTCTTCTAATACAGAATAAGCAAGCGCGCCGGAAGCCGTCAAGGAGAACTTCATCGTATTAATCATGACATCAATCCATGTCTTGCCATCTTTCATAAAATAATTACGGATTGCTTCTTCCAAGCCTGGCGCACCCAGCTCAGGCTTAGCAACACCATGACTAAACACAGCAACAACATTAAAGCCCTGCCGCTCACATTCCTCAATTACCGCACTTTGATAAGCAAGATTATCCATCAACCACTCATTGCGATAAAATAAAAGTCCGATTGTTGGACGACCCGACTGACAGAAATCCTGCTCATATTCCGCCAAATCGGTATATACCTTTTGCGTCCGCGGATGATAAATCCCGTTCCAAAGCAGTGGCTTCGGCAGCTCAACCTGACAAGAAGCCTGCGCAAAACGTTGGAACAGCCACAGCCATAAATTTTTGTAATTTTCTATGCCGCCATAGGTTTCATATGCTTCGATCAATTGATGATCCTCATCAGTAAACCCAACCGAATCCTTTTCCTCAGACTCATCACCGGCTGTGATTTTATAGAGTATGTTATGCTGCCGAAAAAAGCGGCGAGCACCCTTGAAAAACGGCACATCAATTCCCAGCCCCATCCAGTTCATAATGACAACTGTTGCACCAGCCAGCTTCTGCTCCCATTCCGCGTCCCAGACAGCCTCCTTCTCAACAATATAAATTTCCCCTTCGCCCGGAAAGCGGCCTTCATTCTCAGCCATTATTTTCCCTCTGGCAAACAAAGTATACCGAATATCTGAATTAACGACAAAAATCATTTTCCCCATCACATTCACTCCCCTTCTTCATTTAGAACTTGTCCAGCTTTTCACACAGCTACACGCACCTGAAAACCAAGTCTGTATAGGATAACGATCATAAAACAGGAAAACAATCGGAATAATAAGCAAAGTAAATACCGTAGATGACAGCAATCCCCCAATGATTACCCAGGCCATACTTACCCGCGTCTCTGCCCCTTCACTTAAAGACAAAGCGGTGGGCAGCATCCCAACCACCATGGTAATGGTGGTCATAAAGATAGGTCTCAGGCGGGTCTTACCGGCTTCCAGCAATGCCTCATAAGCACTCTTCCCCCGCCCCATTAGTGTCAGCGTATAATCAAGCAGCAACGTGCCGTTTTTAGCTACAAGTCCATCCATGACTAAAAAACCAATAAGCGAATAGACATTAATAGTATTATTGGTAAATAGGAGCAATAGCAAGCTTCCTATTAAGCCTAACGGTAATGATAACATCCGGATTATCGGGGTAAACGCCGATTCATACAGTACAGCCAGCAGCATATATACCAACAGCAGGGATAAGAGTAATGCCTGGATAATTTCACCATAGCTGCTCCCCATATTAGCCGCCTGACCACCCAAACGGTAGGTCACGCCCTCAGGCAACCCTTCTTGCTTAATTAAACTTTCCAGTTCTTGCACCACTTCGTTTAACGGGCGATCAGTTACATTGGCTTGGACAATAACAGTGCGCTGCTTATTAATTCGGGTAACACCTGTAGGGCCAACGCTTTCTTCAATATGGGCTATATCCCCCAAAAATACCGTCTTATTATCAGCCTTAACTGGAATGGTTGTCAGATCAGAGGGTTTAAAACTATCACTGCCCTTGAGCCGAACAACAATATCGGTATCCCGCCCATTATTTTGGCTGTCATTTGGCAGTACGCCAGCCTTTTTCCCACTAATAGCGCCAGAAAATGCTTCCTTAACATCCTGCACCGAGGTATTGAAAAATTTCATCCGGTCTCTGTCGACTGTTAGTTTGAATTCAGGAATCCCTACCCGGTAGTTACTCCGGATATCTTTAGTACCTGTAACCTTAGTCAGTATTTTTTGCATTTTATAGGAATATTTAACCAAACTATCCATATCTGACCCCAGCAAATAAATCAATAGCGAGGAATGCTCTTCGCCGCCACCTGTCGAAATACCGGCTACCGATGACTTTGATTCAGAAATTCGTACCGCTGCTTGGGGAAGATTATTTTTGGCAAAACTTCTGGTTGCATCAGTAATTTGCCAAACGCTGCGACTGCGTTCTCTTTTACCAACAAGCTGCACAGTCAGCTTGGCTTTGTTACTGCTGACCAAACCTATATCACTTAAACAATAAGTCACTTCCGGGATTGTCAGTATATACTGTTCCAACTCATTCACTACCGCATCTGTCATCTCCAGATTTTGACCTACTGGTAATTCAACAGAAATCTGGAAGCTGCTTTCATCTGTCAGCGGCATATACTCGGCGCCAATAATCCCTGTTGGCAGCAACAAAATAGTAGCAATAAACAAAACAAGGACAGCAGCAACTACCCGCTTACCATGATCTAGGCTCCAACACAACAGCTTCTCGTAGTTTTTAACTGCTGCTGTTTCTAGCCTGTCCATAAACGCCCATATTTTTCCTGAAGTCAGCGCAGGCGCAGCCCCGGCGACAAATAAACGTGAGGCCAGCATAGGCGTCAGCGTAAATGATATGAACAACGAAAACAACGTGGCAAATACAATCGTTAAACCAAATTGGCGAAAATACTGACCAGTCATATCGGTCATAAAGGCAATCGGCAAAAATACGACCACATCGCACAAGGTCATCGCAATCGCGGCCATACCAATTTCATTGCGTCCTTCTTCAGCAGCTACTGCCGGCATTTTTCCCATTTTCCGATGCCGGTGAATATTTTCCAGCACAACAATCGCATCATCAACTAATATCCCAATACATAAAGCCATACCCATTAAAGACATCATATTAAAGGTAAATCCTACCGCATACATAACCAAAAAAGTTGAGATTAACGAAGTAGGTATCGCAATCATGACCGCAACTGTTGAACGCCAGCCGCGCAGGAACAAAAACAGTACTAAACCAGTAGTAATTATGCCCTCGACCAACGCAGTCAGTGTATTTTTCAAGGATTTATCAATATAAGTAGCGTCATTAGCCACCACTATAAACTGATATTCTGGATATTCGCTGCGCAGCGCTGCCATTTGCACTTGTACAGCCTTCACAGTATTGACAATATTGGCCTCACTGTTTTTATACACCTTCAAAGAAACCGTATCATCCCCGTTTACCCTAGCATAACGGCTTACACGACTGTCTTGCTCAATTACCTCCGCGATCTCAGTTAACGGCACAGCTGCACCGTTCGCATTAGCAAGATATACTCGCTTAATTTCATCTGGTGAATTGTAACGGGCGACCAAACGCACATCACTTTCCATCGTATCTGTGTGTACCGAACCAGCAGGCAGCAACAGATTATTTTCTTCAATGCGGTTTGCAATCTGATCTAGCGACAAATTGTACAATGCTAATTTATCGCGGTCAACTAAAACGGCCACTTCCCGGTCACGGCCGCCGCCAACTGTAATATCAGAAACACCATCAGCCCGCTGCAACCGTTCTTTAAAAATCTGATCAGCCTTGCCATAGATATCAGACAACGTATATTTGGCTTTTACCGCAATTTCCATAATTGGCTCAGCGTTGGCGTCCCGCCTGATTATCACAGGCTCATCGACCTCATCTGGCAGATTTTTGCGTACCCGGTTGATCGCCTTAGACGCATCAATGGACGCAATATCGGCATTGGCCGTATAGTCAAATTCTAATACAATCGTAGCTTTTTCCGGCTTAGCTATTGCAAGAATTTTCTGTAGATGAGTCAGTGAAGCCAGTTCCTTCTCCAAAGGTTTAATAACACTTTCTTCAACTTCCTCCACACTGGCGCCGGGATATTCAACTGATATGGAGAAATAGGGATTATTTAGTGCCGGCAATAACTCAACCCCGATGTGAAAGAAGCTATATAAACCAAGCACCACAAATAACATAACAATCATTGTTATGCCTACAGGACGTTGAATGGAAAAGCGAGTAATATTCATAAGGATTTTCCTCGTTCTTCCGTTTCAACCACCGTATCCTGTTTAAGGCGGGCTATATTACTGACCGCCACGCGCTCCCCATCGTTAATGCCTGTAAGAATCTCCACAGAATCATCATTGCGTTGTCCGGTTGTCACCAGACGTTGTTCAGCTTGATTATTATCATTAATTACAAATACATATTTCTTGCCGTTTTTTTCTAAAATAGCCGTTTTGGCAACAACTAAAGTCTGCGGTCTAAGTAATCCTGTAATATCAGCATGAGCAAACATACCGCTTCTAATCGCCGATTCTCCCTGCGCAAGCGCCAGCCTGACAGTAAAAGCCTGAGTCTTGGCATCACTTGCCGGACTCACATAAATAATCGTGCCAGGATAGTCCTGCCCCAACGAATCAATAGTCACCTTCACCTGCATACCTGTACGGATTTGGGCGGCATTCTGTTCAGAGACCTGACATTCAATGTAGTTACTACCATTATCGACAACAGTCAGTAGTTTTTGACCTGCCTTGACGAAGGCTCCCTCTTCAACTTGCCGATAACCGATGATCCCGTCCCGTGGTGCACGCAGTATCCTATCTTCATACTGTTTTTCTAAGGCTTCCAGATTGTATCTGACCTTAGCCAGTGCAGCCTGCTTGCTTGCCAATACTGCGGGAATCCCGCTGTCCATCGCCTGTTCCTGTAACGCCGCCAAAACAGCCTTGGTATTAATCATTTGTTGTTTCGCGATATCAAATGCCTCACGGGAAACAGCGCCACTATTATGTAAGGATTCATAACGCTGATAATTAGCAAAATTCCGCTCATAATTAGCCTCAGCTTTTTGATAGTCCGCTTCATAAGCGGCTTTTGTTTCAATGGTTTCGGCACTAGCCTGCTGGATAGCTGCTGTTGTCTGCGCAATAGATAGTTCGATATCCAGAGTATCCTGCACAACCAGCACTTGCCCGGCCGTTACTAACTGCCCCAATTCAACGGCAACCTTTGTAATATACCCTTTATACTTGGGCGCAATATCGATCTGTGCTGCCGCTACTGTCTGGCCGCTTAATACAATTCTTGACAACATATCCTGCCGTAAAACAGTCTCTACTGTAACCAATGGTTTTACTGCACTAGTCTTAGCCATATTCCCTGCACTAGTATTATGGGTTTTCCAAAATAGCATGGCTCCGAAACAAACTACAGCAACCACCACAACTCCGAGCATCAGCCAGCGTTTTCTGCTGTTAAGAATTTTTCTCATTTTCAAAGTTGTTCACTCCATTCATTCAAACTGCCAGCTATGACGGTAGTCCGCTTGGAAAACTGTTAAATCCGGCTCAGAGAAGATAATGGACAAAATGCTCAAAGTCTGCTCTTTTAGGAAAAGAAATTGCCTGCTGCGGACATTTTGGCAGACAACCGCTGCATAATACAACACACTCGTAAGGATTGACAACCACTGCCTTTTGCTTTGCTTCGTCAAATTCGTATACCTTTTTAGGACAAAAATCAAAACAAATTTTGCATCCCTGGCAGCGTGACTCGTCAACCGTCGGATACCAGTCAATCAGTTCTCTGGCAGTCGTAAGTTCCCGTTTTTTATGGGGTTTTATTTCATCACTATTCATACATATTTCCCTTTCATCGCAAATTACCAATAACCGCCAACTAATATGCCTAATTAACGATTTTGGCAAAGTTTGTCCATTAAAATACAGCTTTTACCCCTATTACATAATTACGCCCACCACACGGATAACTGGCATAACCGTCATAGTACTTGTCAAAAATATTGTTAATAGTAAGAAATGTCGTATATTCCTTACTTAATTTCCAATTGACATCAGCATCCCATACCCAATAACTTTTCTCGATATAATTGTAGTATTTAGGGTCTGTTCTATCAAATGCCGCTGTCCCTTTAACATCAACACTTACTTTTTCATTCGCGTAGGATACACCAATATTCCAGGTCTTTTTAGGAATATTGGTGTCTTGAGTATAGGCCGCGCTGCCGCTTTTATTTTGGGCATCCACATAGTTAAATCCGACAAATCCTTTTAGTACAGGAGTCAACTGTTTACTTACCTGAAGTTCAATGCCATCGGCTTTTTGCTTATCGACATTTGACGGTATCCAATGTTGGTTGTTTACATTTGTACCAATATCCTTCCAGGTAATGGCATATGACAATTTACGTTTAAAATATGCGACCTTCCCTTCGGTAGTATCATCAAATTTGTGGTTCATACCTACTTCCATACTCCAGCCGGTTTCCGGCTTTAAATCAGGATTGCCATCATAGGTATAGGTCTTCGAACCATAGGTGCTTACCTGATGCGGCCAGTACAAATCATCAAACCGCGGAGCGTGAAATACTTCTCCCCATGATGCGTAATAAGTAGTTCTCTCACTGGCTTTATAATTTGCCGCAACATGTGGAGTCGAACTCTTGCCATATACGCCATTATCATCGTAACGAAAGCCCGGAGTTACACTAAATTTTTCAGCTATATCCCATCTATCTTGAAGGTAAAGCCCCTTTACGGTATTATCCTTATTGCCATAAGATGAACTTTGGATTTCATCCTTACGCCAGTCAATTCCTGAGGATAACGTATGCTTATCACCAAGTTTTGAATTAATTTGGTAATTAAATCCTTTAATTCTTACATCATTATCAGAGCTTTCACTAAACCGGTGAGAAGCATTCTGGTAGACCTTTACTTGGTAATCGGTAGTGGCTGAGGTGCTTTCTCTGTAAGTAATATCCCAATTGTGCTGCCTGATCTTGTCATACTCATCCGCAGCTTCACTTTCATTTTCGTCATTAAAATATTCATAGGATACTGTCAAATCACCGTTGCCCACCTTGTTATCCAGCCTCAGGGTATACGCATTTTGATCAACACCTGTATAATCGACAGTCTTACCACTGCCATCGGTATAATTGCCTAAATGTTTTTTATCAGCACTAAAATACCAACTAAAGTCACCCTCTTTTCCCTGATTTGTCATTGAAAAATTGCGACTATCCCAATTACCGCCAGAAACCTTGACAGTGGTCTGGTTTTTTTCACCCTTTTTGGTAATGATATTAATTACGCCGCCAACAGCATCCGCACCATATAAGGCTGATCTCCCACCTTTTACAATTTCAATACGTTCAATATTTTCTGTACCTACAAGACCTGTCAAGTTAGTAGTTGCCGAGCCAAAGCCACCAATGCCATTCGGCATGTTCATTCGCCGGCCATCAATCAAAACAATGACCTGTTCACTGCCATTGATAAAAGGAGCGCTAATACTGCCTGGATTACCATATGTCCCGATATTCACCCCGGGAGTATGCTTTAATATATCTCCTAAATTGTGATAATTTCCTTTCTCAATTTCTTCACTGGTGATTACTGTCACATTCGCTGCCGTTTCCGATATTTTTGTTGGCACGCGATTAGCTGTAATCACCACCTGATCAAAAGAAAACTGGTCTTGCTCCTCAGCCTGAGCACCCCCTGGAAGCTGGCATAACAACGCGCTTGTCACCATAGCATACAACAAAGCATTGCTTTTTTTAGTCGTTTTCATTTTTTTCATCAATTATTTCTCTCCCTTAATATAATTATCCTTAGATAGCTGTCAAACATAAAAAATACACTTCCAGGACTGACCCAGAAATGTATCGGTGGTACTTTTGGTAGCTTGTTAAAAGAATAACAAGCTACCGCTAAAAATCCCCTTCCCATCACTCGCGGGTTAATCGGTGATTGTCAGACAGGCAGTTCTCCTGACTCTGGATCGTAGTTCACCCAAACCTTCCCAAGACTATCATCTCAGTGGCATACCTTGGGTTTGCTCCCCATTACAGTGGCGGGACCGCGCCGGTTTTTCACCGGTCTTCCCTATTAAGCCTTTTCAGGCACCTGTCTCATCAGTATTCAATTTTTCAATTCAACTAACTATTAGTAGCTATGTCCATGATCCTTGCAATGACCAGCATTGCCATGGCTATGGCAATGTCCCTTGCCGCATCTATGAGCATGTCCGTGCGGTTGGTGGACAATAGCTGACCGGAGATGGGATATATAGATATCTTGAATGTCGACATTTCCACCCAACCCGTGGAAATATATATCCACTTCAAAACCAGCTGCTGATAACTGTGACTTAGCAGAATCCTCTTCATCACCAGCCATGTCATTAATGGCATGATCACCAGCTACCAGCATAAACGGCATCAGGGTAACTTTTTTTACCGGTTTCTGTTTAAGCTTGCTGATAATCCGGCTCAACGAGGGGAATCCTTCCACCGTATAGACAAAGACATTAGTAAGGCCGGCATCTTCGAGTTTTAACTGTAGAGCTGCATAAGCCGCATTAGCCGGGTGCATTCCACCATGGCCCATAAGCACAACGGCTTTGTCTGGCTCAGAGTTAGGCAGTTGCGGCACCAGGGCTTTAATGGCAATTTCATAGTCGTCTGGATGGTTATCCTGCCCCATGCAATACAAGAGCGGACGGCCTAACCGGATTTTTTCAAAAGCTTTTTCCTTGGCATGAGCATAATGGCTAACAATTCTCTTTATCTTGTCATATTCAGCACCAGGTACAATATGCAGTGGTTGAATATATACTTCCCGATACCCTTCGGCCTGAAGACGTTCTAAGGCTTGTCGCTCATTATCAATCTTAATTCCGTCCCGCTCGGCTAACCGTTTAATGACAGTACGGGAAGTAAATGCCCGGCGCACTTCATAGTCAGGAAAAGTTTTACAGATTAGATTCTCAATGCTTTCAATATCCAGCTTTAAGGTTTCCGAATAGGAAGTGCCAAAACTGACAACTACGATGGCTTTATTTTTTGCAGTTTGTTCTTGATTCATAGATTATTTCTCCTCGTTTTCGCATAATAATAAGTAAACCCCTTCCTGATATTCAGGAAGGGGTTGTAGGTAAAAAGAGATCGTTCCTATTCAATTCCGGCCTTTATGATAACCGAAAAAGATCGCTCTTTCCATAATCCCCTCCTCATCGCTCGTGAGTAAATAACGGTGATTGACAGACAGGCAGTTCTCCTGGCTTTGGATCATAGTTTACCCAAACCTTCCCAAGACAATAGTCTTAGTGGCATACCTTGAGTTAACTCCCCATTACAGTGGCGGGACCGCGCCGGCATTTAACCGGTCTTCCCTATTAAGCCCCGTAGGGCACCTGACTCAACAGTATTCAGTTGTTATTAGTTATATTATATCTAAATAATATAACTTCTTGGTAGGTATTGTCAATCATCTTTAGCATTGAGTGTTGCTATACCATCTGTCAGTATAAAATTTATTACAAAAGACTACGCCAATTATCTTTTTATTAAACATGCCGCTCCATAGGCAACTGTGAACTGCGGATAGTCTAGAACATTAACATCTCGGAAAATTTCATCTTCAATTGCCGCAGCAAGTCCGCCGTTATTGGCAGAGCCGCCATCAAGATACAGATCATCTTCAATGTCTTGGTTTCCCAGCATCCCATTTATGCGCCTGGCAATAGATTCATGCAAACCCTTAATGATATTTTCTTTTTTTGTTCCCTTGGCTAAGAGAGATAC
>Ga0316602_10000870_pt1 | contig 11406 bp, 15 predicted proteins | sample OWC_soil_day10_C_FD_203103 | JGI IMG/M metagenome (GOLD analysis project Ga0316602, IMG submission 203103) | Wetland soil microbial communities from Old Woman Creek delta, Ohio, United States - OWC_soil_day10_CT | ecosystem: Environmental > Terrestrial > Soil > Wetlands | place: USA: Ohio... | reverse complement strand
GAAATGGACAATTTCACGTTCCCTTAAAAACCGGATAGGGTCACACACATCAGGATCAGTAATAACACGCAAAATGTTGTCGTAAGTACTCCTTGCTTTTTGTTCTGCTGCCAAATCTTCTACCAAGTCAGTGATTGGGTCGCCTTTGGACTGGAATTCACACGCATTAAATGGAACTCCACCCGCTGCCTGAGGCCAGATTCCAGTGGTATGGTCAATATAATATGGACCAAATCCGGATTCTACTACCTGCTCCGGAGTTAAGTTTCTGGTCAGCTGATGAACAATGGTTGCTACAATTTCAAGATGGGCCAGTTCGTCTGGACTCAGTGGATATCAGTGTTATTAGTTGGGCCCGGACGCAGAAAAACAGCCTTTTATCAAATTATTCTCTTACTCTTACGTATACCCGTCCGATGATATTACCGTCTGTATCCTTGGCAGTGATTAAAACTAATCCTTTGCTTAGTGCCGTGACTTTTCCTTTGGTGGTTACATTGGCTATTGATGAATCCATAGGAGCCCATGTGACATTCGCTGTATTCGTGAAATCATCTGTTGTTAATCTGGCTGTTTCTCCGACTTTTAAGTCAATTGCGAGTCTGTAATCGTCTGCATTCTCTACAACTAATACATTTATGTAATCGGTATAGGAACCATCTACGCTCTTTACTGTTATGACTGTATTACCAGTTGACAAAGCTGTCACAATGCCTTTTTCGTTTACTGTGGCTACTGTCTGATCTGAAGATGACCAGGCCATTTCAGTATTTACATCTAAATCATTATTTACGCTTAACCGAAGTGATTCAGCAACCTCTAAAACTACTTTTAATTTAGCTTCGGTTGTGGTAGGGGGCTGGTCCGTTTTTGGGGTTGCTGTAGCTTCATTAGATTCATCACTTTCTCTACCATTGATATTTGCAGTTACAATATAGTAATATGTAGTTCCATTAACAACTCCTGTATCTGTATAGGTATTGCCTATTACATCTTCTGCTATTGTCTCATACGAGCCACCTGTAGTTGTAGATCGTTTTATATTAAAATTAGTAACCTCTTCTGCAGGCGTCCACTTCAAATCGACTGTGGCATCACCGGAAATGGCTTCCAAATTATTGACTTGAGAATCCGATACCAAATATCCAATATCGTCTATGTCTATAGCATCAAATATTAGATTCCCTGTTGAAGAGGATTTAATTTCTACAGAGTGTACACCCAAATCTAACTTAGATCTTTCATATACTAAAACTTTAAATTCTGAAGAACCATATTCACTAAAAGTATATTCTTTACCATCAATAATGATATTATGATTTTTTGCATTTCTTTTTGATGTATCTCCAATAATTCTAATTTTTGTTCCATAAAATTTAAAAGAAATTGTTGAAATATTCCCTTTTAGACAAAGTTTGCTAGAACCATTCCAATAACTTGAAATCACGGTATCTTTCCAAGAACCACTATAGTTAAATTTCGCATCTGTATCGTCAAATCTCTGCCATCCATTTTCGGGGTTATTTAACGATTTCCCAGTTACTGCAGCAAAAACAGATATCTGACAAAAAAACAGTACACTAATCATAAAACAAATACTCGTTGCCAATCTTAGCAATGATTTCTTACTCATACATATACCTCCAAGATTTTATCTTTGTAATTAATGTTTTTATAGACATTCTAAACAATAAATAAGCGCAGAAAAGAAAGCCATCTGAGTGTAACAAATGACTTATAAATTTTTTAATATAATCGATTATAGTATTCTGGGATTTCAGCACTTGATTTATGTTTTAGAATGCATTTATACTATCATCTTATATCAATACAGGCAATTGGTAACCTTGCTAAACAAATTTAGCACTATTTCACTAATCCTGGAACTCTCCAATGTGCTGCGCTCCCTCCTGATCAGATACATACACTGCACATTCCAGACCAGCCCGGAGTATATTCCAGCTGTGTCACAATACTCCAATCTGGTAGACCATACCTTGCTCCCGATGTATTTTTTTCCTTACGGCTTGTCCGTGCCGACCGGCATCAGCCGGTTTCATCTTTCTTCTCTTTATCTCTGTAGATACTGGATGCGATTCGGCCGACATTATCAAGGATCTCCTGCTTCTCTTCCTCTGTTTTCACAAAACAATCATCGTGAGCACGAATAAGTGTATTACCGATTTTCATTTCCATGATTTGCATATGTAACACCTCTCTTTCACTTAAGCCTATGCGATATTGGTTGTACTTGTTTCGTAGTTGTAGTTATTCTTTTTTGCTTACTTTAGATACATCATAACTTTTAGTATTTTATTTAGGTGATTTTAAATCATCTATTTCGTAAAAAAAATATCTTCTTTTTCTTTTAAGGACTTAATACCCAGCAACTCGCAAAGGGCGGAAACTTCACTAGTTTTAAATTCCTGCTTATTTTTTAACTTTAATAGAAATCCATAAGACGAAAGCCCTATTTCTTGTAATTAAACTCCTTAAAAGTTCTGTATTGGTCAAAAATATCACTCCCTCTTTTTTACCGATTATAAATCATCTTTTTGCACTATAGCATTTAGATGATTATGAATCAACTATTTTTTTATAATATAGCAAAAATAATTGATTTAAAATAAACTTTGTGTTATATTGGTGTTATCAATATAGAAATGGATGGGAAATTATGGCTGATATTGGAAAAAGAATACGTGAAAAAAGAGAAGCCATTGGCATTACACAAGAGGAATTGGCAACAAAACTTGGTTATAAAAATAAATCAACTATTGCAAAAATAGAAAATGGTACAAACGATATCGTCCAAAGCAAGGTAGTTGAATTTGCCAATGCTCTGAACACATCTGCTTCCTATCTCATGGGATGGGAGGATAAAACACGAAATGTGCAGCAAACACAAATCAGCCAATTAGACAAGGACCTTCTGCATAAATACCACTACATAGATGACAAAGGCAGACATACTGTAGATACAGTTTTGGAAATGGAATACAATCGCTGCAAAAATACCTCTGACTCTAATATAACAAAGTTAGAACCAGGTAAGGATAAACACACCTAATCCCCGTGACCGCCCACGAACGTACAGATATAGAAGTTACCGAAGATCTGAAAAAACATGATGATGCTTTCTTTGATGAATAGGTTGCAGATAAAAGGAAGATTAAAACAGCCTATGGCTTTTTAATAATACAAACGAAAGATAAAAAGGAAGGAAATGAAAATGGGAAAAGAAAAACCAACAACAAAAACATGTAAGTATTGCAGAACGGAGATACCTTATAATGCTAAAGTATGTCCCCAGTGCAGAAAGAAGCAGGGACCGGGAGGATGTCTAATAGCCGTTATCGCCTTCATTGCTCTTGGAGTGTTAGGATCTTGTATTGGCGCATTAGGGAATGATAAAGATGCAGCAAACTCTAAGCCAAAAACTGAAAATGTATCATCTGAAGAAACTACAAAAGATAATTCTAAGGAATTAATTGCATTTGGTTCAGAAGGACAATCGGAGGATTTAGTATTAAAGATCAATGACATCGGGGCTACAGAAGAAATAAAAGAAAATCAGTTCTTAAGCTACAAACCAGACAGCGGGAAATACGCACTTGTTAATATAACTATTAAAAACACCGGCAAGAAAGCTATTTCCTTAACAAATGGTTACTTTAAGTTAGTGACTGCCGATGAGGCTGAGTACCAACCAACAATATTGGTTGGTCTGGACAATAAATATATAACCTTCGAAACAATTAATCCTGGATTAGACGTTACTGGATATCTTGTTTTTGAAGTACCCAACGATTTAGAAGTATCTGATACCACATTGAAGTTTTCCGGTACAGGGTTATTTACCTCATCTACTATATTCAGTTTAAAGAAATAACAGAGTTAATTTAATAATGGAATGCAAAAACCGCTCGGTGCTACCAACACCGAACGGTTTCACACAAATTCTCTTGCCGGACTCCCGGAAAGATATATCCATCTCAACAATGGAATTATATCATTTCGGAGGTAGTGTAATAAATTTTGTGTCTCTGGAAATAAATGGCTTCTTTCTGGGAATGAATTAGATAAATAATTCATTTTCAGAAGGGAGCTTTTTCTATGGCAATCGCTAAAGAACAGTTACAGCAAATCATCGCAGACAACAATATTAAAAGTGTGGTAAATTTGGGCAATTAACTCTGGTTATTTCCAGAGATAGAAATGGAGAGTTTGAACCCCAAATCGTCCCCAAATATCAACGTGACATTTCTGGTATTGAAGAACAGGTTATTTCTCTTTATACAAGAGGAATGTCTACCAGAGATATTCATGACCAGCTTCATGATTTGTACGGGATAGAACTGTCCGCGGATATGGTCAGTAAGATTACAGACAAAATTTTACCGGAAATAAAAGAGTGGCAATCTCGTCCTCTGGAGCCGGTTTATCCCTTTATCTTCATGGATGCGATCCACTATAAGATTCGTGAAGATGGTCGGATCATGAATCGTGCTGCCTATGTGGTTCTTGAGGTGACACTTGATGGAAACAAAGATATCCTGAGTATTAACATAGGTGCAAATGAATCCTCAAAGTTCTGGCTTGGTATGCTTAATGATTTAAAGAATCGCGGAGTACAGGAGGTCTTGTTCTTTTGTGTAGATGGGCTTGCTGGTTTTAAAGAAGCAATTCATGCCGTTTATCCCCAGGCAGAAGTACAACGGTGTATTATTCATATGCTGCGTAATTCTTTTAAATATGTATCCTATAAAGATATTAAAAAATTTGCAACGGATTTCAAGGCAGTTTATAAGGCTCCTACAGAAAAGTTGGCTCTATCCGAACTGGAGACTGTGAAAGAAATCTGGGGCAAGAAATACCCTTATGCAATAGCCAACTGGGAACAGAACTGGGAAGTGGTACGCCCGTTTTTTGGATTTAACAAAGATATTCGAAGGATCATGTATACCACAAATATCATTGAAGGAGTCAACCGACAATTCCGTAAAGTGACAAAAGCCAAAAGTAGTTTTCCCAGTGACAATTCTTTGGAGAAGATGTTATATTTAGCAAGTCAGAATAAAGAAATGGATACAGCGGTACCGAAACTTATGTTCGACATTGCAAATAAGTTCCGAATCATAGGAATTTACTACATATCTAATTCAATTCCAGACAGTTGTTTACTCTCCGGACACAAGAAAATTTACGCTCTCTTTTTGGAAACAGCTTGCAATAGCTGTTATTTTTGTACTCAAATTTAAGTAAACTATACAAGGAGATGATATAATGCTTGACCCATCAGGAATCTATTACATGTACTTACGTAAATCCAGAGAAGACCGGGAAGCCGAAGCTCATGGCGAAGGTGAGACTCTTGCCAGACACGAAAAGCGCCTTAACGAACTGGCCGAACAATTAAAGATCACAATCTCCCACATCTACCGTGAAGTAGTATCCGGAGAAACCATCGCCGCCCGGCCAGAAATGATGCGTATGCTTTCCGACATTGAAAACGAGCAGCCTGATGGTGTATTAGTAGTGGAGTTAGAACGTCTCGCTCGTGGAGATACCAGAGATCAGGGTCTTATCATGGAAACCTTTAAATATGGAAACACCAAAATCATCACCCCCATGAAGACCTATGACCCTAACGATGAATTTGACGAAGAATACGCCGAATTCGGGCTTTTCATGAGTAGACGAGAATACAAAATCATCAACCGCCGTTTACAAAACGGCCGGCGTGCTTCCACCAAGGAAGGAAAATGGATTTCCAACGTGGCTCCTTATGGATATGAAAGGGAAAAACTCCCACACGAAAAAGGATTCACCCTCACTCCACATCCTGAAGAAGCAAAGATCGTTCAGTTCGTATTCCAGCTCTTCACCGAAGGAACTCCGGAATCTGATGGACTCCCCCTGGGTCCCACTCAGATCGCCCACCTCCTCGACAATATGAAAGTTTCCCCCCGCAAATCCGATCACTGGGAAACCGGAGTGGTTAAAGGCATTCTAAAAAATTACGTATATATCGGAAAACTGGAGGTCGGCAAGCGCAAGCAGCTAAAAGTCATAGAAAACGGCACAGTCAAACGCTCCCGCCCCATCAGCAATGACTCAGAGATTTTCGATGCCATTCACCCTCCTATCATCGACGAACGCGTTTTCTACGCCGCCAGAAAAAAGCTGGAAGCAAACTTCCGCCCCACCAATTTCTCCACAATCAAATCCACACTGGCCGGACTTTTATACTGCAGCGAATGCCAGAAAGCAATGTACCGCCGTCCTGCAGGCGCAAGGAACCCAAATGATACCGTACTATGTAAAACACACGGCTGCCCTACCGTCGGCTCTTTCTATTATCTGGTGGAAGAACGCCTGCTACAGTTCCTCGAAAAAACACTGAAAGAATATAAGATCCGGATCCAGGGAGAAAACACCGGTGACTGGACCGAAGTCCTCGAACGTAAAAAAGCCGTTCTATCAGAATACAAAAACGAAACGGATATCCTAAACAAGCAGCTCGAATCCGTATACGATTACTTTGAGCAGCAAGTCTACTCCCTCGACCTCTTCCGCAAACGATCCGGAGACTTAAACAAAAAACTGGAAGACAACGAAAAACTCATAAAGACCATAGAACGAGAAATGGAAGAAATCAAAGAACGCATCATCAGAAAAGAACAGTTCATCCCCTATTTTGAAAACGTCCTGAAATCCTATTCAAAAACAGACGACCCCCTACGCAAAAACGCCCTGTTAAAACAAATCGTCGATCACATTTACTACACCAAAACAAAAAAAGGCACACGCCTTGGGCAGGGAGTAGACTCCTTCACCCTCGACGTATACCTAAAACTCCCGTTTCGCGACTTATAACGTCCATTACCGATACCTATTAAGCGCCAGTTCTTCCGTTCCAATATCAGTCAAAATTGCTTTCCCCTCTTTATAAGGCATAGCATAACGCTGGGAAAGATAGCGCATGGAAGCGCCCATTTCTCCATCTGGTCCGCCAAATTTCAAAAACATATAATCAATAATCAGCCTCTAAAAAAGGAAGAGAAGTGTTTTATCACTCCTCTTCCTTTTTTTCATACACTTTAATGCTTTCCTCATGCCTCAACGTATTGGGACCTAAGAATTTACCAGTTTCCCAGTGATTCTGGAATGTTTCAGGCTTTTTGTTCTCATCCTTAGAACTGGAACTGTAGTTATCCTTATTTTTATTTTTCATGTTTGTTCACCTCAAAGATAGTATGGTAAAAACGGTCCCGATTATACATATTCGATCTCAGATTCAGCCCGTTTCTCATTTTTCCGCAATAAACCTGCTGAGCATTCATATAATATAAAAAACTTTCTTTCCTGAGGTTCTCATGCAGACAATCACAAAAAAAACAAAGGCAGATGTAATGAAACATAACGATGTTCCCGTCCTTACTTATACCATCAATTATCCTTATTTTACATCTAGCTGCAGCACTGCCGGGGCAAACACCATTAACCAGTTCTATGAGATTCAGTCCCAGCAGTCGGAAAAATACTGCCGTGAGGTTTTATTCCCTCAGGCTGTGGAGGATGCCATGTATGCAAAAGACAATGAATTTCCCTTTCACAGCTATGAATTCCTTTCCAATTATGTGATCACATATAATGAGGACTGCTTTACCAGCCTCTACACCGATCAATATTCATATTTGGGCGGGGCTCACGGAAATACGGTGAGGCAGTCCCAGACCTGGAACTTCCAGACAGGGAAGCAGATGCATATAACTGACTTTTTTCTAGACGTAAAAGATGTAAATGATATTTTTAATGTAATTGAAAATGAGATTGTTATTCGCCAGAAAGAAAATCCGGGCACCTACTTTGATGATTATGCAAAACTGATCCGGGGGAATTTTGATATGAACGCATTTTACTTAAAGCCCTGCGGCGTCGTCATCTACTATCAGCAATACGATATTGCTCCATATGCCTCCGGAATTCCGGAATTTTTCTTTCCCTTTAAAAACTGCACGGATGATACAGGTTACCAATCCACGTCACAGTCATAGAAAATAGTCCGGTCATCACAATAACAGATGACCGGCATTTTTTTTGTTTTCTGTCTTAATATAGCCTGCCTGCCTCATTATCAGATCCAGGATCTTTTCAGCGGTCTCCTTTTTTTCCTCTTCTGGCAGGGTCTCAAACAAAATCATTTCTCCAGTAAACTCTATGTAATTTACAATCTTGATTGTTTTACTCATAATTTTATACCCCTTCCTGTAAAATGTATGTAACACAGATTGTACCTGTTTCCAGGTATCTTCTCTTTTAATTATCGGAAAGAAGGGAACTCATTGATTAAAAATGAGACAAAACCAATTGGTGCAGCTTATGTACGGGTAAGTACAAACGATCAGACCGAGCTCTCTCCAGCTGCACAGCTTCGGGAGATTAAAAATTCAGCCAATGCCGACGGTGTGCTGATACCGGACGAATACATTTTTATAGAAGAAAAGGGAGTAAGCGGGCGCAGAGCTGATAACCGGAAAGAATTTCAGCGGATGATCTCCATTGCAAAATCCCATCCCTCCCCTTTTCAATATCTGTATTTGTGGAAATTCTCCCGCTTTGCGCGTAATCAGGAAGAAAGCATGTTTTATAAAAGTGTACTTCGGAAAAAATGCGGTGTTTCAATAAAAAGTGTTTCTGAACCGATTATGGAAGGCATGTTTGGGAGGCTGATCGAAAGCATCATAGAATGGTTTGATGAATATTATTCCATCAACTTATCTGGTGAGGTTACACGGGGAATGACGGAAAAAGCGCTGAGAAACGGGTATCAGGCCGCTCCCTGTCTGGGATACCGTGCTGTAGGGGAGGGAAAGCCTTTTGTTATAGAAGAAAAGGAATATGAGGCCGTAGTATTGATACATCAGTCCTTTTTTGACGGAATGGACCTCACATCAATTGCAAGAGAGACCAATAACCAGGGATATTGTACCAAACGGGGGAATCCGTTTGACAGAAGATCGGTAGAGCGAATATTAAAAAACAGATTCTATGAAGGCACAGTTACGTGGAATAACATCTCTTTTCAAGGCTCACACGAAACAAGAAAAGAGGTCACCTCTGTCTTTCAAGCTAACCAGCAGCGGCTGAAACTGGAATACAGACCCAGGAACAGAAGGGAAGTTTCCTCATGCAAACATTGGGCCAGCGGGCTTTTGGTCTGCGGCTACTGCGGTGCCAGCCTGGGATATAACTCAGGAGGTAAAACGGGTCATCAGTCCGGCTATTTTCAATGCTGGCGCTATACGAAAGGACTTCATAAGGAATCCTGCTGTATCTCTGATAAAAAAGCAGAGTCTCTCATTATTGAGTCCTTACAGCAGGTTACCGCAAATACAGAGAAATACAACAATTATATGAAACGACCAGATTCAGGACCATCTTTAGAGAAGCAGCGGTTAGAATCCGCATTGGAAAAGCTTCGTACAAAGAAAAATAAAATAAAATCAGCATATGAAAATGGAATTGATACTCTGGAAGAATACCGTGCCGGAAAAGAACGCCTTATGAGGGCTGAATCAGAACTGGAAAGCAGGATAAAATCCATAGAAGCCGCGGAACGTCACGCACACGCGCCAATTAAGGATGGATGTAACTATAAGATCAAAGGTGTCTGCGATATATTAACAGATCAATCAGTCAGCAGCGAAGTGAAAGGGAAGGCGCTGCGCAGTGTGATAAAAAAAATTGTTTATGATAAAAAATCAGGGGAAATGAAGTTTATTTATTATATGCATTTACAATAGGGTCCGCCATACTGGCTCATAATGAAGGTAGCGATTTTAGGATTGGGCGTTTTAATATTTACAGGATACTGCAACCTTTTTTCATATCTCCACATTAGCCGCACACTCCTTCCCATGGCCATGGATCATTTACCCAGGTCCAGTAGTTTTCGTCCATAACTCCATCTGCCGTCAGTGGACCACAATATTGCTCATAGGTTTGCATAGCCTGATTACGCATATTTACTACATAATAGTAATAATTCAATGCATCTTGGTCACATGGGTGGGTATCAAGATACAGGACTACATCGTCCATTGCGAAACTGGCTTTAAATATCTGCATTAATAACATATCGCAATCAACAACATTATTACAATTTCCCATTACTTGCACCCCCCCATCAAAAATGGTTTAAATAAATCCGGGAAAATCGTTCCCATTTCAATTGCAGTATCTACAGAATAAAGTTCCTGCCATCTCTGCCACGGAACATAGGCCATACCTACTGGATACCGGTCAATACATTCCGCACCGGAGCAATCAGCTGGCTCGGCACCAGTAGACATACCGGGAGCTACTCCCATTGGCGGCATATTTGGTCTCATGCGGCATGGGGGCATATCCGGGTACATCATTGGGCACGGGGGCATTTCCGGACATTTTGTTACTGCAGGAGAGACTCCCTGAGACGGACATTTTGCTGGTTTGGGGGGCATTTCCGGACATCTCATTTGGCATGGAGGCATCTCAGGACTTATTGTTACTGCTGGAGAGACTCCCTGAGACGGACATTTTGCTGGTTTGGGAGGCATTTCCGGACACCTCATGCGGCACGGAGGCATCTCAGGACTTTTTGTTACTGCGGGAGAGACTCCTTGAGACGGACATTTTACCGGCATTGGGCATGGTGGCATTTCCGGACATTTCATGACTGCTGGCGATACTCCCTGTGACGGACATTTCATTGGCATTGGGCACGGGGGCATTTCCGGGCACTTTGTTACTGCTGGCGATACTCCCTGTGACGGACATTTTACCGGCATTGGGCACGGGGGCATTTCCGGGCACTTTGTTACTGCTGGCGATACTCCCTGTGACGGACATTTTACCGGCATTGGGCACGGAGGCATTTCCGGACAATTTGTTACTGCTGGCGATACTCCCTGTGACGGACATTTCATGACTGCCGGGGACACTCCCTGGTCCGGACATTTCATTGGCTTGTGGGGCATCTCCGGACAATTCATGGATCCAAAGTAAGAGGGACATCTGGATATGTCCTGTTGTCTCATTGGAATCGGTGCTGACGGGCTTTTTAAGTTCTTTGCCGGACCGGATCCCAGAGGCATATCTGGACGAATCACTGTACCCGGACATACGGACATATCAAGTTCCATAGGCGAAGACCAGTTGGAACACCGTTGTTTCGTATAACCATCCATAGGATGTTTGACTCCTTTCATACTTGAAAAGTTTCTAATATCAATCTATGAATGGAATACTCTGTTGTGCAGGATTAGAAGATATTTTTCCGTTTATTTCAAAAGAAGACCCATGACATGGACATTCCCATCTCTTATCGTGACGGTTCCAGACCAGACGGCAGCCCATATG
>Ga0316602_10000863_pt1 | contig 11522 bp, 9 predicted proteins | sample OWC_soil_day10_C_FD_203103 | JGI IMG/M metagenome (GOLD analysis project Ga0316602, IMG submission 203103) | Wetland soil microbial communities from Old Woman Creek delta, Ohio, United States - OWC_soil_day10_CT | ecosystem: Environmental > Terrestrial > Soil > Wetlands | place: USA: Ohio... | reverse complement strand
CTTTCAAACAAGCTGGGGGAAATGGCTCCGCAGTTAATAGCTATAAAAGGCCCCTTCCGTCCACTGGCTGCATGAATCGCCCTCGCAAACAATTCTTTACCTGTACCACTTTCACCACGAAGCAGTACTGGAACGTGAGCCGCTGCAATACGTCTAGCAATACCAATGGCCTCACGAATAGCTGTACTATGACCATAAATAGCAGAAAAACAGTCTGTTTGCGTATTTATCTTATCAATTTCTAGTTTTAAGGTTTCGACCTCTTCATGGGTTTTCGATAATTTTTGATGCAACTGTACAACCTCAGTAATATCCCTTTCAGCACAAACTCCACCAATAATCTGACTAGAAAGCTTTACTGGCCGGGCATTAATAAGCACGTGAGTATCAGGGCAAGGTGTATGATATTCTTCATTCACCGTACGCCGTTCCTTTATCACCTTTGTTAACATCAAATTGGAGAAAAACTGTTCAATAGGCTGATTCAGAATATCCCCCGCAGCAATACCATACAAATACTCAGCGCAATGATTCCAAACCACTACCTTATCTTTTTCATCAATAATGCAAATTGCTTCATTAACCGTAGCAAGCAGTGCATCAAGACGCGCTTGTTGTATTTGATAATCCTTTAGTAGCGCCCCGAATTTTTCTATGATTTTTTCTGATTGATTATCGTTGAGATATCTCTTCAGCTCCTCCATATCTACGAAAAAAGGATGATTCATAGTATTTCCTCCCTCAAGTAATAAAAAAAAGATGCTCCTACAAAAACTACATTGAGTTTCTGCACAAGCATCTTTGCTCGCGTCAGATTGCTGACACTTTTACTTTTTATTATAGAGTATGTTATGGAGCTAGGCAATAGAATCTTTTAATGAAATGTTTGCTCTGTTCTTTCAATAATTTCATCTTGCAGTTCTTTACTCAAATTATGAAAATGATCACTATAGCCTGCGACCCGGACAATCAATTCCTTATAATCTTCAGGATGCTCCTGGGCATCGAGTAAGGTCTTGCGATCAACTACATTAAACTGGATATGATGACCATCAAGATTAAAATAGGTGCGCACTAACGATACCATATTCTCTAGGCCCTCATTTCCGGCCACAATAGAGGGGGTGAATTTTTGATTCAGCAGTGTACCACCAGTCATAATATGATCCATTTTAGATGCAGACTTAATAACAGCCGTTGGCCCTTTATGGTCTGCCCCCTTTTCTGGCGATATACCCTCAGATAAAGGTTTATAGGCGCCTCTACCATTCGGGCTAGCTCCCATGACTGAACCAAAATATACATGACATGTGGTTGGTAGCATATCAATACGATATACACCACCTTTACGATTGGCTCTCCCTGTCACCTCATTATGAAAAGCGGTAAATGCTTCAACCATAATATGATCAGCATAATCATCGTCATTTCCGTATTTAGGTGTTTTATTAGACACTATATGTTTAATAAAATCATGACCGATAAAATTATCATCGAGAGCCTTGATTAACTCCTGCATCGAAAAGCGTTTTTGGTCATATATATTATATTTAATGGCTGACAAGCAATCAGCGAGAGTCCCGATGCCAACGCCTTGAATATAATTTGTATTATAGCGAGCTCCCCCTGCATTATAATCACGCCCATTTTTTATACAATCACTCGTAATGATAGATAAAAAAGGTACAGGCATGTGCTTAGCATACAGTGTTTCAATCACATGATTGCCTGCTATTTTTATATCAACAAAATAATGAAGTTGCTGTTTAAAGGCTGCAAAAAATTCTTCATATGTTTTAAAATCCTCGGCATGGCCTGTTTGGAGACCTAGTTGTTTCTGTCCTATTTTATCAAAACCATTATGTAGTGTTAGTTCTAGAACCTTTGGCAAATTAAAATATCCTGTTAAAATATAGGCTTCTTTACCAAAAGCCCCTGTTTCCACGCAACCGCTAGCCCCACCTTGTCGAGCATCAATAATATCCTTACCAGCTCTCAGTAACTCACCGATAATAGCCTCAGTATTATAAAAGGCCGGCTGCCCCCATCCCTTACGAGATATTGCACAAGCCTCTTTAATAAACTTATGAGGAGATCTTTTACTAATCTGAACATTGGAGCTGGGCTGCAGCAGTGTCATTTCATCCATGGTTTCGAGAATCAAATAAGACACCTCATTGACACCATCGGAACCATCATCTTTAACGCCACCAGTATTAATATTGGCGAAATCTGTATAGGTGCTACTTTCCTTTAAGGTAATGCCGACTTTAGGCGGTGCAGGCTGATTATTAAATTTCACCCATAAACATTGAAGAAGTTCCTTGGCCTTTTCCCTCGTCAAACTTCCATCTTCAATACCTTGCTTATAAAAAGGATATAAATGCTGATCTAGGCGTCCAGGACTGAGAGCATCCCATGGATTAATTTCTGTTGTAACACCAATATGAATAAACCAATACATCTGAATAGCTTGGGCGAAAGTTTCCGGTTTATGAGCAGGAACAACCTGGCAGTTGGCCGCGATCGTTAAGAGTTCTGCTTTCCGAACTTCATCATTTTCACCCTTAGCTAGCTCTAATGCATACTCTGCATACCGTTGGCCATATGTAATAATAGCATCACAGCAGATTTTCATGGCTTCTAGCTGGCTCTTTTTTTCATAAGACAGTTCATCCTGTATTAAATCAAGAGACTCGATACTTTGCTGAATGTCAGCTTTAAAATTCAAAAATCCTTTTGAATACATTTTTCCATCAGCGACAGTATGACCTGGACCTCTTTGCTCCATAAACTCTGTAAATATCCCATTTTCATAGCAATCTAACCACTCCGGAGACATCTGACTTAAAATCATCTTACGCATAGAGCGATTTTCCCAAAAGGGAATTATTTTTTCCTGTTGTATTTTTTTTGCTGATCCATTGACCTTAAAAAATATTTTCTCTCTTTTGTCCATCACCGCAAAATCTTCTAAAGTATGACAACAAAGTTCGGGAAAACTTGGTGCATATTGAGGCAATTCGCCCTTTTCCCCGACAATTAGTTCCCCATCATTGATACAGAGTGTCTTCTTCTCCATAATATACTTAAACGTCAGAGCCCGCAAAACAGGAATTTCCACAGTTCCAAAATATTGTTCATAGGTCTCAGTCACCAGCACTGCTCTTTCAATAGACAGATGGGGTTTTAACCTAAGACTCTGCTCTCTGAGTTTTCTGATTCTTGGGTTCAGTCCTCTTACCTGCACTTTTTAGCCCCCTATTTTCACTTTATAATTGGCCTGTTCAAAAATTGACCTAATTTCCTCGAGCCTTTCATTCGATGGCGCAAAGAATTTCTCGCCAGAACACTCGATATTCCACTGTTGATATTTCCCTATTGCCATATCATGATAGGGAAGCAAATAAATGAAACCAATTCTAAGCATGGCGATAAAATCAAGGATCTGTTGAATATGCTCATTATCTGTATTGATTTTCTCAATGAGAGGTAGCCTTAAACTAATGTTAGCCCCGGAACTTGATAACATCTTGAGATTTTCTAAAATTAAAGCATTATCCTTGCCCGTATATTGGCGATGTTCTTTAGAATCTATCAGCTTAATATCATATAAAAAGACATCTATATATTCCAAAATGCGACTAAAATTTTCAGGAGGCGCATAACCACAAGTATCGACTACAACAGATATTCCTTGCTCTCTGCAAGCCTTAACCAAATCCAAGGCGAATTCAATTTGAGTCATCACTTCCCCGCCTGATAGGGTCACACCACCCCCAGACTGTTCATAAAAAGGCCTATCTTTTGCAATTTCAACCATTAACTGTGGCACTGTATATGATTTTCCCACTACTTCCCGGGCATTATTGCAGCAATTCTCTGCACAAACTCCGCAATAAGTGCATCGACTCAGATCATAAAAAACTTGCCCATCTACCATCAGAATAGCCTTCTGACGGCAACTCTTTATGCATTGACCGCAAGAAGTACAGCGATTGGAATGAGATAATATTTCCTGTCCGTAGCGTTGGCTCTCCGGATTATGGCACCACTGACAAGTCAGAGGGCAGCCTTTAAAAAATACTGTAGTTCGAATACCAGGCCCATCATGCACAGAGAATTTTTGTATATTAAAAATCAAAGCTGATTTCATTCGGTCACCTTCAATGCACTTTATATAGGCAAAAACCTGCGGTTACCTTAAGGTCCCACAGGTTACTGTCTACCTGCTACTATTGAGATTATAATACTCTATTTGGTTTAAAATTCCACAGATAACTTCACTTAATATGAACAATATGTTTAATCGGATAACCGATTTCCCCTAGACGTTGTGACAACTCTTTTGTCTCAGATATATCGGCGCGGATTACATACTCTATTTGGCCATCAGGCAAAGTATAACTCACCATACTACAAATATTGATACTCAGTTCTGAAAACACTTCAGTGATTTCATGCAGCAAACCAATTTTATCAGTGGCATCAATCGTCAGGCGTGTTTTACCTTCTGTCAGCCCCATTACATCAACAAAACACTTAAAAATATCAGTTTCCGTAATCACGCCAACAACTGCCCCTTGCTCATCAACAACAACTAAACCGCCTATACAATTATTATAGAGTAGCAGAGCCGCTTCCTCTACAGTGGCATCGGCCCTAATGGTAATCACCTTTTTCTGCATAATGTCTTTAATCTTTATTTTAGCTAGCAGATAGTTGAGTTCAAAAATTGATAGTGTGGTTGCCGGCGATGGCGATACCGCACGCAGATCCCTATCAGTAACAAGACCTACCAACTTGCCACCATCCACTATCGGTAAACGGCGAAATTTGTTAATACGCATAAGTTCTGATGCATCAGCAATTGTTGCCGCCGAAGTAATCGTGATAGGATTCGCTGTCATTCTTTGTCGAATAAACATTTCTATCATCTCCATTCTCTTTAAGTATATATCCTTACTTAACCGCCCAAATATGCTTTCCGTATTTCTTCACTGGCCGCAAGTTCCTTAGCATCACCAGCAAGGGTAATGCGTCCCGTTTCCAAAACATATGCTCTATGAGCAATCGACAATGCCATATGGGCATTTTGCTCTACCAAGAGTACAGTGGTGCCAGTAGCGTTGATTTCTTTAATAATCGAAAAAATTTCTCGTACAAGCAGTGGTGCAAGCCCCATGGAAGGCTCATCTAAGAGAAGCAAACGGGGACGACTCATGAGAGCTCTACCCATGGCAAGCATTTGCTGCTCACCGCCAGACATTGTGCCTGCTAATTGACTGCGACGTTCTGCCAGTTTCGGAAAGCGAGTAAATACTTTGTCGAAATCTTCCTTGATCCCATTACTATCTGTACGAATATAAGCGCCAAGTTCTAGGTTTTCCATAACCGTCATATTGGCAAACACCCTTCGTCCTTCTGGAACCTGAGAGATACCTAGTTTTACAATATCCTGAGCTGCTACGCCTGCAATATTCTTACCTTCAAAGATAATCTGGCCAGCCTTTGGTTTTAAAAGACCTGAAATGGTACGTAGTATCGTACTTTTGCCAGCTCCATTGGCACCAATTAAGGTTACAATTTCGCCTTCGTTGACCTCAACACTAATGCCTTTTAATGCATGTATTGCACCATAATATACGTTAATATTATCTATTTTTAACATGATTCAACCTCCTCTCCGAGGTAGGCCTCAATAACCCGTGGGTTATTCTTGATTTCCTCAGGTATTCCCTGGGCAATAATACTGCCATATTCAAGGACATAAATACGTTCACAAACATTCATAACCAAACTCATATCATGCTCAATCAATAAAATCGTTAAATCAAATTCTTGTTTAATCCATTGAATCATTTTCATTAATTGCTGAGTCTCTTGCGGGTTCATCCCTGCTGCTGGCTCATCAAGCAGGAGAAGCTTAGGCTGAGCCGCAAGAGCTCGAGCGATCTCAAGGCGCCGCTGCTCACCATAAGGCAAGTTCTTAGCGATTTCATCTTTCTTATCCTCAAGCTGAAATATTTTCAGGAGTTCAATGGCTTTCTTTTCGATTTCGGCTTCTTCTTTATGATAACGTCCCATCCGTAGGACTGATTCAAGTATCCCATATTTCACATGAAAATGATAGGCAATTTTTACATTATCTAGAACGGATAATTCTGCAAATAGACGAATGTTTTGAAAAGTTCGAGCAAGACCCTGCTGAGTAATCTGGTAGGGTTTAAGGCCAACTACACTTTTACCATCAAGCTCAATTTCACCAGTTGTTGGCTCATATACGCCTGTTAGTAGGTTAAAAGCCGTAGTCTTCCCTGCACCATTCGGCCCAATAAGGCCAATGAGTTCACCTTTTTCAATTGTCACATCAAAATTAGATACGGCTTTTAGGCCGCCAAATACTTTGGAAAGTTTAGTTGCCTTCAGTAGTGCCACGCTTGTTACCTCCCATCAACCGCCCAAACATTTTGAGGCTGATTTCTTTATTACCAAATAACCCTTGTGGACGATATAACATCAACACAATTAGCGTGAGGGAATAAATAATCATGCGCCATTCTGGATAGCCAGCCAGTGCTGCTGAAATAAATGTTAACAGTACGGCCGCAGTAATCGAACCACTAATACTGCCTAGACCACCAAGAACTACAATTGTCAAAATATCGAAAGACTTCATAAACGTAAAGGATGCAGGATGAGCGATATAAAAATAATGGGCGAACAAGGTTCCAGCAACACCTGCAAAAGCGGCTCCCATAGTAAAGGCCATTACCTTATATTTCGTGGTATCAACGCCCATGGCTTCGGCTGCAATTTGGTTTTCCCGAACAGAAATACACGCCCGCCCATGGGTTGAATTGATAAAGTTGCGAATAAATAATACGGTAAATACGGTTGCAAAAAACACAATCGTAAAGGTAGTATAACGAGGAATCCCCATGAAGCCAGAAGCTCCACCAACATAAGGAATATTAAGAATGGTAATTCTGATAATCTCCCCAAGACCTAAGGTGGCAATGGCAAGATAATCCCCATCAAGGCGCAAAGTAGGCAATCCTATGACAAAACCTAAAAAACCAGCGGCTGCCGCCCCACCTAAAATTGCAACAAAAAAAGGAAGTTGCAGCTTCACGGTGAGTACAGCCCCTACATAGGCGCCAACAGCCATAAAGCCTGCATGACCAATGGAGAACTGACCTGTAAAACCGTTAATTAAATTGAGGCTAACTGCCAGAATAATATTAATGCATACAAGAACTATATTAAGCTGCCAAAAAGGTCCTATAATATCAAACATAATAAGCGTCTGCATTACAGCATAGACTGCAACACATGCCAGCAAGGATTGCCAAACCTGTTTATTGTTTCCCATACTATTTTGTCACCTACACTTTCTCACGCACATTTTTACCGAGTAAGCCTGATGGCTTAAATAGTAAAATTATAATCAATATGGCAAAGGCTGCCGCATCGCGGAACGTCGAGGAGATAAAACCACTTACCAGAGCTTCGATGACGCCTAAAATAATACCACCTAACATAGCCCCTGGAATAATGCCAATACCACCAAGTACGGCCGCAACAAAGGCCTTTAGTCCTGGCATAATACCCATCAGTGGATCAATGGAGTTATAATAAACGCCAACTAGCATACCAGCCGCTGCGGCTAATGCTGAACCAATGGCAAATGTAATAGAAATAACACGGTCAACATCAATGCCCATAAGTCTTGCTGCATCGGTATCAAAGGACACAGCCCGCATCGCCTTACCGATTTTAGTGCGATGTACCACATAAGTCAAAATAACCATTAAAGCTAGTGATACTGCTAGTATGAGTATTTGCTGACTATTAACCACAATATTGCCAAAAGTATATACGTCTGCTTGAAAGATTGCTGGGAACGTTCGAGGTTGAGGAGAAACAAGAAGAATACCGCCGTATTCTAAAAGTAGAGACACACCAATTGCTGTTATCAGTATGGCAATTCTTGGTGCATAACGTAATGGCCTGTATGCCAGTCTCTCAATAATCACACCGACAGTTGCTGCTACAGCCATGGAGAGAATAAGAGCTGGGAAAAAAGAAAGTTTTAAAACTGTAGTAGCAAAAAAAGCTACATAAGCGCCTACCATATAAATATCACCATGAGCAAAATTAATAAGTTTAATAATGCCATATACCATGGTATATCCTAAAGCTATAAGCGCATATATGCTCCCTAGAGATATACCGTTAATTAACTGTTGTATCAATTGGTGTATAAACGTAAATTCCATGCGCTTGCCTCCTTAATTTCATAACCTTTACTTAAAGTTAAATTTTCTTACTATTTATAAGAGGGATAAGACTGCTGCCTTATCCCTCTTGCATTTTTGCCTTTTAAATTAGCATATAACTAGGGATTAACCTTTTCCTTAAAGGTTTGCTTGCCGTCTTTCATTTCAATAATAACAGCACTCTTTACTGCATCATGTGTTTCATTGAGTGTAATTGTTCCTGATACAGCCGAATAGTCCTTAGTTTTAGCCAATTCATCTTTGATTTTAACAGTATCTACACCATTTGCCCTTTTTATAGCCTCAATGACCATCATCGTAGCATCATATGAAAGCGCTGCAAAAGCATCTGGAGTTTCATTATATTCTTTTTTGTACGCTTCTACAAAGCTCTTGATAGATGGACTGTTATCATCTGGTGAATAGTGGTTTGCAAAGAAGGTATTATTTAATGCCTGGGCACCAGCGATTTCTGGCAGTTTAGCTGAATCCCATCCATCACCACCAAGAACTGGCATATTGAGCCCAATCTCACGAGCTTGTTTTATAAGCATCCCAACTTCCTGATAATAACCAGGAACAAAGATTACATCAGGATTAGCAACTTTAATTTTAGTAAGCGTAGCTTTGAAATCAGTATCTTTCGCGAGATAAGCTTCTTCTGCTACAATTTGTCCGCCATTTTTGATGAAAGTTTCTTTAAAGAACTGACCTAAACCTTTGGCATAATCACTGGAATTATCAATATAGATAGCCGCTGTTTTGGCTTTCAAAGACTTAGTTGCAAAATTAGCCATTACCGAACCTTGGAAAGGATCAATAAATGCTGCTCTAAACATGAAGTCCCGCACTTTGTTAGTGGCAGGATCTACGGTTACTTTAGGATTGGATGCTGTCGGGCTGATCGCGAGTACCTTATTATCCTGATTTACCTGTGCACCCGCAATTACACTAGAAGAGGCAATCGGTGCAATAACAGCAACGACTTTATCTTGGGTAATTAATTTTTGCATAGAATTAGCTGCTTCAGCTGCTTCACTTTTATTATCAGCCACAACCAAGGTCAGCTGTTTTCCAAGTACACCACCTTTAGCATTGACTTGTTTAATGGCTAGTGCAGCACCATTGCTCGCCGATTTCCCAAAAGTCGCATTATTACCAGTCATCTCAAGATTGGCACCAATCTTAATTGTATCTGCAGAGGACTGACTTCCTCCGCAACCTGTCATCACTACCGCCAACATGGCGACTACCGTAAATACACCAGCTAGTTTTTTCATTGTTTTCATGAACATCTCGTCTCCCTTTGTATTAAGAATAATGAAGCAGTGAACCAAAATCTTTGTTAAAAGATTTTTCGTGAGTCGCGACTTTACCATTGAAATGCTAACATCAATACAATATACCTACTATTACCCTAACTATCCACTGTCTATAACAGTCTAGGTCGATCTCTTCTCTCGTCCTTCTAGCGTGAATACTCGTACTCAATACAAGGTATATTATAGATAGATTGCTTTACACTGTCAATACTTCCCAGAGAGACTTTTGGCTAATTATCCTCCCTGTGTGTACATTTTGTGTTTTGCACAGTACGGGTGACAATTAGCCATGTTGTCCATGTATTTTTTTCCTGTTTATTTTATGGATTTATTTTTTCTTTAAATACTTGCTTGCCATCTTTCATCTCGATAACCACAGCACTCTTAATAGGATTATGATCGCCATCTAACGTAATAACACCTGTTACCACTTGTAAATTCTTCGTTTGTTCTAAAGCATCTCTTAGTTTAACTGGATCTGCGCTATTAGCCCGTTTAATAGCATCAATTGCCATTAGTGCTGAATCATAACCGAGTGCTGCCAGAGCACTAGGCTCTTGACCATATTCAGCCTTATATGCTGCAACGAATTTTTGAATACGAGGGTCAGTATCTTGAGCTGAATAATGATTACTGAAGAAAGTATTATTCAGTGCCTCAGCACCTGCAATGTCCACTACCTTAGGATCATCAAAACCGTCTGTACCAATTAGCGGTGTAGTAATACCAATTTCACGAGCTTGTTTTGAAATTTTACCCACTTCTTCATAATAAGCAGGAATAAAAATAGTATCAGCATTCATTCCTTTTATTTTTGTCAATGTAGCTTTGAAATCTTGATCCTTTTGTAAAAATGCTTCTTTAGCTACAATGACGCCACCATTTTTAACAAATTGAGCTTCAAAGGACTCAGCAAGACCTTTAGAATAGTCAGAACTACTATCTATATAAATGACAGCAGTTTTTGCCTTCAATGTTTTGGTAGCAAAATTCGCCATTACACTTCCTTGGAATGGATCGATAAAGCAAGCACGGAAGGCATAGGGCTTTACCTTGCCATTGTCAACTGTAATCTTAGAATTTGTACCAGTCGCAGTAAGAACAGGAACCTTATTGTCTTGACCTACTTGTAATGTTGCTAGTACATTAGAGCTGGCAATAGGTCCTAGTACCATAACAACCTTATCTTGTGTAATCAGTTTAGTGATCGCATTAGTAGCTTCAGATGGCTCTGACTTGTTATCAGCAGTAACCAAGACAAGTTTTTTACCAAGAACGCCACCTGCTGCATTAGCTTCTTTAAATGCCAGTTGAATTCCTTGCATTGTTTGCTTACCAAAATTAGCAACCCCACCGGTCAACTCGAAATTTCCGCCAATTTTTATTTCCTTGGAATCAGTTGTTGCCGTTGAACTACAACCTGTCAGCATAACCCCAAGCAAACTTACCACTATTAATAAGCCAATAAATGATAACTTTCTCTTTGTCATGGATATACCTCCCAATATTGTAAAAATATATTAAAATACTAATTATTTTGCTGTGCTCATCTGCAAATATCAAAATGCTCTACATAATATACAAAGACAATTCTCTATTTATAAAAAGACCGAATTATAAGTACTTGTAACTAACTACCTCTTAACATCCCCCCTCTATTTAAATAATGTTCATTCCATCTCGAATGCATGCCCTAAATTGAACTACACACTCTTAACATTTCATGTCTCCCTTAGTTACAACTTTCCATTTTTAATTCCCATTGTGTTCTCTACCAATACATATTTGTATATGTATGTTATTATATTTCCTTCTAAACACCCTGTCAATACTATTTTTTAACAAATGCTAGGGCATTTATTCCCAAATGAGAGTACACATTTTTTATATTGTTTTTATTTTGTATACTCTATATGAT
>Ga0316602_10000862_pt1 | contig 11525 bp, 10 predicted proteins | sample OWC_soil_day10_C_FD_203103 | JGI IMG/M metagenome (GOLD analysis project Ga0316602, IMG submission 203103) | Wetland soil microbial communities from Old Woman Creek delta, Ohio, United States - OWC_soil_day10_CT | ecosystem: Environmental > Terrestrial > Soil > Wetlands | place: USA: Ohio... | reverse complement strand
CACAGCCTCTTCTTCGATGTCTTCGCTGCTGCTTATTTGTACAAATATCTTGGCAAAAGCATCCGTAAGAGCTTTTATGTCTTCCAGCTTAGCCTTTGCCCCAACAACCAATTCCAGCTGCAAATAATTAATAAGCTGGGTTATCTTTTCGGAAACATAGCAAATCACACCTTGCTGATCAATCTGTATCAGCCTTCCACCGATATCCAAGGCAAAAGAGTCAATCACTTCCCCTTCCCAAAAGATTGCACCATTGGTGGTACCTCCGCCAATATCAAAATTAACGACTCTTGCGGTAAAATGATTTGATGCTTCAGCAGCTCCCGCCCCATAACCCGCCAGAATGGACTCTAAGTCCGGTCCTGCCGTTGCAACAACAAAATCGCCAGCAAAGTCAGATAAAATACGGAGTACTTCTTCGGCATTGTTTTTGCGAGCAGTTTCACCCGTAATAATAATGGCTCCTGTCACGATTTCATCTTTTTGAATATCGGCTTTATCATATTCAGATTCAATGATTGCTTTCAATTCCGGTAGATTAATCTTGTCTCTTGCCAATAATGGGGTGAAATGAATCTCACTTTTATAAAGAATCTTCTTATCGGTAATTTTCATTTCAGGGATCAAAAAAGAAGTCGCTGTATTTTCTACCTTTATTCGGCTGAAGATAACCTGTGTCGTTGTTGTGCCAATATCAATGCCTACACTCAAAAATTCTCTTTCCATTCCAAATCTAACCCACACCTTCTATTACGGATACGTCTAATTGAAATTCTGGGACATGTCTTGAAACCCATGCCCCAGTCTCACCTATTTATCTAACTCATCAAGAACACCAAACTCTTCCTCAAAGGGACGAATATTCTTATTTCCCCAAATATAATAATATACAATGGCTAACCCATAAACAGCTAACACCCATGGTACTACTTCACTAGAAGCATAGAACAAACTAACGAGACAAAAGATCGCAATCAGAAAACTAATCAGGGGCACTACTGGATAGGAAACCTTAAAAGGTCTTTTAAGTTCTGGCTCCTTCACCCTTAAAACGAATAAACTTACTAAACTGATTAAATACATCGCAACGGAACCAAACACAGCAATGGTAATAACCACATTTGTAAGCCCTGTCAATGCGGCTCCCAAGCCTATAATGCCAGGAATGATGAGCGCCCATACCGGTGTATGATGTTTAGGATCAACATATGCTAAAAATTTTGGCAGATACCCAGTACGCGCCATGGCATAGGTCTGACGGGAATAACCCACAATGATACCATGCAGAGAAGCAATCAGACCAAATAATCCAATGAAGTTCATCAGCATGGCACTGAAGGATCCCTCTCCATAAACAGAACTTAACGCTAAAGGCAACGGGAAATCAACAGAATCAATTAACTTTACATCCGTAATCCCCGCAGTAAGGAATAACGTGAGAAATGCCATAACCATCAAGGTTACCATACCACTTAGAAAGCCAATGGAAATGTCTTTTTGTGGATTGACCATTTCTTCTGCACTCATAGCACCGCCCTCAATGGCTAAGTAGAACCAAATAGCAAAAGGTACTGCAGCCATGACACCACTTAAACCATTCGGCAAAAGAGGTTCAGCCATAACCCGGGACAATTCAAAATGAGGTAATGCCAAACCCCAATAGATCACCAAGCCAATCAAAGCAACAATCGTTACAATCAGTTCAAAGGTAGCAGATACCTTCATTCCCCAATAATTAATAAAAATGAATAATAAGAAGGCGACTACAGTTGCTGTCATAATTTCAATGCCTGGAAACATGTTGTGAATATAGCCGCCTACTGCCAAAGCAATGGCAGGTGGAGCAAATACAAATTCAATCAAGCAGCTCACACCATTCATATATCCCCAAAACTTTCCTAAAGCACGCCGGGCATAAGCAGAAGGTCCGCCAGCATGAGGAATCGCTGTCGCCAGCTCCGAGTACGATAAGATAAATGTTACATAAAAAATTGTCACTGGTATTAACGCCAAAGCAAGACCCATGACCCCGCCTACAGCAAAACCATAACTCCAACCAAAATAATTACCCGATATAACAAGTCCAACCGCTAATGCCCATAAATGAATTGGCTTTAATACGCGAGAAAGGTTCGCGCGCTCACCATCTTTCTCATGCTGAATAACTGGATTGACCCTTTCTACCCTACTACTCTCCATACCTATTTCCTCCTCCGTAATGTGTCAGGCCAAAATAAAAGCCTAATACAACCTTCTTTTCTAAGAAGAATCATATTAGGCGACGTTGCCTGATATTAAGTTAATAAGACTACTACGACTAGCGAGATCCGTTAATCTACGAAGGCTATCCCCTCCTCACTGTAACAAAAAAACAAGCGCTTAATAAAAATGTTAAATGAGTTTAACATTTTTATTAAGCGCTATTGCTACAATATTCCTTTTTGAAGAAAAAATTTCTTTTGATCTTTGGTTTTATATTGTTCGCCCTAATCAGAAATAGTCCTGCAAATGCGAGGGTTTTTATTTTTTTATTTTTTTATTTTTTTATTTTTTTATTTTTTCAATAATCCTTTGGGCGATTTGGGCAGGAGTCGTTTGCCGCTGCATGGATTCCTGCAATAAGCGTTTATGAGCCTCTCCAGCAGAAATTCCCAGACGATCTTGAATGATCGACCGCGCTTGGCTGATTAATTTTTGATTTCTTAAGTTTTCTTTCGTTTTGTCCAATTCTTGATGCGTACTATACATGTCTTTCCAACGCGCATATGCAATCTGCACCGCAGCAATGAGATTCTTCTCTGAGACGGGTTTAACCACATAACCATATACATGTACGCTTTCTGCCCGCTGCAGCATCTGGGGCTGACTATGAGCCGTTACCATGACGACTGGTATATTGAGACTATACATACATTGTGCCACTTCCAAACCGCTTATTCCGGGCATCATAATATCCATAATTACTAAATCCGGTACATTCTCTTTGACCAATCGTACTGCCTGCTCCCCATTACCGCATTCTGCACACACTATGTGACCAGCCTTCTCCAGCATTTCTCTCATATCAGCCCGTATTAATACTTCATCCTCTACCAATAGAATTGATAAGGGTTTCATCCTGTTTCCTCCTTTTTATGCACTGGAAATGAAATGTTAGCAACTACGGATTGACCACAATTCTCGAATTGAAAGGTGCCTCCCAATTGTTCACAAATAAGCAGCTTCACGATGTATAAACCAAGCGTACCACCCTTGCTTATCGCAGCATAATCCCATACCCCGCAGCCGCTGTCTCTCACCTCAACATTGATATTGGCATCAGACTCTTTCACGATTATACTGATTTCACCATGAGGATCCGCTTTAATACCATGCTCCAAACTATTTGCAACTAGTTCATTCAGCACTAATGCTACTGGCACCGCCTGGCTGGCATGAATCAGCACAGCCTGCCCTTGCACCATTGTTTTTACCTTCTGCTCCGGTAAAATATAACTTTGGACAACCTGCTCTACGATATACTCTGCCAAGTCATGCAAATTGACAAGATCACGATATTGATAGGTAAAAATCTCATATACTTTGGCAATGGATAATATCCGATTAATAGTCGCGGTAAACTCCCGCCGCACAGCTTTCCATTTTGAGCGACGCATTTGCAGGCGCAATAAGGAAATTACATTTTGCAGTGTGTTTTTGACCCGATGGTTAATTTCCTGGATAATAATATTTTGCATACCCAGCTGACGTTCTTTTTGACGTAACTCTGTCACGTCTTGAAAGGATAATACGCAGCCGTTAAACTCTCCTCCTGTTAACAGCGGATGGGCTTGAAAAAGATAGCTTGCATTGTCAAACTCGTAATTCCTGGGGTTCTTTAACCCCTCCACCATTGCTGGAAGAGACGCAAAGGACAACAATAGCATTAGATTGCCATCCAGTGTATCCCCTTCATATAAGCTCCTGGAAATGCACATCGCCTGCTTATTGGCATATACAATCTTTCCCTTATCATTCAAGATGAAAACACCATTACCAAGCCACTCTTCCCAGCCATATCCCGTAACTCGTAAAGACATTAACGTATGGCTTAAGTGCTCTGCTGTTTGGCTCAATAATTGAACCTGCTGTTCCTGGCGAATTTCCTTGGAAATATCCTTTTCCATGATTAAAACACCAATAACTTGACCATTATCATTCGTTAGAGGAACTACGGTTTGAGCAATCGGTACCCCCTCTTGGCTCACACCGCGGATATTATAAAAACTTTGCCCCGTTGAAAAAGCCTGATAGACAGCTGGCTCACACGCGGCATAGGCCAATTCACCTACTACGCTATTACGATACAAAGATGGCGAATTCGGCGAGCTCGCCCATGCCAAAACAATTGCATCTTCTTGATTCACGGTCAAAGCATCAATAAAAATATCCGTACCCGTTAACGTGGCAATCACAGGCAGCTGGTCTACCATATTCTCTAGAATTATAATATCGGGTATCATTAAATCCGTATGTGCTAAGCACAAATCCCGGATGGAATGCTCTGTTTTTACCATAAAAAGACCTCCGGCTGAAATTGCAATAGCCAAAATAATATAAAAAAGCCTATTATAATCATTAGTTCTTACCAATGATTATAATAGGCTCCATTGCCTTATTGCGTTGCTCACTTTGATTTTCTTTTTTACTATCCTCTCACTTATTTACCATCCGATTATAAAATTCCTGCAAAGTCATAGACTTTGTTTATTTTTTATACGATCTAGCTCTACAATGACCTTAATGGCTGTATTCTACAGGATCTTCCAGCATTTTCAGCGTCTCACACAATTCTTCAAAATGAATGTGATGGGTAATCTTTTACGCAAGTCCGTCTTTCGGTTGACTAAGTATTTCACTTATTAAACTCGATGAAAATTTTCAGAACGAAAGGAAGTCGATTGTTAGGAATATTTTGAGACACTGGGACCTCCCCCTTATACCATCAACTCCTCTAATATATTGATGGTATATGTCTCCTAGTTGTGTGATTGCGTACAATGTTGTACGTTTTTGTTGATCAGATACGTTCATTGCGATAAAGGTAAAAGAAGCCAACTGCAGATAACATTCGGATTATGGGGTTGGCACGCTTATTGCATTATATAGTATACATATAGACTCTAGCCCATTGACCAACAAAAAAGGGAGGATTGGAAAAGGTTGGATCACTGGATGAGAATAAAGAATGAAGGAGTGTTTCTTAATGAAAAACATAGTAAAAAAAATAGCCGTATATTCAATGGTAGGTATGCTGCAAGTAGGTTTTGGGGTATCAGTAATAGAGGCTTCACCCCTACATAATAGTTCAGCATCTGTTTCACAACAATCCAATGACCCAAATCCGGGTCAAAACCGTCCTTGCCTGGATAGAAATGGTGATAGAGAGCAACAACGGTATGATCTGGAACAAGCTCGACAAGGTCGGGAACGTATAGAGAATGAAAGACATGAAATTGAAATGAAACGACATCCAGATGAAGGCAGACGAGATTGGAAAGAACGTCAGAAAAAAGAAAATGAACGCCATGAAGAAAACATGAGGCGGATTGCCAACGATATTCCATTCTTGGTTAGATAAGAATATAGTAGTCCACATAAGACCAGCCGTAGATCTTTAATTAGGTAGACGGCTGGTCTTATGTAAGATCTATCAAAAGTTTTGCATTGGACTTGTTAGCGATCGTAAGATATATCAGCTTCCTTATTGACGTATATTTATCGTGAAACAGACCAAGACTTAAAAATAAACCAATCTTAGGGGGATTCATATGAGTAATCAGACATTACTGTGGGCAAGTTTCGTAATTTCTTGGCTATCTGTCATTTTTCTAAAGAAAGAAGACCTTAAACGCTATATGCCTGTTGCATTATTGGGCGCACTACTATCAACCATTGTAATAGAGGCAGGAATTACTTTACATTGGTGGTCAACTAAGGAAACTGTCTTTCCATTTGTAAATATGCCGATATTTATTTATGGCTCTTTCCTTGTTGGTATTCTTTGGATCTTTAAATTTAGTTATAAACGCTTTTGGCTGTTTCTTGCCACAAATGCATGTATTGATCTCATTCTCATCATCCCATTAGATAATTGGTTTGTCAGTCGGGGTATTTTAGAATTGTATAATATAACTACCCTCCAAATGTTTCTGATGTCGATTGGACACGCCACCCTTTTATATTGCTATCAGCTTTGGCAAGAAGGCGAAACAAGCCCGTTCAAAAGATTGAATGTAAATCTATCATCTAATGTACAGTCTGCTGCCAGCAAGCCTCTCAGAGATGATAACGAAGAAGATTAAATTCCTGCTCACCTATAAAGCACAACTATAATGTCACGTTCATCATGCAAGTTTTTCACTATATTCATTCTTTTCCAGATTCCCCTGTTTATTTCTAATAAGATGATATCCATATATTGCAGCAAACGCTACTAAGAATACAATAGAGATTCGATACATAGCAGCATAATTCGTATGGGTGGCAATTAGGCCTAATAGTACGGCGCCAACTGAATATCCCAAATCCAAAGAAGATAAAAATGTGCCGTTGGCAGCTCCTTTACGTTCCGCAGGTGATCGCGCAATCGCCCAGGCTTGCAGTGAAGGATGAGCCGCCCCATATCCTAACCCATAGAATAGTGAGGATGCAATTAACATGTAAGTAGTAGTTGAATAAGACAGCATCAAGAGGCCAGCGATCATAAGCACTATTCCTGGCACTATTACGAAGGCATGTCCTTTGCGGTCAAATAATTTCCCGGCAAATGGGCGGCTGATTAAAATCATTGAAACATGTCCAACAAAATAGATTCCGACATTCTGGATGCCGGTTTCCTGACCGAACAGCATAATGAAGCTCATAATTCCACCAAAGGTGATTGAATGCAAGAAACATAAAAAAGCAGGCAGCAATGCACTTTTCTCAAATAAATCACTCCACAGGATGCCTTTTTTAATACGTTTAGGCTTAAGCTCTTTTTTTGCAGAATCCATTGATATACCTTGCGTTAATAACATTCCACCCCCAACTAAAATGGTAGAGATCAGTAAAATGACATCAAAATTATAACGCTTCATCGCCTCTATTCCAAGCACCGTTGCAAAAGAGGTACCCAGAATAATCGATAAAGCGAAATATCCTGTGCCTTCTCCCCGCTGCTTAGGAGATACAATATCCGACATAATCGTTGCCAGCACTGTTGATGTCATCCCCCAACCGATTCCTTGACAAAATCGTAACACCAGTATGATGCCAATTCCTGAAGCTACAAAGTAAGAGCAGTTAAAAGCAATAAGGATACACATACCGACTATCAGCAGTGGTCTTCGTCCAAATGTATCTGCTGCAGTTCCGCTAATGGAACGAACAATTAGAGCAGAAATCGAGATAACGGCAAAAGGCAGACTCGCTTCCAAATCATTTCCGCCGATTTGTTTAATATATAACGGAAAGGTTGGGATTAGCATTAAAATGCCTTGATAAATAAAAAAGTTTCCAAATAAGAGTAGCAGAAAACTTCTAGACCATAGTGTTGTAGTACTATGACTTTCGACTTTTTTTATTTCCATAGTACGCCTCCATAACAATTGTGTTTATCCTTGGTGAATTTTTTGGATTCACATTGTAATTTTATTTTCATATTGTTGTGCATTTTGAAAAATAGTCTTTAGCAGCATTGTTAATTCTTTCTGCTTCTCCTCTGATAGATTATTTAAAATGGCATTTCTATGATGCCCTACGATTTCTCTCCAGATAAGGCATTGATCCACTGCTTCTTGACTTAACGTAACTTTTTTTTCCCTTTTATCAGTGCCTGGTATCCTCATGATTAGCCCCTTTTGCTCTAATTTGACCAAACTTTTAGACACTGCAGGCGGTTCAATATTTAAGTAGTTTGCTAACGCTCCCTGGGTCATTGATCCCTTTTCATTTAGCGTTGTAATAATCGACCATTCGGAACCATAGATCCCGTGAGGCTCTAAGCTTTTATTTAGACCCTTGGCAATAATACGAACCGTTTGAAAGAGTTGATGTAATAGTAATTCAGAGTTTTCCATATTTCTCACCCTTCTTTACATTTAATAGTTAACTGGTTAACTATTTTTCAATTATATATTTCGCTGATTCATTTGTCAAATAGATCAGCAATGAAATACTGGCGTTTCATCTATCCTCATTTAGCAGAGATAACGAACTTCCGTTATTCAAAAATGTTCGCGTTGATGACTTTGAATTAGCAAATCAGCTGCGAGAATTACACATCTCATTAAGAGATGACACTGCTTCTTTACAGAGTGAAGGTATGCTAGTTTGTCTGATGATTACTAGTCTAGTTAAAAAATATGCTGACATTCGATTGCGAGGACTGCTTCTAGGAAAGGAACATAAGGCAATTGAAACAGCAAAAGAATATATCAATGCCAATTGGTCTATGGGAATTACCTTATCAGACCTAGCCAAAATTACAGGGCTGAGTCGGTATTATTTTCTTCGTTTGATTAGTCACAAGATGGGCATGCCCCCACACGCCTATCTGGAAAGTGTTAGGCTGATCCATGCTAAGCGCTTAATTAAAGCTGGATTATCCTTAAATGAGATTGCTTATGCCACTGGTTTTAGTGAACAAAGTGATTTTACAAATCGGTTCAAACAATATCTAGGAGTTACGCCTGGACAGTACGCAAAAGAGTTGCAGTAATAATTGAAATGTTATACGCAAAGAAGCAGGAAAGGAGGGATACTTAGCCCCACTTCCTGCTTCTTTATCTCAATTTAAAGCCTTTACCCTAAATCCTGATAGGGTTCCCTCGCTTTTGGAACTAAAAGTGTCCATGCATTGTAAATCAAATATTCTTCCACTTCAACCTTTAAAGCAAACAAATTGGGAGCAGTGGAGACAACTATCCCTGTATTTTACTTTTGAGTGCTTCATATGCTTTGCAGCTCACCGGAACCGTTACTCCGCTTGCCGCTGCAAGACGACATATTTCACCGCCAAACATTTCAATTTCACTGGTAACCCCCGCTTGGATATCTCGCTTAAGAGAACTGGTGCCTTCATCTTTCATTGCCCACATAATTTTCATACTGCGTTCAACGATGTCTTCGGGTTGAGAGATTCCAAGCGCTTTAGCAACCTTGGCTGTTTCCTCGGCTAAGGCTCGTACCATTTGAACTTTCTCAGAGTCAGCACGCAACTCCCCAGCATTGATTCCATAGAGTGCCGTCACGACAGAAAAAGCACAATTAAAATTATACTTTGCCCAAATATCAGCCTCAGCATCACGACTCACTACACATTCTATACCACTCTGCTGCAAAATCTTTGCCAATTGGTGAAGATTTGTTTCAGCTCTTGGGTCTAAGTTTCCACTTCCAACAATGATCTTATTATACTTGTCCTTTTGCTCAATGATTCCCGGAGCAACCGCTTCTGACGTCACGTAAATACAACCATCTAAAACAATACCCTTGCCGAGTAAAGCCTTAAGTTTACTACTGCTGCCCACACCGTTGAGTAACGGTATAACCAACGTATTGTCTCCAACCACAGGTATAACAGATTGATAAGCCGTTTCAATGGAATAGCCTTTTACACAAACAAATACTGCGTCAACAATGCCAATCTCAGATCCATCTTGCGTAATCATTCGAGGTTGTACAACAAAAGAACCATGTATATCACTATGCACCTGCAATCCTTTCGTACGTATCCTTTCCAGTGTTGCACCGCGTGCAATATAAGATATATCTTCTCCCGCTTTTGCCAACAGCCCGCCGATATATCCGCCGATTCCCCCTATGCCAATCACTGCTAAATTCACTTCCAACATCTCCTTTTAAAAAAATCATAACTCTGGAACTTACTCCATTCATAAAATAAAATCATACTAGGAATTCTCACAAGCAACATTTTTAATCGGTGAAGCCGTGCAGTTGATTATGATAATACTAATCAAAATCATGACTCCACCTATAATCTGGGCAGGAAAAATAGTTTCTGCCAAGAAGAAATGACCGCTAAGTACACCAATAATAGACATCAGGTTTAAATAAAGTGTTGTAATCGTAACATCAAGTTTACTTAATGCATAGATATATAAAAAATAGCCGAGAGCAGAGCAGCAAATCCCAAGGTATAAAATATTCCCCAGGGCATTCCATGAAAATAAATGCCATTGATGATATTCAAGTAAGGAAAGAGGAATTAAAAACAGGGTCCCAAATAAAGTTTGGTAGGTAGTTAAAAATAAACCAGAGTATTTACCATTTAGTGATTTATTCAGCAGTGTATACAAGGACCAGGAAAGCATAGCCCCAACAATACAGAGGTTCCCAATAAAAGTTTGAGAAGAAAATTCTAATTGTCCATTGGCTGTAATCGCCAAATACGCTCCAGACATCGCACCGATGATTCCCATGTATTGGATCAGAGGCAATTTAGTCTTAAAAACAAGCCTATCCAATGCAATCGCAAGAATTGGAATGATCGCCGTAATCAGGGCAGCGCTTGACGCTGTGGTGAGACTAATTCCCGTATTCTCAAGATAGAAATATAGAGTTATGCCGAAGAACCCTGCAATAGTCATTTTCCCCCAATCACAGCGTTGTAGTTTGGCAGCTGGTTCTTTCTTCTTTGTGATTGAGAATAAAATTGTGCTGGCAATCATGAAACGTAACAAGGCCAATGTAATCGGAGGAACTTCGCTGACTGCGGTTTTGATACTGATAAATGACATTCCCCACAGGGTGACTGTGACAAGCATCGCCAGATTGGCAAGAACTTTATCAGCCATAAGAAATTTCATATTGTTTTTAATTTTTTCTAAGAATATTTGCATTGATTTGTTATTCCTCCAAAGCGTGAAATTACTTCTCCAAAAGAAGCTATATAGAAATGATCATAATCACTCTTAAAGTCACTGATAGACTTATGTACTAGCATATTAAAACGAATTGGCCTTGTCAATAAAAGGGTTTGCTATCATCAACTATTTTCGTACTGCATGTCCGATACGATAAAAAGCTCCCACACTATTAAAACATAACCCAATCCTGATTATTAAAATAAAAAAACCACCTACCCGGAAGATAGACGGTTCTTTTACTTATTGGATATTTGCACTTTGACTTTTTTGCCGCAATTAGGGCATTTCCCCCTGCCTTGAGGGCTAAGAATAACGCTACATCCGCATTGGGTATGAACCAGCAAGTTCAACACCTCCTTATTTGGAGATTACTAAAATAGCATCTGCTATTGGATTTATTATACTACACAATCATCAATAATGTTGTTAGCATCTTGTTAATTTTATAAACGACAAAACAGAACGATATAGACATGGATGCTAGCGGTAGTGGATTTCTCAGCCGCTTCTATACCGATCTGCCGCTTTACATTTTAAAATAAATATGTGACAAAATTGTGACGAAAATAGAGCCGTCCACTTAATTAAAGATAGACGACTAAACATAATGTT
>Ga0316602_10000860_pt1 | contig 11540 bp, 8 predicted proteins | sample OWC_soil_day10_C_FD_203103 | JGI IMG/M metagenome (GOLD analysis project Ga0316602, IMG submission 203103) | Wetland soil microbial communities from Old Woman Creek delta, Ohio, United States - OWC_soil_day10_CT | ecosystem: Environmental > Terrestrial > Soil > Wetlands | place: USA: Ohio... | reverse complement strand
GACTCCATGAGCAGATATCCATGGTATATCCCAGTTTAGTAAGTTCTTCAGCGAAATAGACGGGAAATGTGCCATGTATTTCTGGAAAACTTACCCGTCCCCTGTCCAATGTGAAAATGTAGATACTTGCCAGAATAAACACATTGAAGTTAATTTTTGAGGAATGCTGGCGACTAAAAGTTTACTGAATATCTTAGAGGAGCACAGTTTTTTTTACTGAGGTGCTCCTCTAAGTCTTAGATGGCATAGAATAATGGGCATGGAAGGCAGGATGAAGTAACCGTGTCTTTTAAACTTATAGAGTAGCGTGATTAGTAAGAGTATTCATCCATGAGACTAAATTCTGATAATATGCATCATGATCTGAACCACCGAATCCGGCATTTGCAATCGTACTAGCACATACACTTGCATCAGGCGAAGCATATGTTCTTTTGCAATATTCCAAATAGGTGATCAAAGATGAATAACGGGAATTGTTAATAAACCAATAAGCATAACCCTGAGTATGTTTACCCCTTCCTTCAAATTTTGCCCAACCGTTTTTACCTTGTCCAATATTTCCAACTGGATTAGTTGCACTATTATAACCCAAGTTTGAAAAGTTTTGATTAGATTTTTGTGTACTACCAGTTGCCCATCCGCATTCTCCACCCCATTGAGCTAAAATTAATTTTACAGGTAAGTTATAACATATAGAACTTGCGATACTAGCAGCACTTTTAAAACAATCAACAAATGCCTGGACTTTATCATCGGTATTGGTATTAGGATTGATACCTATATAAGTATCAGTTGAACCGTCAGTACAAGTGACGGTATTAGTGGGAATAGCTTTTTTTGACATATATTTTTCTCCTTTTTAATATTATTAACTTGCAAGTCTATAATATAAAAAGAGCAAATAAACAATATGTAAACTAGAATTACAGGTTATTTAAAATAAGGAGGATTATAATGCAGAAAAAGCTTGTTTACGTAACATTAATTTTAATAAGCACATTAATTATAATAAGATGCTTAACAAATGAAAAACCCCCCGTTACTGCTTTAACGATATCACCTTCATCTTATGATTCTGCAACGCTGATATCTAAAGCACAAAATAAAAATTCAGATATACAAGATCAGTATAAAGAAATGGTAGTACAAAGAAATTATGATTGTTTCAGTTTTCAAAAAAATCAAATAGCAAACCAAGGGATTGTATTAGATATCCAAAATTTATTATTTATTGTTCCACGTGGTGGAGCGGGTATCACAGATATTGGAATTGAAAAAGACAGTTCTGAATTATCAATAATAAATGAAAGTGATAATTTTATTAAAAAACATCTAAATGCTGATACGTCAGATAAAAAATATACTTATATACGATTAATTTATGATTCTTATATTCCTCAAGAGGCAGAAAATGCAACCAGACACAAAGATATTATCATATATCTTCAACCAGATAATTCTAATGATGCTATCTTTGCAATACAAGACCCAGTAAAACAATCTAAATGGACTATAACAACTTTGGTTGGATATGGAGATTGGCTGACTAAAGAAATTGATATATTATTAAGAATAAAGACAGGACTTTGAGTATAAACAATTGCCTTCTGTAACCATATTTTTAACATTATATTTAAGATAAGTAATTTTAATTTTAATACATTACTAAGTCATGTTATAATTATTTAAAACTAACATATCTGATAAAGCATTAATAAAACAGGAAAGAGTGTGACAAACCAGATGGACTCTATGGAATCAGCCAGAAGATCAAAATACAAAGAGCCAATCCAGCACGGAAATGCCTTCTTCCCATTCAGCACCCACGAAACCGATATCAGGCTAAGGGAAGGAAAAACCTTTCACACCTATATTATGAACGGAGAGAACTTTGGAGGTCTGGTCGGTCTGGGTCAGGAGCCTCCCCTATATTTCCACTGCCACAGGGAACTGGAACTATTCTGGGTATGCAAAGGAACTGCCAGAATCAGCATAGAAAATGAAGAGATTCAAGTTCATGAAGGAGACGTTCTGTTAATACGCCCAGACAGAATCCACGGCTCCAACGATTTTCTAAAAGAAGACCTCATCTACCGGACAATCCTATTCAGCTACGAGTTTGTAGGCAGTATGGAAAATGACGTCATCAGGCAAAATTACATTGACCCCCTATTTTCCTTAACGACCGGACCATATATCTTTTCGCCATCCGGACAGCAGGAGAGTGAAAGACAGTATCAACTTTTAAATGAAGCATACGCCATATATGAAAATGGCCAAAAGGGATTTGAACTGCTTTTAAAAGCCAGAATACTGGAATTCTTCTATGAAGTAGTAAAAAGCGGAAAAATAACACAAACCCAGGAACAGAACGATGCAGGAATCGGCCTATTTATGAAAAACATCAATCATTACATAACAGAAAATTACACAAACAGAATCGAACTAAGTGACGCAGCTAAGCACGTTTCCATGAGCAAGGGGTATTTTTGCCGCTACTTTAAACATGCATTTCACATGACCTTTCATGAGTACCTGACTCATGTGCGGCTGCGGGAAGCTGAAAATCTGGTCCGCACCACACACCTGGGTATGGAAGAGATTGCAATCCGCACCGGCTTTTCCAATTCCAATTACTTTACAGTCAGTTTTAAGAAGCATTATCATATGATTCCCACAAAATACCGGAACGAAGTCAATATTTAATCATACATCACCATCCCACAAAAAGAGGAGCCCCATTCATTTACGGAGCCCCTCTCCTTTATTACCTCCTCCTCTATAAAGTCACTTTTTTAATAAAAGAGGTCAATAAAAACAGGGTAACTTCATGTGCATACAGCTAAAATAATAGTATGAATCCGATAGAAAGGGGTAATACAGGCATGAATTATATCAGAGAAGATCAGGGAACTATTATTTTTGAAAATGACGGGGAAACCCTCCGTATCGAGCCGTGGGGACTAAACTCCCTGCGGGTGCGCGCCGTGATGATGGGGGATATCAAGGATACGGATTACGCACTTCTTCCAGCGCCATTTATACCAGCCGAAATCATAATAAAAGATGAGTTTAACGGCTCAATTACCAACGGAGCAATCACAGCAGTTTTATCAGTAGATGACTGGCACAAAAGATGCAGGGTAAGCTTCTTTAACAAGAAGGGAGAACTTCTTCTGGAGGAAGAAAAGGCCGGGGGAGCCCTTAATAAAAAGACCAGAAATTTTAAATCCAGACTGGGAGGTGACTATGAGCTGACGGTCACATTTGCATCCGACCAGTCGGAACGTCTGTACGGAATGGGGCAGTATCAGCAGGAAGTCTTAAACGTGAAGAATTGCATTTTAGAGCTTGCCCATAGAAATTCCCAGGCCTCTGTTCCGTTTGTACTTTCCGATAAAGGATATGGCTTTTTCTGGCATAACCCTGCAGTGGGGACCGCCTCCTTTGGAAAGAACATTACCCAGTGGTATGCGGAAAGCACCAGGCAGATGGATTACTGGATCACCGCAGGGGATACCCCCCAAGAAATCGTGGGAGCCTATGCCAAAGCCACCGGAACACCGCCTCCCATGCCGGAACATGGTCTTGGATTCTGGCAGTGCAAGTTAAGATACTGGAATCAGGAAGAACTTTTAGACGTCGCCAGAGAATATCATAAAAGAGGAATTCCGGTAGACGTGATTGTGGTTGATTTCTACCACTGGCCGAAGTGCGGTGACTACCGTTTTGATGAAAATGATTTCCCCGATCCAAAAGCGATGGTAGAGGAATTAAACAGTTATGGAATGGAGCTGATGGTTTCCATCTGGCCACAGGTGAACCTGACCAGTGAAAATTATGAGGAAATGAAACAAAAAGGACTGCTTGTAAAATCAGAGCGTGGAGTTCCCATTGCAATGCGGTTCCAGGGGGAGAATGCATTCTTTGATGCGACCAATCCAAAAGCCAGAGAATATGTATGGAACTTATGCAGAAAGAATTATTATGACTATGGGATTAAAACCTTCTGGCTTGATGAGGCCGAGCCGGAATTTTCCACATATGAGTATGACAATTACCGTTACTATATGGGACCCGTTAATCAGATCGGAAACATTTATCCCCAGCTCTACGCAAAAACTTTCTATGACGGTCAGATTGCTGCCGGTATGGATACAGCAGTTAATCTGCTGCGCTGTGCATGGGCGGGCAGCCAGCGCTATGGCGCACTGGTATGGTCCGGGGATATTCACAGCGATTGGAAGACATTGAGGGAACAGCTTTGTGCAGGTCTGAATATGGGAATAGCAGGAATTCCCTGGTGGACAACTGACATTGGAGGATTCATGGGCGGGGATCCCACAGATCCTTCCTTCCAGCAGTTGTTCGTTCGCTGGTTCCAGTGGGGAACGTTCTGTCCGGTTATGCGGCTTCATGGCGACCGGAGCCCATCAGAGCCGGTTAATCACGCAGACGGTACACCATCAATGCCGACTGGAGCAGATAATGAAATATGGAGCTTTGGAGAAGAAAATACACCTATTTTAGAAAAATACATACAGTTCAGAGAAGCAATGCGGCCTTATTTACGAAAATTAATGAATGAAGCCCATGAATTTGGTAAACCAGTCATGCGTACCATGTTCTATGAATTCCCCCAGGATGAGATGTGCTGGGATCTGACCGATCAGTATATGTTTGGTTCCGATATTCTGACAGCGCCAATTCTTTACGAGAATACATACGAAAGAGATGTGTATCTCCCATGCGGAGCAAGCTGGACCCTGATTTATGATGGAACAAAATACGAAGGAGGACAAATCGTTCATCAGACAGCCGGTATTGATCAAATTCCTGTTTTTCTTCGTGACGGAAGTCAGAAAGAATTGATTGGAAAAATATAAATTCAGCCTAAATCATGCCCAATCCATCCCCAAACAGACCTTTTTTTTACCAAATATTACATGTAGAGCGCTAAATATTACATGAACGAAAAAAATACAGACTTTTGTAGTATAATCACCTCAATGGAAACAGGAAGGGAGGAGATACGATTTTTACTGCAATTGCATTTATTGTAATTGGGTTGCTTCTGGTATTTATGCCATATGAAAAATTTCTTGAAATTTTTCCGGCAGCCAAATCCAAAATAATGATTAAAGTTTTAGGGGGCTTTTTTCTGATTTTTGGTTTTGGTTACATATTACTGGCGCTGTTCGTGTAAAGATACAATTTTTACAGTTCGGTTTTGGAATATCAATATCATATGCAATCAGACAAGTATGAAAAACTGTGATTTCAATCATTATAAATGATCGGAAAAACAACAAAGGAAAGAAGCGGCGGAATGATTTCCCCGCTTTTTTTCTTGTGAAGATATGGAACATTTAAAATTTAAGAACCTGTTAACTGGAAAAATCAGACGTATGATGTTATAATGAAACAAATATAGAAAAAGGAGCACAAAAATACGATACATGGATAAACATCAAGTACTCAGGCACTATTTCGGTTACGACAGTTTCCGGGAAGGGCAGGAAATACTGATTGACAGCATTCTGGCAGGGAGAGATGCCATGGGGATTATGCCGACTGGTTCAGGTAAGTCTCTTTGCTTTCAGGTTCCGGCTCTTATGACGGAAGGAATTACTCTGGTTATTTCCCCTTTGATTTCCCTGATGAAAGATCAGGTCGCTTCACTCAATCAGGCAGGCATTCATGCCGCATATCTTAACAGTTCTTTAAGTTCAAGTCAGTATGTAAAAGCCCTCGCTTATGCACGGGAAGGGCGCTATCCCATTATTTACGTTGCACCGGAACGTCTTTTGACCGAAGAATTTTTGGATTTTTGTTTAAACGTCCGGATTACCATGGTGGCAGTGGACGAAGCCCATTGCGTATCCCAGTGGGGACAGGACTTCAGACCCAGCTATTTAAAGATTGTTGATTTTATTGAAAAACTTCCAAAACGACCTGTTATCAGTGCTTTTACTGCTACGGCGACAAAGGAGGTTCGTGATGATATTATTGACATTTTAATGCTTCAGGATCCGGCTGTAGTATCAACTGGTTATGACAGGCCTAATCTTTATTTAAGTGTGCAGTCTCCTAAGGATAAATATGCCACCATGAAAAATTTTGTGGAGAGACACCCGGGTCAGTGCGGAATTATTTATTGTCTCACCAGAAAGATGGTGGAGGAAGTTTGTGGGAAATTAAACAAAGAGGGATTTTCTGCAACCAGATACCATGCAGGACTAAGTGATGCAGAACGCAGAACCAATCAGGATGATTTTATTTATGACAAGAGCCTTATTATGGTGGCTACCAATGCCTTTGGAATGGGCATTGATAAGTCCAATGTCCGCTATGTCATTCATTATAATATGCCAAAAAATCTGGAGTCCTATTATCAGGAAGTGGGACGCTGTTCCAGAGACGGGGAGCCGGGAGAATGCCTGCTTCTTTATGGTGGTCAGGATGTAATTACCAATCAGATGTTTATTGAAAGCAATCAGGATAATCAGGAGCTTGATTCCATCACCCGAAAGCTTGTGGAAGAACGGGACAGAGAACGGCTGAAAAAAATGACCTATTACTGTTTTACCAATGATTGCCTGAGGGATTACATACTCCGCTATTTTGGAGAGTATAAGGAAAATTACTGTGGGAATTGTTCCAACTGCTTAACCGGGTTTGAGACTGTGGATGTGACGGATACTGCAAAAGCCATTATTGGGTGTACGGAAACCAGCAGACAGCGGTATGGTGCCAACGTAATTATGGATACTCTGCATGGCGCCAATACGGTTAAGATCAGGAATTACGGTATGAATGAAAATCCCCATTATGCAGTCTTATCAAAAGTTCCTGTATACAAGCTGAGGCAGGTTATGAATCATCTTCTTTTAAAGGAGTATCTGTCTGTAACCAACGATGAATATGCCATTGTAAAGCTGACACAAAAGGCAGGTGCTGTGTTAAACGAAGAAGAAACCATTCTCATGAAGATGGCAAAAGAGGAAGCCGCTGTTTCACAGGGTAAAGAAAACCGTAAGACAAAGAAGAGCAGTTCATCGGCATTGGATCTTTCTGAGGCAGAGGAAGAACTGTTTGAAAAATTAAGAACACTCCGGCTTAAAATAGCCAAGGAGGAAAAAGTACCGCCCTATATTGTATTTTCCGATAAAACCCTGATCCATATGTCGGTTCAAAAGCCAAAGAACCGGGAAGAGATGCTTCAGGTGTCAGGTGTGGGAACATTTAAATACGATAAATATGGAGAAAGGTTTTTAGAAATTTTAAAATAAAAATTCTGCCAGGAACGATTTGATCTGTTTCCTGGCGGAATTTTTTTAATTGAAATACAAACTTCTGGGTATAATGAAACAGAAAAGTTTTTAGAAGCAATCAGGAGGAGCGATTATGAAGAAACCACTGGCTTTCATATTTATTACTGCAATGATCCTGTGTCTGAATGGTTGTGGTTCTGGTATCGCTGTAAAAGAAAGCAGCAAAGCTTCCGCAGAAACAAAGGCGGAAGAAGCAGAGGCAGCGCAGGCCACAGCAAAGGCAGCCACTACAGCCACAAAGACAATGAGGGCAACTCCGTCAGTGCCAGAGCTGATCTTAAAGTATGGAGAAGTAAATCCTGAGGGAAATATTGATACCAAAGTTGCAGAAAAGTTTGCAGAATACGTATATGAATTGTCTGATGGAAGAATTAAAGTTGATATATTTCCAGGAGCAGTTCTGGGAGATGAGAAAACGTCTCTTAATTCATTAAAGACAGGGAATGGATTGCTTGATTTGTACCGTGTTAATACCAATGTACTGACAGGGTATGGGTTTAAAAAGCTGAATTTGTTTGGTCTTCCCTACATTTTTAAAAGCAGGGAAGGGATGTGGAAGGTTTTAGACAATAAGGAGCTTGGCAGAGCATTTTTAGATGAAGGACAGGAGATTGGCGCCAATATGGTAGGTCTTTTCTATACAGATGAGGGTGCCAGAAATATTTTTACAACGGAGCCGATTAACAGCCTTGCTGATTTGAAAAATAAAAGAATCAGAGTCCCGGAATCCGTTCTTATGATGGATACCATATCTGCGCTGGGAGCACAGCCCATTCCCATGCGTTATGAAGATTTATATAATGCATTGGCAAACGGTGATGTGGAAGGGGCTGAAAATCCTATTCCAGCGTATCTTTCCAACCGATTTTATGAGGTTGCTCCTTATTATTTTTTAAGTGGACACGTTTTCAGCCCTGGAATCATCATGATGTCAGAACGAAAATGGAACACATTAAGCAAAGAAGACCAGAATCTTTTAAGGCAGGCAGGTCAAATGGCCTCGGAATGGAACAAGAAAGAAATTGTTTCTGTAGAAGAGAAACTGAAAAAAGAGATGGTGGATAAAGGAGTAACAGTGATTCCTCTGACTCAAAAAGAAGAGGATGAAGCCAGAAAAGATGAAGAGATCGTCCGGGTCAGCTTCACACCTGGACTTGAAAAATGGTTATATAAAATCATTGATATTCAAAAATAAGAGTAACAGGTGAAAAAAATTCACCTGTTATTCTTTTACATACCGGTATATAATCGATGGCCGTCCACCAGTGGTATAATCGATATCACTGACAATTTGCTTTTTATCCAGAAGATAATTCATATATCTGCGTACGGTTACCCTGGACAAATGAACTTCCTCTGCAACTGTTTCACTGGTGAGGGCATCTGCAGGGTGTTCTTTCATATAAGATAAAATGGTATCCAGAGTTTTTTCCTGGAGCCCCTTTCTTAGAACTTCCTGCTGGGAAGCAGTGCCTGCAGAAATCTCAAACAGAGAATCCAGCTGTTCCTGGGAGAAGGTCTCCTGCTTAAGCAGTTCCTGATGCTCCATAAACCGCGCCAATGCGTGATTAAAGCGGATATATTCAAAAGGCTTTACAAGATAATCAATGACTCCAAGGCCTAACAGCTTCTTTACATGAGAAGCATCAGTTGCCGCAGTAACCATGATGACATCCATATGCTTTTGCAGCTTTCGTATCTCAGTAAGAAGTTCTACTCCTCCCATAACCGGCATATAGACATCCATAATTGCCAGGTCTGCGGTATGATCCTTTAAATAATTAAGAGCATCTTTCCCGTTGGAGAACTGACCGGTTACCTTTAAATATTTGTTTAATTCCACATATTGTCTGTTTATAGAAGCTACCATGGGGTCATCCTCTATAATTATTACCTGATACATGATGCTCCTCCTCTGTAAAGGTGATTGTAAATGATGTACCTGTATTTTCTTCCGATTCCATCTCGATAATTCCATGATGCTGATCCACAAGTTCCTTAATCAGGTACATACCGGATCCTCGTCCGCTACCTTTGGTTGAAAATCCTTTTTTAAAGATTTTATCCTGAAGGTGGGCGGGGATACCCCTTCCTGTGTCATCAACAGAAAGGATGCTTCCCGATTGCCATATATTAATCCCCACTTCAATTTCTTTAATATCGCAGCTTAGATCATTTAACTCTTCAATTGCATTTTCAATCAGATTACCCAGAATGGTAATATATAAATCCACGGGCAGGTGAAGCTCCGATTCTATACAGGAACTGTCAGGCTTAATGGTGAGACGGATACCAAGTTCACCTGCACGGATAATCTTACCAATTAAAAGTGCTGCAATGCTTGAAACCTGTATCTGTTTTGTCACCTCACTGACAGCAAGAGTAGATGCCATGCTGGTATTGATTATAAAATCTGTCACTTTCTTCGGTTCTCCCATCTCAATAAAACCCAGAATGATATGCAGCTTATTTTTAAATTCATGGTTTAAGGCACGGAGTGTTTCCACCATGTAACGGGCTCCGGTCAGTTCTTCTGCCAGACGTGTATACTCGGTTTTATTTCGGAAAATAGATACGGCACCAGCAGTTTTTCCGTTTTCCATGATGGGAATCCTGTTAGACATAATGTGCTTGCCTTTTATCATAAGACTGATATTGTATTCCGGCATACCTGTCTGCAGGACGTGAGGAAGTCTGGTTTCCGGATAAAGTGCCGTCAGCTTTGTCCCGTACTCAGGCATGGTATCCAGATCAAGTATCTTTTTTGCCGATTCATTCATAAGGATCAGCTCTCCTTCCGTATTAACCGCAAAGATTCCTTCTTCCAGAGCATCCAGTACTTCCTTTCTTTCAATATGAATTTTACGGAAATCCTCTGGCTTATAACCCAGTAGTATTTTTTTCAGGCGGCTGTAGAGCAACTCGGAAACAATAAAGCCAATGGAGAGAAGCATCAGTGCCAGAAGCAGAAAAACAAGGAGGATATTTCTGGTCAGTTGGGAAATGCTGGTAGTCAGTACAGAAACCATAACAAAGCCGATGATTTCCCCTTGTTCATTTTTTACGGAAAAGAAGGCACGACGCTGACTTCCTAAAGTTCCTTTTCCATTTGTAATATAGGGGGCAGAACCGTGTAAAATCGCATTCTCATCGCCGCCTACAAAGGTTTTACCGATCAGATCCTTATTATTATGATAAAAACGGATGCTGTTCTGATTGCAGATGGTAACAATATCAACATAGTCAAGCTCTTTAATCAGCAGATCCATGCGTTTGTTAAAGGCATAAGAGGGCTGTCCCTTTTTTAACATATCAGAAACTTCCGGCATCCCAGAAATAAGAATACCTGCATTTTTTATATTCATATCAAGAGAATTACTTTTTGTAACCAGGTTATAATGAAGCGACACGCCTAAAGTCAGCAAAATAGCCAGCGTTATGCTGAAAATCTGGGAAACATAGATCTGGTGTTCCAGTGGTTTTTCTTTCATGTAATACCTCCTTAGATGAACCTATTGTATTAGATGTGAGCCAGAAAATCAATGTCTATCGGGATTATGTTAAAATCTGTTTTCTTTACTTACATAAGGTTTTAATAATGTTCACAAGATTTCAAAATGCCGGCACCAGTGATAACATACGGTTATAATAAAAAGTCAACGAAAGGGAAGGGTGAAAAGTTATGGATTATAACAAACTTGCACTGGAGCTTCACGAAAGAAACAAAGGAAAAATTGAAGTCATTTCAAAGGTTGCAGTAAAATGCAGAGAAGATTTAAGCACTGCTTATACCCCAGGGGTGGCAGAGCCATGCAGAAAAATAAGAGATGACAAAACAGAAGTATACCGTTATACATCAAAAGGAAATCTGGTGGCAGTGGTTACTGATGGAACGGCTGTACTGGGACTTGGAGATATCGGTCCTGAAGCAGCAATGCCTGTAATGGAAGGTAAATCCATTCTTTTTAAGGAATTTGGCGGAGTGGATGCATTCCCGATTTGCCTGGATACAAAAGATACAGAGGAAATTATCAAAACAGTCCGCTATCTTGCACCGGGTTTTGGAGGCATCAATTTGGAAGATATTTCCGCACCCCGATGCTTTGAAATAGAACGCCGCTTAAAAGAGGAACTGGATATTCCAGTATTCCATGACGATCAGCATGGCACAGCTATTGTGGTATCTGCGGGAATCATCAATGC
>Ga0316602_10000859_pt1 | contig 11542 bp, 10 predicted proteins | sample OWC_soil_day10_C_FD_203103 | JGI IMG/M metagenome (GOLD analysis project Ga0316602, IMG submission 203103) | Wetland soil microbial communities from Old Woman Creek delta, Ohio, United States - OWC_soil_day10_CT | ecosystem: Environmental > Terrestrial > Soil > Wetlands | place: USA: Ohio... | reverse complement strand
CGGGTCTGGTAAACAAGACTGTCACCACCAAGACCGATTGAACTCAATTTAAAAGCCCGCAAAGCAGTAGCAAAGCCACCGACCCTAGCACCACCTTCAGCAAAAAGCGGTACACCATTTTGCCACAAAGCAATATCTGTTGTTGTACCACCAATATCCAGAGATAAGAAGGGAATATCAGTCGGGTTCATGGCCATAATACCTAGCACACTAGCAGCAGGTCCAGTAAAAATCGCCTCAATAGGGTAATCTCTAGCTACCAATAAGGGTAACGTACCACCGTCTGCTTTCAGTACATATACAGGGGCTTTTATCCCTCGCGCCTTAAGTGCTGTTTCCACTGCAGTAGCAAATATATTAAAATGTCGCCATACAGCTGCATTATAGTAAGCCGAATTAGTACGTCTCAGAAAATTCAGATTCCCAGACACCTCTGAGCCTATCGTAATATGATCTGGACTAGCCAGTTCCTTAACCCATTGAACAACAGCAAGTTCATTACAAGGATTACGCACGGAGAATTTCCCAGAAATAGCAAACACGTCACATGAACCAAACTGGCGGCACGCTTCTATGACTTCATTCTGCCGAGGGCCATTCAGGACTCGACCACGATGATCAATATAACCTGATAGGACGTACGGCTCTACAGGTAATGCTGCTTTAATTTCCATACCTGGTCCTGGCATGATACACAAGCCAACCTGGTCAATATCCCCCTCAACAAAGGCATTGGTAACAATCGTTGTTGACAAAGCAATACGGGTAAAATGCCTACTACCGACCTCTTCCACCACTTGATCAACTGCCGCTAAAATACCTTTCAGTAAATTGCCATGAGTCGTTGGAGTCTTCACTACGCTGACTACTTTACCATCTACAATAACTGCTCCATCGGTAAATGTTCCGCCCACATCAAGTCCTAACAGCATGTTAGCCCCTCTTTTCTCGTCCATGCACTGCGCAACCAATTGCGCCATTTAGCTGAGGATATTTGGGTACAATGACCTGAAGACCAAGTTCTGACTCAATAATCTGAGCGATAGCCGGCCCTAAAGCCACTCCCCCTGTAAAAATAACAGTCTCACTCTTTAGCGCTGTTAACATGGGTTTTATTCTCTTGAAGATCGTATAATTAACCCCCGCCGCCAGTTCTGGAACGCTGTAACCTTCCACAATACGTCCAATAAGCTCAGATTCTCCAAAAATAGCACATGTCGCTGACAATTCCACTGGATTTTCCCGATAACTACTGAGTTCTTCTAAGCTAATTCCAAGCACTGTTGCCATATTTTCCAAATACCGCCCAGTACTAGCAGCACATTTATCATTTGTCGCAAAATCCACCATTTTACCGTTACGAACTTTAATGACTTTACTATCCTGACCCCCTAAATCCAGAACCGTAAAATTCGAAAGCCCTGTCTGCCAGATAGCCCCCACAGTATGAGCCTTAAGTTCGGCAATCACAGTAGCCCCTACAATATTAATGGTATTGCGCCCATAGCCAGTAGCAACTACATCACGATTAGCGCCCATTCCTACTGCCTTAAAATCAACAACTAAACCTTCTGGCGTAGATTGCCCATACTGACGATAAAACTGCACTGTTTCAAAAATATCCGAACGCTGTACACTATTATGATCCATTATGACTAATTTTACACTACGACTACCTAAATCTATACCATAAAACATGCTTTCCACCTCATCGCAGCATTTCCAGAAAACTATCCATCCTCAGTTTGGTACGAGCATCTAGTTTGCCCGGCTTATCACCCTCAATTGTCAATACAGGTATATCTAGTTTTTCCCTAAAAATCATATCCTCAATCTGCCGAAAACAAAAACTCTGTACATAGTGAACAATACCATCAAGATTGCGCTTTTCAATTTCTTCCTTAATATCTTCAATACGTCTAAATACACCATAGGGATATGTATAACGCCGATATTGTTCCACCAAATCATCCACATGATAAGGCATGGCAAACTGCCTTTGTACCTCATTGAATACAACTCGCGCCCCCATTTTTTCAAAATGATCATATAAATCATTTACAATAGGCGGCACCCCGATAAAACCCAATCGAAGATCTTCAGTATATTCAGTAGCTGACTGAGCCTGCATTATAAACTGGTTAACATCTTGCTCAAAAGCATCAACATCACCGTTAAAATCACTGCATGATACCTGATACAAATGGTTATGGAAACCACCCACCGTATTTTCTTGCCATGTAAGCCTATCTAATTCAGCTACTTTGCCTCTGACCTGATCCAAACGTTTCTTAACAGCCATCACGCTATCCCAATCCGTTCCTAATGCAGTAATCAACTTATCCATCTGCAACTTTAAGATGTCATAATCCCGATCAAAAGGGTAGGCAAAAGGGATGGTTTCTATCCCAACCAGTTCTAAGGTTTCCATTAATGCATGCGTGTTGCTACAATCCCCTTGAGTAACAGCCAGCACCATATCAATATCGCCTCGATCAACTACCACTGAATAAAGCCCCTTAATCCAACCACATATATTGCGAGGATAACCCGCATCCTCAGCCACTTCTACTAATCGGGTGGCCTCTTTATCATTAATGAAAATATTATTCAAATCCACAGGAATATGACCTGCCGCCAAAATTATTTCCACAGGCACAGTCGTCGTCATACCAATGCGAGCCATAAACTCCCTCCCAAACTAAAAAACTCATACTTCCTAATATAGCAAACAAAGAGGATAGAATTTAGTCTATCCTCTTTGACAGCTAGTTACTCTGACCACAAGGTAACTTCTTTATCATAAGTATTTAGACATAACATGCTATGCCTGGTCCTTAGCCATCTTCTCTGCATTTGCATAATTTTTAATAATAACAATCGGCGTCCGCTGTGACGCGTTGCCAAAAGGATTATCAATCAGAATGCGGGCCAACTTCTTAGGATCAAGACCTTCAGAAACGCCAAGCACTGCCGACCGCTTAAGATCATTGACATCCGCAACTGCTGCTCCATAACAACCTAACCGACTTTTAATTTCTTCCGCCACCCCATGGGGATCATGAGGACCATATACCAAACATTTATCAAATGGAGGCATCGTGCCTGTCACATCATCAACCAAAGCAGTTTGTCCTCCTGCCATCTGATAAAACACTCCACTTTTACCTACTATTTTGGCCAACATGCCAATCATCATGGCAAAGAAAATCCGCCACTGCCCCTCAGTATCCATCGCGGACTGCATACCATAACAACTAGATAAACTACCTTCCTGAGGAACAAAACGGCATAAAAGTCTTGCCAAGAAACATACCTTCAAATCTTCCGGTCTAGTTATACGCCCCTGGGTAATAGCAACTACACTCTCAGCAACTGATACTACATCATCAGGACCTACATCATGTTTTGCATATTTCTCAATCATATCCACAATATTATCTTTATCTGTTAAAATACGCGTACGTACTGGCACTAACTCAAGTTCTGCCATCGCTAATCCTCCTATTTTGCAGCACCTTTTGCCTGCATAGCTCTCATTATTTCATCACATGTCATTATCATTCGCTTCTTATGTATATACCAGAGAGATCTGGCTACAATCTGATATACAATATCAATAGGCATATCTACGTTAAGCTCAGACATCTGTCCTAATGCCTCTTGAATACCGCCCGCCTTAGCCGTAAATTTAACTGTAATCACAACCGTACCGCCAGTTCCTTGGGGAATGATAACTGCTTCAAAATAATTATCTGTCCGGGGCGCTGTGCTAAGTTCCATCCTAGAACTAACTTCTACACCATCATACTGCTCATATGGCAATAAATGACGAGGATAGGCATCCATAATAGTCCCACCCTGTGTACCTTTATTAACAAAAGGTACTTTACACGAAAGAGTAGCTGTTTTATCTGTTAAATCTTCAAGAATAAAATCAGTCCGCTGATCGATAATAAACTCAAATTCTGCATCTCCCTGCCGAGCAATAAACAACCACACAGCGATTAGCACTATAACTACTAGTAATACTAAAATCATCAAGAATTCCACACCAAGGCCTCCATCTCTAAGAAATTACTTCTTCCTTCATTATTATACCAAATTTTTCCCAATAGGGCTACATAACTTTATCCCTGCAAATTTACTAATTCAAAATCCACTTGCTGTGTATCTAGCATATAAACAGCCATTTTTTTTGCCTGTTCTACGTCTGCCGAAAAGCATAAGCGCACTTTACCACTCTTGTTAGTTGATAAACAATCTTGTTGTTGCAAAATACGGTAAGCATCAATAGCCGTTTCTCTGGCAGGATTAATCAGTGTTACACCCTTTCCCACTATGTTTTCAATAACCTGGCTTACAAAAGGATAATGAGTACAACCTAAAATTACCACATCCACACCAGCTTGTTTCACTGGCAGCAGATATTCTGTTGCTGCACTTTCTATTTCAGAGCCTTTAACATGCTCACTTTCAATAAGTGGCACAAGTTGGGGGCAAGCCTGAGGATACACAACTGCATCTGCATCTTTTGCCCGAACAGCCCTAGCATGCTTCCCGCTAGCAATTGTCGCTTGTGTTGCAATTACGCCAACCCTCTTATTCTTACTGATGCTCAGTGCCAAATCAACTCCGGCATTTACACCAACTAATGTAAATGGATATTGCTGCCTCGCTATTTCAAGTCCTAAGGCCGTCATTGTATTACAAGCAACAACTGCCATTTTCACTTTCCGCTGAACAAAAAAATTCAAAATTTCATGCATAAACTCTATAATCTGCTCTTTCGGCCTAGGTCCATAAGGTATGCGGGCAGTATCGCCAAAATATATAAAGTCCTCCCCAGGCATTAGCTTGACAAGCTCTTTTACAACTGTCAGGCCACCAATTCCTGAATCAAAAACACCAATCGGTGCATTATTGCTCAAATCCCTGCACCTCCTACAAAATATTCTATCTAAATATAATTTATTATATCCCTTTTCTACTTCTTAGTATCACGACTCATCTGCAATTTATCATAATATTTCCTAGATAGACGAATTATTTTACCATTATTGTCAGTAAAAAGGTTTTGTGTGGAACCAGTTGCGAGCAGCACCCCATCCACTTCCTTGATAACCTTATATGTAAATATCATTTTTACAGGCGATACTTCTTCTAACGTTGTTTCAATTAGAATATAATCATCAAACTTAGCAGAAGCCCGGTACTGACAATCAACATGAGTAATGGGAACTACAATTCCGTCAGCCAATAGATCCGTCAACAAAACACCAGCCTGCCTTAGATGCTCCACCCGCCCCATTTCAAACCAACGAAAATAATTGGAATGATGTACCACACCCATCAAATCTGTCTCAACAAAACGAACTTTTTCTCGTACTGTAATCATACTATTAAACCTCACTTCTCAATAGATTACCGTCATTTGACGATCCCCTTGCAAAGGCAAACGCCCACCGGGAGATAATTCTGCCGTGGGGCGTAAAAAACATGATCATCTATTAAACTCTTTATTTATTTTACTTTTCTTTACGGTTTTTGTCAAAAAAATATTTATAGATACTTTGCCAACGACTTCATAACTACTTTCCCGATTGCAATACAAATTCAAAAAATGCATCTACAATTTCCGGATCAAACTGGGTGCCTGCGCAATGTCTTATTTCCGCTAAAGCCTCCTCTATGGGCATGCCCTTACGATAGGGCCGATCAGATACCATTGCCTGGAAACTGTCAGCCACAGCGATAATTCTTGCGCCAATAGGAATGTCCCCGCCTGAAAGAGACTGAGGATATCCTTTTCCATCCCAGCGAGCATGATGGTGCATAACAATTTGTGAAATAACTTGCAAAGAGGGAATATCTGCGATAATCATAGCACCAATATAAGGGTGCTGTTTTATGAGAAACCATTCTTCCTCTGTGAGTTTACCTTGTTTGTGCAGTACCTTATCAGGAATGCCTATTTTACCAATATCATGCAGAGTGGCGGCAATTGTTATGTTAAATATTTCTTTTTCCGGCAGTCTGAGCGCCTTAGATATCTCAAGAGTTAGGGATTCCACTTCAGACGAATGACCCGATGTATATTTATCTTTTGCTTCTAACGCATTAACTAGTACTGTGATGGTCGACAACAACATCTCTTCACGCTCTGTATGCAAGGTGGCGGCCAAATTATTAATACGAGCAGATAAACGCGCAATTGCATCCCCACCGTCAATCACCAGATCGATATCACAATTTCCGCTGGCAATTTCATCAATGGCTTTGTTAATCAACTGGAAGCGTCTAGCGAAACTATTGGCAATTATAAAAATAACAACTGCACACAGTATAATAACGATTACGGATTGATAGATAACTTTATAAGTAACATTAGCCAATCCTTTAACCATAGTATCTGCGTCAATGTCAATACCTACAATGCCTACTATTTCATGATTGGAATTGCGTATCGGAGCATAACCTGATATAGTGGTGCCCCATTGGTCAGTACTAAAATCCTGGTCAGCACTAGGGGCCACGAATCCTGCAGCCATTGCAGAGATTTTACTGCCATCATATAAGTCACCAATATGCGCAACACTTTCTGCATCTGGATCAGCATCAACAATGAAAGCATATTGTCCTGGTTGATCAGTCTTCCGCATGGTATAAATATATTTAATTTCGGGAATTTCATCAGCAATATTATTTAACTTTTTCTTAATGTCCATGTATTCTGCCAGATTTTCCTGTACTGGATCAACCATCTGTTCCAGGGCATCTCCATCTAGTTGCATTGCAGTGACTGACGCAATGTTCATAATTCCCCGGCTCAAAGTATTAATATGATCGGCCCGCATATGCCCATATAGACTATATGCAACCGTCATTGTAATAAGAGCAGAAAGACTAAAAAAAGTAAAGAACAATTTACTTCGTATTGAAAATAAAAACTGAAATCCATGCATGAAAAATCCTCCATTGAATACAACATTTTATATGCTTTCCACACATAAGAAGTTTTTACCTGCTTGCATGACTAGAATATATTTTCACAAAGCAGCTCCGCTTCCACCTTGTTTGTCCACTATATAATTCATTTTCCAATGCCACAAGGGGAGCCTGGGTCATGCACCTTACTTTGTTTTGTCAATGCTCCACGAGTCGATCAAGGCACCACTTTGCTTAAAGGCTTTCACTGTCAGAAGGTCGCCTATTATCTTCACGGTAATATAGTTTGGTTCATCTACGGGGTTATAAAACGCCTCATGCCAGTCGTTGGAACATATATTTGGGTTTGCTTTAGTACCACTTCGGCCAGCGGTGATATATATCGTACCCTTATCAGGACGATCTACCATCGCGTCATTGCTGAGAGAATATGTGCGGGCATAGACATGTTCATGACCGTTAAAGACAATGTCTACATGATATCGGTCCAGAACGGGCACAAAAGTTAGACGGATACTCTCGTTTTCACTAGCTGACTTACTGTGATAAGGAGGTCGATGAAAAAAAACTATTTTCCACGGTTTGTCCGTAATCGCCAAATCTTTCTCCAACCACGCTTGCTGTCTCTCCAGCATATCGGGTACAAACCGCCCTTCTTCTCGTTCCTGGCTGTCCAGCATCACGAAATGCACGTTTCCGTAATCGAATGAGTACACTTGCCCCACAAGATCTTCCGGACCATTGTTCGGTAACTTGAACTGAGCGGTAAACATTGTCGGCATGGAGCGTTCACCCCATACTGGTGTATAGGTTTCATGATTACCAGTCAATGGCATAATTGGAATAGTTCCAATAACCTGCTGAGCCGCATCAAACCAGGCATCCCATTGGGCGCAATCTTGTTGCCCAACTTCCACTAAATCTCCTACATTAGTTAGGAAAACTGCATCTAGATTGGCCTCATAAGCCTGATAGAGCACAGAGTGCCAAATATCATAATTGTCACTTTGCGAATCACCAAAGACCAAAAACTTAAATTCAGGAACGTTAATAGCAGCAGTAGCAAAACTACGTACTTCGCTCCATTCCGCACCATAACCCACACGATAAAGATAATGTATGCCAGGCTTGAGACCAGTCAATGTCACTGAATGAATGGTCATATCCCCAAGATCTGTGGAAAAAAGTTCCGCTTTAGCAGCAACGGTTTTGACGTTACCGAAAAACGATCCATCTGCAGTTGCTTCAACATATTGCACCTGTCCATTTGAAGAAGTAACAGCCGTTTTCCAGGTAATGGTTTGGGTCGTCCGCGTATCATCAGTCCATGTTAAAGTAATATGCTTCGGAGCAGCAGCGACTTCTGCTGGTCCCTCAGAGCACAATACCGGCGTAGCGGAACCAGACAACAGAGCTACGACCAGCATAATCACAAGCAAGCGATGGGAAAACCATTCTTTGTACAGCATATTTCGTCCTCCTTGTATTCCTACTTTCTCGGAAACCGAGACAATACTCCAGGTATCAATATACGTCAACTATACGATTACTTCTGTCATAGCATTCCAACCATAGAACAATACAAAGCTATTGCAAACGTATACTTGCAATAGCTTTTTTACACATCTCAACTACTGGCAATCATAGTAGCAAACATACCTTCCAGATTTACCGTTTTGCTATTATAAAATCCATGAGCTGATAAAAACCCTCGCCACTCTGCCTGAGTAAACAATTCCTTACCACCATGAACTTGCCAGAAAAGCTTGTTTAAATCATTTGATAGCGTATTCGGACAATCTGCAATCCGACATTTTAGAATAATCTTACCACCAGGTCGCAATGCTTTTTTCACCTTAGCGAGAACAATATCCCGCTTATCACTATGCAAAATATTCGAACACAAAACAGTATCATAGCCAGATTGAATATCATCTTGTAAAAAGTTTCCTGATAACAAGTTTATCTGTTCTTCCATATGAAATCGAACAATGAAATGGTGGGCTAGCGCAATAACTTGGGGTAAATCAAATAAAGTTATCTTCAGCTCTGGGTATTTTTGCGCCAAGGCAATACTATAAAATCCATGTCCACCGCCAAGATCAAGCATATACCTAGCATCTGTCAGGTCGCAGGAATTGACTGTATTTTGAATAGACCCTGTCAGCGCATTGACGCCAATTTGTCTGAGTTGTTCATGATCCCACTTGGGTTCCTTGCTAATAAGGGTATCTGGATCCTTTCGCAAACAGCGGAGTAATTTAGATCTGGATGAATTTAGCAATAGACCATCGTCAAACCTATGACCAAGATAGAGAAAATGCTCAGGTAGAAAGAAGGTATTTGTCACGGCAGTATTGCGATAACCTCCCTGAAAAAACTCAAGATAACCTGCCTTAACCAATACATTGAGTAATCGGACTGTAGTTTCTTCCTCCCAGTCCATTTCAGCAGCCAATTGTTCTGCCGGTTTGCTTGTTTCCAATCGTTCAAACAGCTTGCAAGATAATACAACTTGCAAAATCTCGTACAGTTGTCCCTGCTCAGTTATCGTAATAATTCCACCTGGATCAACTGTCAGTGGATAATATAAATGTTTCATTTTAGGTTGCATGATATACATCTCCCCCACTTCGTTTATTTTGCCTGCCTAAGAATTGGGGTGTTTCCTATTGGAGCCAGCAGTTCTAAGTCTCTAAAACGCCCAATAACTGCCACTTTTCCCCCTAAGCTTTTCTTTCATATGCTCAAATATCTGTTCTAAGGGCTGTTTTTCCATGTTCACTCCCAAAGTTTCCAGCAACCTCTGTTGTGTATTGATGACTGAATTGATGGCAGCTAGTCTCATAGCCCCTTCATAGAAATTCCAATATTTTATCAATTGAGCAACATCCCTCACCGATGCCTCGACTATTTTGCCTGTAAAGCAAAATTTAGGAAGAACTGGTAGCTTCTATTTTATTTTTAGCAGCTATCACTCCCTAAGATCCTTTTGCATTCCCCAAAACATCTTATCCATGTAAGGTCGTATAAGAAATTACAAGCAACAACACTTCCGCGCCATCGCTTGTAATTATTAATCTTCAAACAGTTCACTACACACCTTTTATAAGTAGCTTTTATACTTCTGCCTACATTTTAATATTAACACCAGCCATAAAATTGATTCCATCAGCTGGGTAGGATGCTGTCTCCCAGTAGTCAGCATCAAGAATATTATTTATACGCAGATAATAACTGAGTTTTTCATTTTGGTTATATTTAAAATCAAGATCTAGTGTGTGATAGCCGGCAAGTTGTTTATATGTTGAATCATCTGTTTTAATTTTACTGAGGGCATGACCAACAACGGTAGTTTGGAACTTGTCTACCGTATAAGTTAGTCCGTAGTTAAAGATGGAATCAGGCAAATTAACCGCTTTTGTTTCAACCCCTGCTGCACTGGTATCTTTGGCATCCAGATATGTATAGTTGACAAAGCCCTGCAGACGTTTTGTAAATTTCCGGTTGTATTCCAATTCCACGCCTTTTATATCCGTTTTAGAAATATTATAATACGTTTTGTATGTCGAACTGCTACTGTCAGTATCTTTCTCGATACGATCAGTGATTTTATTATTAAAGACGGCAACATCCAGCGACGACTTATCATCAAAATCGTGTTTCCAACCCACTTCGTAGTTGACTGCCTTTTCAGGGTCAGGTAGCGCCACACCGGCTGTAATATTGGTAGAAGCTTGTTTGGCCTGAACAAATATATGGGTCTTACCGGCGGAAAAGCGCAGGGTATTTTTTTCATCTAATTGATGGGTAACATTAAAGACCGGATCAGTAGAATCTATCGTGCTGCTGTTCTGAATGCTGGTTGAACCCGTTTTGGAATACGAGTACGACTGTTTTGCCTGGTCATAACGCACTCCCATCATGAGATTGGTTTTATCATTAATTTTTATATTATCCTGAATATAATAACCACTGCGTTTATCGGTACCGCCTTCATCAAGATCAGAGTTATTCTCGTCTGTACTCCAGTCAATTTGGGAGTATTTTGCACCCAAGGTGACGGTATTATTCCGGTCAGTCAGTAAATCGCCGGTAAATTCCATAACGTTTCCTTTGGAGTACCAGCCACTGCGGTACCAGATCGGATGAGCATAGGTATCAGTACCTGCACTGGCATTATTTCCATTATATACCCACAGATCGTTTCCATCTGTTACATGATACAGTTTTATATTATATTTAAATTGGTTACTGGTTTTTTGATCAAACTGCAAGCCAATATTAGTCTGTTTAAAGTCGGTATATTTCCAGTCCTTCACATCAGACTTTCCATTCACCAGTGTATCACCTGACCATTTATTACTTGTAGCAGATGTCTCCTGACCTGTGATTTGATCAATGCCATTAGGTATCTCCCTGTCTGTATTCATCGAATAGCCACTAAGTGTCAGAGCAGAATCTTTGTCGATATTCCATTTAATTTTACCGTTGAAATAATCTGTATCATATTCAGAATTATTTAAGGCACCACTGCTTTGTTTTTTGCCGGCGGTTACGTAGTAGCTGGAGTTGCTATCACTCCCACTATATG
>Ga0316602_10000858_pt1 | contig 11551 bp, 12 predicted proteins | sample OWC_soil_day10_C_FD_203103 | JGI IMG/M metagenome (GOLD analysis project Ga0316602, IMG submission 203103) | Wetland soil microbial communities from Old Woman Creek delta, Ohio, United States - OWC_soil_day10_CT | ecosystem: Environmental > Terrestrial > Soil > Wetlands | place: USA: Ohio... | reverse complement strand
CGGAGAGTAAGAGATTCGAACTCTTGATACGGTCACCCGTATACACGATTTCCAATCGTGCTCCTTCGACCACTCGGACAACTCTCCAGGTCGATCCCGTGTTACGCGGGAAGAAGCAGGTTACCACTGAATCAAAACGACTTGCAAGATGAAGCCCGAAGCGTCGATTACCACGCGCCAGTGCCGGAAGGACCACCCTGCCCCATAGGTTTGCACCTATGTTGCACCCCCTGGCTAATTCGAGTGTTTCCAGGAATGGGCTGACACCCACCGCCTCCTCATGGAGGCGTCCGTGCCCCACTTCAAGAACGGACTCTGCCGCGTCGGCAAGGTCTACCACTACTGCTTCAAGATCAACAACCGCCAGTACAAAGGCAGCACCCGCGCCACGGACAGGGCGACCGCCGAGAGCGTCCTTGAACTCAAGCGCAAGGAAGCCCTACTCGGTCCCCAGGCGATCCCCACACCCATGCCTACCATGCAAAAGCTCATTGAGGCTTGGATGGCGAGCCATAAGGGAGTGCTCAGCAAGCGGCACATCGAGATTGTCGATAGCTGCGCGAAGGTTTGGCTCTTACCCCGCTTGGGCGACACCCTGGTAGACCGCATCAGCACCCAAACCGTCCTGGACCTCCGCAAGGCGATGCTTGATGCAGGACGTTCTCCTGCAACCGCCAACCTGATGCTCCGCAACCTGAAGCTACTGATGTCTCATGCCCTCCGCCTGGGGCACATCGAAACCCTGCCATTCAAGGTTGCCCCGCTACGGATTCAGAGGAAGCCCCGCCCTACCCTTCCGGCAGAGCGGGTCAGTGAGTTCCTGACAGCCATCGATAGCCTCGCCAAGAACTCCCAGGTCCGAACCATGTTCCGGATGCTCGTGGGGCTCGGGCTCCGCATTTCCGAGGTTTGCAATGCTCGGTGGGAGTGGGTGGACCCAACTCGCAAAACCTACACGGTCGGCAAAGCGAAAGGCAAGGAAGCTCGCGTTCTGCCCATTCCTGATTGGCTCTGGGTTCACTTGACCACCCAGCCCAAGATTCTCAGCGGGTGGATTTTCCCGGCAGGAGAGGGGAAACCCCACGGACGAACCTTCTTGCTGCGCTATGTCAAAGCTGCGGCAGCCGAACTGGAGATTCCCAACCTCACCCTCCACCGCCTCAGGGCATCTTTCGCCAGCCTCCATGCCGAGGCAGGCACACCAGTCACTGAGATTCAGGGGATGCTCGGACACAAAAACATCGCTACGACGATGATCTATGTAGAGACGAGCCTGGATGCCAAGCGGAAGGCGCAGGAGGCACTCAGTCTCAAACTTGGTCTGGCGTAGGGAGGATGAAATGAAATATCCCTCGATTCCTGTCGTCCCCAATGCTTTCCGTCTCATCGATTCATACGAAAAAGCATATCTACTCGGATTCATTTTGGCTGACGGCTGCATTCTCGACGCCCGTCACGGTCGGTATCGCTCCCGAGTGAACCTCAAGATCAAAGCCTGCGACGCCCATGTCTGCCGGATGCTCTATGACCTTGTCGGTGGAAACCTCCGTGACATCGAGGGTGGTTACCGTGTGATCTGGGAGGTCAATTCGGATGAGGTTGCCGCCGACTTCATCGCCCTGGGTGTGACATCTCACAAAACCTTCACTGCCTCCCTGAATTGGGATCTGATTCCCGAACGCCTCCATGGTGCAGTTGTGGCAGGGCTGATCGATGGGGATGGGCACCTGCGTTTCGATCGCAAGAAACGGCGAGCTGAAATCTCCATTGCCAGCGGCAGCATCACCCTTCGGGACCAACTCCTAGAGCGCTTCTGGTTCTTCAAGTCGGTAGAGATCGCACCCAGTGGGAAACGGAGGAACACCCTTTATCGAATCGAGGTCCAGAATCATCGTGATCGCCTAAAGGCTCTCATTGCTGTTGTATACGCCACGTTGTCCTTCCAAATTCTGGCGCGCAAGCAAGAGGTCCTGGATCAACTGCGAGAATTTCTGGACGAACAGGACGCCTACGACGAGCGCATGGAGCAGGTGGCTTCTCTCAAGGCGGAAGGGCGCTCTATCGCTGAGATTGCATCTCAAGTTGGAACAAGTGTTCGTCCCGTGATGGCGCGCTTGAAGGCGCAGGGCATCGACAGTAGGAACTTGGTGTTCAACGAGGAAGACAAAGAACAGATGCGCTGCCTACATGAGCAGGGGATGTCTGTCCTCGAAATCCACGCCACGATAGGCAAAGCGACGGAACAAGCGGTTCGCTTCCATTTGCAACGAATGGGATGCGTAAAGCCTTTAGAGTCGAAGGGACTTAGGGCTGCACCGGACCTGGAAGAGGCAATTCGCAAACTTCATGTGAATGGAGAACCAGCGTATCGAATCGCTACTGCGATGAACGTAGGCGTGCGACAGGTAAGGAAGATTCTTAAAGATCTAGGAATCGTTCTGCATCGAGGCGTTGCGAAGAAGATCACAGACGAACAAATCCTATGGGCTGATGGTGAACTGCGCAGCGGGAGAACCTTGAAGTCGATAGCAGAAGATCTCGGCGTCAGTGACACCTTGATTCGCGTGCGCAGACAACGCTGGCTTCGAGACCATCAGGAAGAAGCCAATGCCACAGATGCAGACCGCGATGAGAATTGCACACCTGCATCGTTGACGGATTAACGGCAGACCTAAGAGATGAACTCATATATGGAATCATCCTTACAAGCGCGCTACACACATCGTTACACATTCTGTTATACACCCTATTACTTGCAATATTACATGCTTGAGCCCTTGCGCTTGCCTTTATACGCTGCACGTATGACCAATTCCGGTAAGGACGCTATCCAGAGCTTACATGCAGGGGGGAGCCAATGGTGACCCATAAACCGCCCTGTGTGCCACCAGGATCGTCGGAAGGCTCGGGTGAGCCCCGTAGGGCACCGGAAGAGGATCTGAGCGATCTACGCTATTTATTCGTTAGTCCACCGAAGTTCGTGGTTGGCACCACGGTACCAGATCCTGTCTACTTCCAGTTGCTTGACTACCCCGGAGGCATCAGCAAGTTCTACGAGGACGCCATTGGCAAGTTTGATGGGGACCTTGAGGCTTTGATGAGGGCTTCTGCTGTGTTTTGCGACAATCGGAAGCGTTCACGCCAGACAGTCCCTATTAGGTCAGCAAACGGGCGCATATCTGAAGCAGCGCAAAGAAAAATACAGAGCATCACTAATTCGCTTAAACATATCAGAGGGATGTCTGTAGCCAAAGTGCTGGCAGGGCTAATCCGGTTCTATCTGCCATATTTCCCATGAATTTATACTAATACCATCAATTTTAACTCATCTGATTTTAGGGGGTAGGTTTTGCGTCTGTGTAATCTTTTGCTGGTCACAACCCTTGGGGTGCTGGTCAAGAGGCTGATTCATAAGAAGGGCTACATCTTTCCCATACTTCTAACTCTCGTTTGTGCAACTCCTTCCTTCAGTCAGTCACTGTATGAAAGGGATCGACAGGAGGCGAGACGGGCATACGCACGACAACTTCGGGAGGGCTGGCAGTCCCGACAGGCAGAAGAGAACCATGACAATGTGACTATTATTGCCTTCGGTATGCATAATGAATTTCTTGTTTTCATGGCAAACGCAGATTGGTCCGTGAGGTCCGTCCAGGGCTGGCTTCAGGACCGCAATGAATACGCGGAGAAGGGATTTAAGAGCGCGATTTTCTTGAGACCACGCCGCAAGGGAGATCCAGCTAATAGCAAGTTTACCCTGCGCTTCATCAAGAGCAGTGAGAATCCTGCCAAGGTTTTCATCTATACAAAATATGCTGAAGAGATATTTTAATCTTTAGTCACTATTTGGCATGATGTAGAAATGGTAATCGATTGTATGCGGCGTATACACATGTGAGCATATAGAAGAGTAATATTTGGTAATACAAGAGCTGGTATGCGTTTACTGCAGTACTCGGTGAACGCGAACCTCCTGTTTCGCCTGGCGGTCGAAGGGGAGTCAGTGGGTCTGCTCTCTCGGTGTAAAGGTTGACCGCCCCAGCGTATTTCGAATCAGGGAATACAGATGCGGCAAACCCCCACCCTGGGGTCTCGGGTGCCATTCGTTCCGGTTGGAATCGACTATGTTGTAATTTGCAACATGTCGAGTGGGGTCAACAGAAGCATGTCCTTTGCGGCTCGAATCGATTCCTTGTCACGCAATGAAGCCTGATGGCGCTGAAATATGCAGTTAAGCGCGCGAACGCAAGGTACGCGATTAGCGCGCGATCTGCCATCAAGGGAAGCCCTGCAATCGTGGATGCTGTAAGGTTCCTTCCCCAATGTTTGCAATATTTGATGAACAGCACGTGCGCTTGCCTGTGTGCGAATGTGCGGTGCCGCGATTTCCCCATCGTGCAGAAGCACGCCTGCGCGTGGTGGTTTACCAGGGGACCGATTCGTCGTCGTCGATCAGCGAGTTGGAGTCTTCTTCGAGACTCTCTCGACTCTGGGCTTCCTCCTGTTGGTCGTGCAGGAGCCGTTCCCCTGCCGCAGGTGCCAAGTTCCTAGGCGGTACCACAAGGGATGGGTTCTTTCTCTTCTGGAGGGCAGCTTCTACCTTCTCGATAAGGCTGCATTCGGAGAACAATGCTTCAGCGGTTTGACTGAGGTTCTCCCCTCTCAGGGTTGCAAGCAGTCGAAGCGCTTCGATTGTTTTCGCCTGAAGGGTAAGGTTGATGCGCCCCACAGGGGATTGGGTGAGGTTGATGGTCATGGAGATAGCTCCGTAGTTGAGCACGCGCGTCGGCGTGCATAGGTTGAGTGGGTGGCTTCCGGCGATGTGCGGCATAACCCGTTGTGTAAACGCACATTTGAGCGCTTGCAGTTGTTACCACCTGCGCATGGATGCAGGCGTGCATTTGGCTATGCGCTCATATGAATATCTACGTAGCAATGTAGATATACTTAGGGGGAGCCGTGGGGATCTGGGGATGCTAGACATCGCCCTGTTCGCACCAACCCCACTTGAGGTCACCCATAGACTGACGCTGCGGAGTGTATCCCAGGTCCCACAGAGCGCACTCAATGGCGCTGTGAGCGGTGTCGTCCTGGTGGATCGAGGGGAACAGGGTAGATAGAACCAGATTGATGGAGCGGGGGCAGGATTGAAGCCAGTGCTTATTCCCATCAAGAACGGCTTCTAGAAGCTCTGCTGGTGGAATAACGGTTCCTCGGTGGGGGCTGATGGTCCTGCGCAGCATGATCTGATGCCAGGTGTGGGTAGCGTTCGTGGTGGTGTTCACTGGATAGCCTTTTTGAGTGAATGCTGCTGCCTTGGTGTTGTTACCACCTATGCCTACGGCTGCGCATCCGTGTAGATACTCATATGCGTGACTGTCGATGCGCGCTGTGATCGGGGGGGGATGGCTTTACTTGTCACCGCCTCCTCGGCTTCGCTGGGGCTCCGCTCGGAGGCTGTATTTGATGGTGATGATCTAGATGGTGGTGTGTTTATGGGTAGGGGTGTGTCCTGGTGTAGTAATACACACTCCTTCACCTCTCTTCTCTCTCACCTGATATAACGGGGGGTAATAATCATGCAGCAGCCTCCAAGACCATCATCAATCCCAGGACCTTGCCTCGACGGTGTTCGATACCGAGTGCGGTCAAAGCGCGTGCAAGCTGATTCACATTAAAGGTGGGTCCAGCATGATTATCGCCAATCCATTGGTTAAGGGCGTCAAGCAGCTCTTTGATTGGGGTGCGCTGATTTGATGCATGCAGGACATACCTCGCTTGGAGGAATCGCTGCACCAAGTTAATGCGTGTTTCCCTTTCGATGTAAGCCCGCCTCATGCGTCGCGTATTTGAGCGGGCGTCGCGAACCTTCAGACGTTCCTTCATGCAGGTGATCATTTCCTCGTTATGGTTGGGCGGCGACATACCGGGCTCCACACCGTTCATCAGGGGGTCGATCCACTGCGAGTCCCGCGTCCCCTCGATTACATGGACGATTTGACGGTCCCCGTATGGGTAGAGCTTTCCTTGAGCGTCTCGGCATCTAGGGCTGTAGTGGTGTTTTAGAAGTTGGAACATGTCCTCTTCGCTGATCTCGAACCTCCGCCGCAGGACAATGGCGACACCGAAGAGGGTGCTATCCGGGTTCTGACCTTCAATGGCGGGGTGGGCATCAAGGCGTGCAAACTTGCGCGCCCAGTGCTTGCGCTGGTGATAGGGGAACTCGCGATAGACGCCGACCAACTGCTCCTTGCGTGGGCGGGCGGTGGAAAGGGGCTCCTTGTCGCGAGGGCTCCTCGTATCGGTATCGCATACACTCGTCGCGCCTCCCTCCACCTCTCTCACGTCATAGATGAAGCCACGAGCTTCGCCAACGGTGTGCATTGTCATCTTGGGAGCCAGCACCCGGGGGTCAGACACCGGCAGGAACTTCTTCATTGCATCCAAGCTGCCAAAGGCGGCACGAATAGCATAAGGATCATCACTTACATCCTGCCCATTGATGACAAGCCTCTTGTTGGGACTAAATGGAAGCACCACCAAACCCGAGGTCTTGATATCGACACCGGGCTTTTCATCGGTTGTGGGGTTGCCTGTGTGGGGGTTCAAGCTCCGGGTGTCCGTTTTGAGTTCAGGACAGTCGTCAGCGAGAAGGGCATAGATGTGCTTGCTGCCTTCTCGTCGCCCATAGACTTCTATGACGCTTTGAATGCCGCGAGCTGCCAACCATTCAGCTGCACCAGGGCGATCACAATCATAGATGACCATTCGTAGGGGACTCCTCGCCTCCTCGATGCGAAGGCAGAGTCCAACGGACCCACCAGCGTCCATGTGTGCCTCGACAGCCTCGACGGTCTTCATCTTGCAGCGCTGGAAGGGGGCGGTCATGTGTTTGCCGGGCTGCTTGCAGGGCAGAACTCGACCTTCCTTGTGAGCCTGCCAGCGCTCCTGAATACTGCGCCCCCTTGTAGATGACCAGGAGTTGCAACTGCATTCACCGCGCTCGTTAACCTTATGTAGCTTGAGTAGGGTGAAGCGATTGGCAAGCAGGCACTCGAAAAAGGCGCGTCTCGCCTCCCGGTGCTTCCCGACCGCCTGCCTCGGTTGCTCCTGAGCAGGGATTTGGTCGCTGTGATGCGGCTGTTCGTTGGTCATGGACTCCTCACTCACGCATTCCAAGGCGCGGTGAGTTGTTACCAACGAGAGATTTGACTTAAGGGGGACCTTCCAGGGGTGGGCTGTGCCTGTTGTAAAACAATGGTTTAGGTGTATATTTATATAAATGCGTACGCGTATCTACGTAAATATTCTTGGAGGTGTTGATGGGCGGCAGGCATGAGCGAGACTGGGAGCGGAAGACATACACCGTCAGTCCTGAGGTAGCAAAGGCGGTGGCGATAGCTGCTGCTGAGCAAGAGCTAGACCCAGGAACGATCGTAGATGCAATTCTGTGGCGAGCTTTGGTGAAGCCGGATGAGGAAGCGCTGAAGGGCGGGAGCTTCTCCATGGAGGAAATAGAGAGGCTGTTTGCCGAAGAGGTCTTCGATGTTGTGCCCTTTGATGCGCTGGTTGAGGACATTCAGGGTTGGTTGGAGGACGCCCATGGTGAAAAGGGGAGTCTTCGTGAGGCTCGAAGGGTCGTGAAGCGGTGGCGAACCAAGCGGCGAATCGAGCCCCGATGGCGGGCAACATTGCAGAACAAGCTAGATGAGCTGGAGATCGTGCCTGAGATTCTCCTCCATGACGTTGTTACCCCTGACTGGTTCCAGGAAGATGGAGACGACGAGGACGAGTAGGGGTTGGGCACCAATCGTGAGGGCTCACCTTCGCTGAAGAGCCTCTCAGTGCTCCCCGAAACTCTGACTCACGTTGGAGATCGCGGGAATTCTTCATACTGACTCAGCGGGAAGCACGCCCTCGCGCACGCATGACACAGTGCGGATTTTAGTGATCGTAGAAATCGAGATTTACTTGGATTGTTCAACGTAAGGAATCAGCTTGGCAACAGGCTTGTTGTATCGGGTAATAATCACCTCCTTGCCTGCAAGGACTAGGTTGATGAGCTTGGAGAGTTGCCGCTTTGCTTCGGTAACGCTGACATAAATGGTCAACTTGAGCCTCCAAAGAATAGTAGTTAAACCGCTATATGGTATGATATCATAATATTATTGCTCACTTGGTGGCTGTATTTTAAGTGTGGCTATGGGTTTGATGTATGGATGCCTGGGGTCCGCCGAATTACAGCTAAGTCATCTCCATTTGGTCAAATCGCCAATTGCACCATTGAGAGTCCCAAATTTTCTATTATGGTGCAGGTTATATGCAATACCGGTTGGCGCAAAAAGGGTGCTCCCTCTTGCGCTTGGAAGGGCGGGAGAAGAACTCTGATCTTCTGTTAGAGCGGATGCTGTTCGCCGCTGCTGGTGAGCAGCCCGTCTTGGGCATGCCTTCTTTGCGGAGGACGACGTGGCGTTGGAGGGACTGCTGGGACTGATGACTGGTCCTGGAGGTAGTGGTCAGGATATGACATCGGGAGGTAGGGCTTCGAAGTAGGAAGCTGTCAATGCGACCTTGGTCTGTGGAAAGCGTTAAGCGCCTCCGTTCCATCTGGGAGATTTTAGGGGTGCCTAATTGGGCATTCCATATGTCTGCCGCGCCTTTTCCGTGGACGCACTCAAGTGCTTCTTGGCATGATGAATCCATCAATCTATTAGCCAAACCTGTACCCATGGTCCAGCACGCTGGCTACTTACTGGTTAGGTACAGGTCAATCTAGGGGAACCCATGCATTCTTTTGATCGGTACATTGCACTCGCAAGCAGCCTTGCCGCAGTCATAACTTCAGGGGCAACATTTTTAGTTTTAAAACAGATGCGGTTACAACGCGAAGCCACCTACCGCCCGCAAATTAGCATTGGTAGGTGTTACTTCAAAGGTGAAACCCCAGAGACACCGTCTCGCTCAAATTCAGTATTAGGTTGGACCCACGATATGCCCACGAACCCAAGCGCATCCGGTGAGGGTATATTTGATTTTCCAATATACAACATAGGTCTTGGTGCTGCCCGGAACGTTAGGATCACCTGGGATCTGACTGTTGAAAGTCCTTGCAAGACAATTCATGAACTATGCTCTCGCTCAAATACTCCTATCAGTATGACTATGGAAAATGGTTGGCTAGCCATAAACATACCGGATCTTGGTTACATCGATTCACACAATGTTTTAGCGCAAAATCACACCTCATTTCCTCATATAGCGCCAATCAATGTTGAAACACACGGAGTGCTTACAGCATTTCCACCTGTTCTAATTAGCCTGTTTGGCATCCTGCTTGCTCTCGGCGATCCAATGGTGAAAGGTCGCGATGGATTCCCACTTATTTGCGTCCCTATGCATATCCAATTCTCGGATATCGATGGTTCTGAACATTGCACTAGTTACTCTGTCTCCATTAACCTGACATCAGTCACCCGTGCTCATCTTGGCGAATCCGTCTCCGGGTACACTGGGTTTATTAATTTTGCACAAACAACCTAACCAATCGGTCAACCCCGAATGCCACAGCGAAAGCCTTCCTTGGTTCTTCGATGAATCGTGTGGGTAGCAGTCAGAGTGCAGGCGGGGCAATCTCGAGCCTGTCTGCGATGAAGTGAACCATGTTGAGGAGGCTCCGGGTAGTTGAGAATGCTTGATGGTGTGTGGGACTCTGATCTGGCGGAACAGCATCAGTCGCAGTCCCTGGTGACTTTGCATGGGAGGAGGATGGTGAAGCCCCAGCTTATCCACCCATCAAAGTGGATTCGGCGTAACTGATGAGCGGCGTCCTCCAAGCGGACATTTAGGCTTTTCAGCTCGTGCAACATGGCGGGTTGCCAGCCAGACATCTCTGGTGTCCGTCAGCCGTCTTCGCAATGAAGAGCGGCTTCACTGCCCTTTGGTGTGCCTAGACGGCTCGAATGAGCCAACACCTGCAGGCTGGCATCTGGCTAGCGGCGTTGGACCGCAGTTGTGACATCATCAAATCCATGATCCTTTGGAGGTTCTCGGGTTTTTCATCTATCATCAACTGTAGCGCCGCGAGCCATCCAAGAGAAAGATGTTCATGATTGAGGCATTGAAAAGAGCTTTCGAAACCACTGTGTTGGGCAATCTGATAGGTGTTGTTGGGCTGATTGTTTCAATCATCGGGTTCATCTTTACAATTGTGAGTCTTATACGCGGTAAGCGGGCTGCCATAGCTGCTTTTGATGCGGCGAAACAGACGAGACTGCAAATATTGAGCATTGATGCCGTCGTTGAATGCACACAGGTTCTAAATCTGTTGGAAGAGGTTCGTAGGCTATATCGCGCAGGAGCTTATGATATCATCCCCGACCGGGTTTTGGCGGGTAAGCGATCTCTGATTACGATTAAAGCATCATTGCCGCAATTGTCTGATCAACACCAAATTGTCCTTCAGAACGCAATATCCCAACTTGTGATCTGTGAGGAGCTGATGGAGTCTTTTCTTGACTCGAAAGTTGGCGGTATTGACCTATCGAAAATGCCTAGAATTATTTCATCTTTAAGCGACTCGTTGGTTGAATTTTTGGTAGTTGTCAAGAGCCTCGTGGAGGAATAGATATGTCAAATAAAAAGTTTGCAGATCTCGTCGAACGATTGATCGCATCAACACAGAATCAGTCAATTCACTGGAATGAAACATCTCAAGGTAACATTTTTCAAGTGTCCTTTAAGGATTACTCTGTTCAAATTGTATGCACTTATGATGATGAGAACACCTGTTATTACAGGCTGAGGATAGTAAACGAAAATGGAGAAGTCGTGGATGAAATTTCCACTTATGATTTAAGGGACTATCTGCCTAGTGCATACAGTGAAATGGAAGGTCTTTTTTCGCTCGCGAGGAGGAACGCTCTTGGCGTCGATAAGGCTCTTGATTCAATCCTTGATCAACTTGACCTTCCCTTTTAGTCGAAATATTTTGTAATTTTATCTGGCTAGACCATGAGCTTTCACGAGGCGCTGGTGGTGGGCTTGGAAAGGGGTGATGGGGCGTGGACGGGGTGCCGATCCATGCATCCGGGCGGCTTTTGGGTGCTCGTTCGCTCTTCCGGGTGGTGCAACTTGATGTGTGTTCGTTGGAGCCCATAGAAGCCTCGGTATCCAGGTAGACCACCCCTATGGTTCTGGGATTGCGCTCGGGCGGTCTGGGAAACCCCCTGCCCCACCATCAAGATTCGCCGCCGCCATCCAAACATGCTATCCAAGCACAGGTATAAAGAAGCTTAGAGCCATTTCCGACTTGCACCTATGTTGCACCCGCTCTACCCTGAAGGGGTCATCTCAACCCCTGCGGTGGGCGAGGTCCATCTTTGGCATGCACAAGAAAAAGCCCCGGAATCTATTGATTCCAGGGCATCTGGCGGAGAGTAAGAGATTCGAACTCTTGATACGGTCACCCGTATACACGATTTCCAATCGTGCTCCTTCGACCACTCGGACAACTCTCCAGGTCGATCCCGTGTTACGCGGGAAGAAGCAGGTT
>Ga0316602_10000857_pt1 | contig 11554 bp, 10 predicted proteins | sample OWC_soil_day10_C_FD_203103 | JGI IMG/M metagenome (GOLD analysis project Ga0316602, IMG submission 203103) | Wetland soil microbial communities from Old Woman Creek delta, Ohio, United States - OWC_soil_day10_CT | ecosystem: Environmental > Terrestrial > Soil > Wetlands | place: USA: Ohio... | reverse complement strand
TATTTGAAGAAATAATAAGATGGGCGCGCCGATCAATCATGAGTAATAAATTCATGGTACAGCTTGCCGATAATTTGCAGTCTGGTTTCTTGGAAAATAGTTCCGGCTACTTGAATCATCGCGTGAAGGCGGTTTATGGACGATGATAAAAAGAATTTACAGGAGCTATTCGCAATAACGCCATCTTTAGCGATTAATGTAAGCGAATCCCGAAAAACCATACAGATGAATAAATCGGATTTATGCGCTCAATTCATCAGATTGTTCGCAAAGAAGCACATATCGGAAAGTCGGCTGTGCATTTTCAATAGTGCCTGATATGCCGAATACACACATCCTCCCTGGCGTTTGCCAAGGAAATGGTGTCATTGAGCGTGAACAGAATAGCTCATTACTGAATATTCAACACATTTGCAGAATACTGAAGATATCTCGATGGAGAAATGCTTGACAGACATACTTTGCACGCAAAAAATTGCATTAATGATATCTTTGCGGACGAGGCCTGTTATGCACGATGGATTCTCTTGAACTGATTAAGATACCGTGCCATTTCATTGCAGTTCAGGAAATGCACGCGAGCATGGCAGTACTGTCAGGTTTTTATTGTAAGGAAATGAATGAAAACGTGGTATGGCTCGCGGGAATCGTAAATGAATATGCACACCATTACCGGCTTCGTAATTGGCGTGGCTTGGCTACAACAGCAGGCATCACTTCCCAGACAACCGGTGTTATGGCTGCTACTTGCTCTTGCGTTCGTTTTTCGACTGTCGCTGCGCTGGCTGAGCAGGGTACAGACCATCCAAGTATATCGTGTCGCTCTGATCGTCTCTGGTGCGCTTCTTGGCGTAATTTGGGCGTCTCTGGTTGCCTGGAACAGTCTGAACCGTGAACTGCCGATTGAGTGGGAAGGTCGCGATATCACCCTGATCGGGACAGTCTCCAGTCTGCCGCAGCGCTTCGCACGCGGAGTGCGTTTCCATTTTCATGTGGAAAATACGCAGCATGATGGCGATGCCGTTCCGATTCCTCCCAAGGTCGCGCTGTCGTGGTACAGCGGATTCGGGGATGAGACATCGCAGCCTGTTCCGGATCTCAGTCCGGGGCAGCGCTGGCGGTTGACTGTACGGCTCAAGCGTCCCCACGGCAATGTCAATCCCTACGGTTTCAATTATGAGGCATGGTTGCTTGAGCAAAATGTGCGTGCCACGGGGTATGTTCGTCCGGATGACAGCATGATCGAAAAAAACGAGTTGCTCACTCCTTTTGTCATGAAACCTGGTTATGTCGTCGAGCGCATTCGGGGGTGGCTGGCAAACCGTATTTCTGCAGCTCAGTCGGACGGGAAGTATGCAGGAGTACTGGTTGCGCTGGTAATCGGCGATCAGAGGGGTATTGCGCAGTCGGATTGGATTGTCTTCAACAGGACAGGTATTTCGCATCTGGTTTCGATTTCGGGTTTGCATATCACCATGATTTCCGGGATGGCCGCCATACTGGCATCCTGGTTATGGCGGCGATCCTTCTTTACACGGTCGCAGTTGCCACTTATCATTCCGGCGCAAAAAGTGGCGGCGTTCGCTGGAGTATCCACTGCATTTCTATATGTCTTGCTGGCAGGATTCGGCGTTCCTGCACAACGAACGCTGTATATGCTATCCGTAGTTGCCGTCGCACTCTGGTCGGGCCGGATTGCCCGGGTATCGCACGTTCTGCTTCTGGCCTTGGGCGTGACGGTGCTGCTCGATCCGTGGGCAGTTCTCTGGCCTGGTTTCTGGCTTTCGTTTGGCGCTGTCGCCACCATTCTGTATGCCTCGCTTGGAAGAACAATAGCGGAAAGAAGTAAAAGCCGTTTCCGGCGATGGTTTGCTGCATTAAAGAGTGCAGCGCGCACGCAGGCTGTCGTTACGCTCGGCCTGGTGCCGCTGACGATGTTGCTGTTCGGCCAGGTTTCGCTGGTCAGCCCGGTGGCGAACGCTATCGCTATTCCCCTGATCAGTTTCATTGTGACGCCGCTTGCCTTGGTCGGAAGTATCCTGCCACAGCCGCTTTCAATCTGGGTGCTTGATGCTGCACACTGGCTGATTGAGTGGCTGGCACGGTTGATGGCATGGATGAGTGTGTGGCCGCAGGCGGTCTGGACTGCTCCTATTCCATCAGCAGGAATTTTCCTGTTTGCACTTGCAGGGACCTTGTGGATGCTTGCGCCCCGAGGCTGGCCATCGAGATGGCTCGGTTGTGTCGCATGGCTCCCTCTCGTATTCGGCTCTGCATCTCACCCTGCTGAGGGCGATATGTGGGTAACCGCATTCGACGTCGGGCAGGGAAGTGCTGTTCTGGTGGAAACGAAGAATCACCGATTGCTCTTTGATGCCGGGCCTGCCTATTCTCCCGAGGCGGACGGTGGCAATCGTGTCATCCTGCCCTATTTGAGGTCAAGGGGCATCAATGCCCTGGATGGCATGGTTGTATCCCATCACGATAACGATCATTCCGGCGGCATGCAGTCGATTCTGCAGGGGATTCCGGTTGGATGGATTTCGTCGTCTTTCAGCAGTCTAAACGCGGATTTATCGAATGGGCCAGATTGGAGCCGATGCCAGGCAGGACTGGGCTGGATCTGGGACGGGGTACGGTTCGACATGTTGCATCCAACTCCGGGAAGTTACGCCAGTACGAAGTGGAAGCCGAACGCACGAAGCTGCATGTTGAAGGTCACGGCTGGTGATCGTTCCATCCTTTTGACAGGCGATATAGGTGTTTTGCAGGAAGACGAGCTGATTGGCAGCATTCCGGAAAAACTACGCGCTACGGTGCTGGTTGCGCCTCATCACGGCAGCGGTTCATCATCGAGCCTGCCGTTCCTACAGGTAGTCAGACCGGAAATTGCCTTGTTTCAGGTCGGCTACCGTAATCGCTATGGTCATCCGAAACAGGATGTTTATCAGCGCTATGCCAATTTGGGAATTGAACGTTTGCGTACGGATGAAACAGGCGCCATCACCATGCGCTTCGAAAATTCTTTCATGGTGAGCAGGGAGCGCGAAACCGGGGCTCGGTATTGGCATGGACGATAGCCGACGACCTGATTCATCCCTTTGACGATTCATTGCCATCCATTCCAGCCGAACTCCGGGAGGCATTGTTGCAAACTTTTCATGAACCTGATTGGCGCCTTTCAGTCAAATTTGGTTTGGCAATGCCAAATCCGATCATTTACTAACCGGAGAAAAAAATGACAAAGGATTTTTACTCGATATGGGTCATCGTCCTGTTTGGAATGGCGGCGGCTCTGACCGGCGGCTGCAAAAGCATGAAGACGCCCGCCACCTCTTCGGTCGCGGTTTCAAATGCGGCCGTCGATAGTGCCGTGGCCTCGGGCGCCGCAGAGTTTGCACCGTTGGAGATGACGGTGGCACGCGAGAAACTGGATCGCGCCAGACAGGCGCTGGCAGACAAGAATTACAAGCTGGCCAACGATCTGGCCAATCAGGCTCAGGCCGATGCCAGGTTGGCACAGGCCAAGGCGAATTCCTCCAAGGCACAGGCAGCATCAGCAGCACTCCAGGATGACATTCGGGTTTTGCACGAAGAACTTAATCGCACCAATTCGCCGCCCCCCCAACCTGGGGTAGTCGCACCATCACCGGCACCTGCAGCAGTTACGACGCCAGGCCAGGGAACCAGATAGTCGGGCATCTGCCAACGTCAACCCTATCTGACCCATCTAACATTGTTAGAAGACGCCAAGAACCGGAAGGACATATCATGAAGAAACTCCTGCAATTCTCAGGCCTGCTGGCATTTGCTGTTCTGGCCGCCGCCTGCAGTATGACTCCCAAAACGACCAGCCTGCTTGAGCAGGCGCGGGTTGACTACGCCGCAGCACAGAACGATCCGAGCATAGCTCGCCGTGCTCCAGTGGAGATGAGACAGGCCGCTGAAGCGTTGCATCAGGCCGATGTGGCTGCAGGCGGCCGTACCAGCGATGAAAAAATCGATCAACTGGCCTACATTGCCAAGCAAAAGGTGGCGGTAGCGCAGGAGGCCGCAAGACGGAGAATGGCGGAAGAGAATATTGCCAGCGCTACCAGGGAACGTGATCAGCTCCGGCTGGCACAGCGTACCAGTGAGGCCGATGCGGCAAAGCAGGCGGCGCAGCAGGCACAGGCGCGTTCTGCTCAGCTCGAGGCGCAACTGGCTGATCTGGCGGCAAAGCAGACGGAACGCGGTACGGTCGTGACGCTTGGCGATGTTTTGTTTGCGACTGGACGCGCCAATCTGAATGCATCGGGAATGCGCACAGTACGCAAGCTGGCCGACTTTTTACTGCAGAATCCGCAGCGGGTGGCATTGATAGAAGGATTTACAGACAGTACCGGAAGTGCGTCCACGAATCAGCAATTGTCAGAACGCCGCGCTTACGCGGTACGGGATGCGTTACTGAATCTAGGGGTATCGTCTACTCGCATTCAGACTCGTGGCTATGGAGAAGACTACCCGGTTGCGCCTAACAACACTGCGCAAAATCGACGTTTGAACCGCCGCGTGGAAATCATCATCTCCGATGAAAGTGGAAAGATTGCACCGCGCCGGTAATGCCTCCGGTACCGTCTCATATTCGAAAGCGGCAAAAGCCCATGCAGGCTGACAGGGGATGTCAATGCCAGAATGAGGGAGTAAACTCCGGCGGACTGATCAAGCATTTCGGAGAAAGCGGAGCCCGGTAAAAACGGGTGGCTCCGAGATGCCTGCAAGACGTTCAAATTGAGGAGAACCTTATGGCGGAGAAGAAAATTGCATTTTTAGGGATCGGCAGCATGGGCGCTCCGATGGCTAGAAACTTGCTGAAGAGCGGTTATAACGTAACCGTCTTCAATCGCTCCAGGGACCGGGCGGAGAAGCTGATAGCGGACGGGGCGACCGTTTCAGATACGCCGACAGGCGCAGTTACCCAAGGCGGCATGGTCGTGACAATGCTGTCGAACGATGCGGCACTCGAAGCAGTGACGCTTGGTTCAGGCGGTATTCTCGAAAAGCTGGGAAAAGGCGGCGTGCATGTATCCATGAGTACGGTCTCGCCGGAAACGTCGAGAAAGCTGGCAGCGAAACATGCAGAAATCGGTGCGACGTTCGTGGCGGCGCCCGTGTTTGGCCGCCCCGATGCCGCAGCGGCACAAAAACTGTACATCTGTTTTTCCGGAGACGCAGAAGCGAAGGAGCGCGCCAGGCCTGTTTTCTCTGTGCTGGGACAGAGCTCTACCGATTTTGGTAACGACCACGGAGCAGCGAATGTGGTCAAGCTGTCGGGTAATTTCATGATCCTGTCAGCGGTTCAAGCCATGTCGGAGGCCTTGGCTCTGGCTGAAAAGAATGGCCTTGACCGCAGCGCCCTGATCAACTTTTTCACGCAGGCCAATTTTGCCTGCCCGGTTTATCAGAATTATGGCCGCATTCTTGCAGACCGTTCCTATGAACCGGCGGGGTTCAAACTGGAACTTGGTATGAAAGATATACGGCTTGCGCGCGATACGGCAGAGGCAGCCATGGTGCCGATGCCACTGGCCGATCTATTGCATGCGCGCCTCCTGGAAAGCATTGCCAAAGGGCGAGCTGAGATGGACTGGACAGCGATTGAACTGGCGACCGCCGAGGATGCTGCGTTGCGCTGATATCGAGTCCGATTGTTGTCCCAGTAAAAGGGGGGCAGAACGCAGGTCAGGATTTGTCGATCTTGTGCAGGCATTTCATGGATGGGTCTGTATCTGAAGAGACGTAGTGCGGCTGCAAGAGAATATTGCCAGATGGAAACGAGCAATCGCTGCGTCTTTCTCGATCTTGAATTACCATACGGCCATCCCCATTTACTGGCAGTCTCACTCAGGAATATAAAGAAATGAAACGAATCTTTTTATTTGTCGTCACCAACCTGGCCGTTGTGCTGGTCATGTCGTTCGTGCTGTCGCTATTGGGCGTCGACCGCTACTTGGCGGGCAGGGGCCTGAACCTTGGCGCGCTGATGATTTTCTCGCTGGTGGTCGGATTCACCGGTTCTATCATTTCGCTGCTGATCAGCAAGCCGATGGCAAAATGGTCGACCGGAGCCCATGTTATCGAGTCTCCTTCCAATTCGACCGAATACTGGCTGCTGAATACGGTTGAAACGCTGGCCAAGCGGGCAGGGATTGCTATGCCCGAAGTCGCCGTTTATGAGGGCGAACCGAATGCGTTTGCCACCGGTGCCTTCAAGAATTCTTCTCTTGTGGCGGTATCCACGGGACTGCTGCAAGGTATGACCAAGGAAGAGGTCGAGGGAGTACTCGGGCACGAAATTGCACACGTCGCCAACGGCGACATGGTCACGATGGCCCTGATTCAGGGGGTGCTCAACACGTTCGTCATTTTCCTGTCGAGGGTGGTCGCGTTTGTCATTGACAGAATACTGTCGCGAGATTCGGATAGCGACAGGCTGGGTATCGGCTACATAGTAACAAGCATCGTTTGCCAGATCGTATTCGGCATTGTTGCTTCGATGATCGTTGCGTGGTTCTCAAGGCGGCGCGAATTCCGTGCGGACGCCGGTTCGGTTCAATTGGTCGGCAACAAGCAGCCGATGATCAATGCGCTTGCGCGTCTTGGTCACATGGAATCCGCCGACTTGCCGCAAAACCTGGCTGCGGCGGGAATCAACAGTACCGGCGGCAGTTTCATGGACCTCTTTTCTACCCATCCTCCCATCGAACAGCGCATCGCCGCATTGCAGGGAGTCCGATAATTTTTTACGGTACTGGCGCTGAAAAGCGCCGGTCATTGAGCATGAATCAATTCCTTCAGATTCATCCGGTCGATCCGCAGGATAGACTGATCAAGCAGGCTGCGGAAAGCGTCAGGGCGGGCGGGATCATCGCCTTGCCGACCGACTCGTGCTACGCCCTTGCATGCCGTCTCGATGACAAAAGTGCGGTTGACCGTCTGCGTCGCATACGGCAGATTGATGAAAGACACCATCTGACGCTGCTTTGCAGTGACCTGAGCGAAGTTGGCCTTTATGCGCGGGTCGATAATCGACAGTTTCGCATGCTCAAGGCAGCGACGCCCGGTTCGTTCACATTCATTCTGGAAGCTACCAAGGAAGTGCCGCGCCGTCTGAGCCATCCTTCCCGCAAGACGATCGGCCTGCGGGTGCCCGATAATCGCATTGCCCAGGCCGTACTGAAGGAGTTGGGTGAACCGATGATCGGGACGACGCTGCTATTGCCGGGAGATGAGCATCCCTTGAGCGACCCGGACCAGATAAGAGAACGTCTGACTTCCCAAGTTGACGTTATTATCGACGGTGGAGCATGCAGTCTGGTGCCGACAACCGTGATTGATCTTACCGGCAAGGAGCCGGTTCTGGTGCGCCAGGGCCGAGGGGATGCCGGCGTTTTGGGGTTATAGCCTCTGCTTTACTGCGCAGCAAAAAAACGATGCCCGGCGCTTATAGTCCAGTCCTGCCTAGTCGATCATGGCGGTGCTCTCTTTCGTAACCGGATCAGCATATGTCGCCGCGAGCGGGGCGGCATGTTTTCCCTTCTCCGGCGCCAGCATTGTGCCGCGGCATGCCACTGCACCGCAGTGGCATGCAAAATGTTCCTGTTCTTTATCAGATAGCGCTGAACCTGCACTGAGCTGGTAGTCAAAGGTCAGTTCCTCACCAGGTTCTATTCCCTTGATCGCCTGAATATAGACATGGCCATCTTCCACAACGGCCTCGCAGTTAGGCGCGCACGAATGGTTAATGAATCGCGCATCGCTCCCGCCTACTGCGCCGTCAATCAGGGTGTTGCTGTCCACGGTGAAGAGATAGATGTGCATTTCATCGTCGGCATCGATCTGGTAGCGGATCGGGCTGCAATAACGGCCTTGAGCGACCGCTGGTGTGATGTGCTCCCCCATGTATTCGATGATCCGTGTTCCATGGGGAATGTATTTGAGTGCAAAGGCACCATAGCCTTCAATGGAAGAAGGGCGGACTTTTAGGTAATTCTGTTGCATGATGATTGCGCAGGCGGAAAGCACGGTAAATTTCTTAACCAAGGGAAATATTTTAGAAGTGAATCAATAGTTTGTCCATGATGCGCATAGATAAGGACTTGCCCGCAAGGAAGCGCAAACCATGCCTTCCTGACGAGCGTTTGATGTTTACGCAACGCTGAGATACAAAAATCGTGTAAGCAAATGCATCAATTCTTGTTTCTTCTTTACAATTATTTATATACTGGACGACTAAACATTGTTTGGAGATCAGTATGAAACGTATTCTTTGCGCTACCACGGCAATCGCTCTTGCCACGGTAGCGTTTGTTCCCGTTCAGGCTACCGCGCAGCCGGTCAATGTCAGTATTGCCGTAGGCACTCCGCCTCCTGCTGTTGTAGTGGCCAATCCGGCCCCTGTTATTGTTATAGACAATCCGCCCCCTCCGCCGAGATACGAGCCCGTTCCTGTTGCTCGTCCCGGGTTCGTGTGGGTAGCTGGTTTTTGGGACTGGAACCCGAGAAGGAACAAGCACAAGTGGGTAAAGGGACACTGGGAATCGGCGCGCGCAGGACACTATTACGCACGCCCGGAATGGCGCCAGGGGCCGCGTGGCTGGGAACTGAATCGGGGCGGATGGCATTCCGGCCCTGCGCCTGTCGCGCACCGTGGGCATGATCGAGATCACGATGGCGTTCCCGATCGCTTCGATAACCATCCTAACAATCCGAACCGTCGTTGATCCATCAAGAGCAGGATGGGTTGAAATCGAACCGCCTCACACCGAGGCGGTTTTTTTATCCCGAGGCCTGCTGAAGGAATATGGCATCCTTCTCTTTATCAATATGTGACGACAAGGCCAGGGAGAGAAGGATGCAATCTGAACCATTCATCATAGGTCAACACTGCCTTTCTTAGAGCGTGTCAATATGCTCGCTTCTTGGCTCATTTCTTGTCTTCACGCCGCTCTGATAAAATCAAGGGATGGAGAACATCACATCTTTTCTTGCCGTCTACGCATTGCCCATCCTGCTGGCAATTACCCTTCATGAGGCTGCACATGCCTATGTCGCCAAGTATTTCGGCGACACGACTGCCTATCAGCAGGGCCGCATGAGCCTGAATCCGATCCGCCACATCGACCTTCTCGGTACGATATTGATACCCATATTGCTGCTGGTGGCAGGAAGCCCTTTTCTGTTCGGCTATGCCAAGCCCGTCCCTATCGATTTCAGTAGGCTGCGCAGGCCAAAACGGGACATGGCATGGGTTGCGCTGGCCGGGCCTGGAGCCAATATCGTCATGGCCTTTTTGTGGACAGTTCTGTCCATCGTGCTGCTGGCGCTGAATGTCCAGTCGGACTTTGTGCTTCGCATGGCGGATGCTGGAGTAATGACCAACCTGGTGCTGTTCGCCTTCAACCTGTTTCCGATACCGCCTCTTGATGGTGGTCGCGTGCTGACAAGCCTGCTCCCGAACCGGTATGCCTATCGGTTCGCACAGATAGAGCCGTACGGTTTTTTTATCGTGCTGGCTCTGGTGTTTTTCAAGGTCTTGCAATTCTGGATGACGCCTCTCATGATGGCGGCCAGCGTCGTTTTGCAGATCCTTGTCTATCCACTCAACTTTCTTCTTTGATAATTTAAATCAACCATGTACCCAGATCGCGTAGTTTCCGGTATGCGCCCAACCGGCGCATTGCACCTCGGCCATTATCACGGCGCTATCAAAAACTGGATAAGAATGCAGGAAGAGCAACACTGCCTGTTCTTTGTCGCCGATTGGCACGCGTTGACGACGCACTACGATGAGGCGGAAACCATTGAGAAAAGCAGCTGGGACATGCTGATTGACTGGCTGGCGGCGGGCGTTGACCCTAACAAGGCGACACTGTTTATCCAGTCGAAAGTACTGGAGCATGCGGAACTGAGCTTGCTGTTGGGTATGTGCACGCCGCTCGGCTGGCTGGAACGCGTGCCGACCTACAAGGACCAGATCGAAAAATTGTCGCACAAGGACCTGACGACCTACGGATTCCTTGGTTATCCGCTGTTGATGTCGGCAGATGTGCTGGTCTACCGTGCCAATCAGGTGCCGGTCGGCGAGGACCAGATTCCTCATGTCGAGATGACGCGTGAGATTGCGCGCCGCTTCAATAATCTTTATGGAAGAGAGAAGGGGTTTGAGGAAAAGGCGCAGGATGCGGTCAAGAAGCTTGGCGGCAAGCGAGCCAAGCTGTACATGGAATTGCGGAATGACTTCCAGCAGAACGGTAATGATGCGGCGCTGGAACGGGCCAAAGTGCTGCTTGAAGAGTCTCAGAATCTGGCGCCGGCCGATATGGAGCGTCTGTATGGCCATCTGACCGGCAGCCGGAAGCAGATACTGGTCGAGCCGCAGGCATTATTGACGGAAGAATCGCGTATGCCTGGCTTGGATGGCCAAAAGATGTCCAAGAGCTATGGCAATGCCATTGGTCTGCGTGAAGACAAGGATTCGGTAACGAAGAAGGTGCGCACGATGCAGACTGATCCGGCACGGGTACGCCGCAGCGATCCGGGAGAACCGGAGAAATGTCCGGTATGGCAGTTGCACAAGGTCTATTCGAACGAAGAAGTCAAGGATTGGGTGCTGAAGGGGTGTCGTTCTGCAGGGATCGGTTGCCTGGAGTGCAAACAGCCTGTCCTGGAGGGTATTCTCAAGGAACAGGAGCCGTTTCACGAGCGCGCACAGCCTTATCTGGATAACCCCAAGCTGGTACGTGAAATCGTCGAGGATGGCTGTGTTGTCGCGCGCAAGCTGGCGCAGGAGACCATGCGCGATGTTCGCGAGGCGATGGGTATCGCCTATAACAAATAACTTCTCTATTTTTGCTGCTGGAAGCGGTGCTTCCGGCAGCTGTTCTTCAGGCGCTACAACGACGTCCGGCGGTAGTGCGTCCGTTTGCCGGGCTACCCAATCTCGGATATAATTTCGTAACTTAACGAGTCCAATCTTTACCGTAGCGCTACCTTCCTTGCTTCTCCGAAGTACCTGTACGCGAACCCGTAAGATATCGAGCGGGGGCTTTGTTGTGGGCGGAACAGTGTGCGCGCTACGGTAGCAACAAAAGGAGTTACCCTTGCTGCCATTTCCTTCCGGACGAAACGTCAGAGCGATCCTAGCACTGGCCGATGGGACCATCTTTCACGGATATTCGATCGGCGCCGACGGCCAGACGGCCGGCGAGGTGGTTTTCAATACCTCGATGACCGGTTATCAGGAAATCCTGACAGACCCGAGTTATAGCGGTCAAATCGTTACACTGACTTATCCCCACATCGGCAATACCGGTGTCAACCTGGAAGACGTGGAATCGACCCATGTCCATGCCGCAGGGTTGATCATTCGCGACCTTCAGCCGCTGACCTCGAATTTCCGCACCACGCAATCGCTTTCCGACTACCTGAAATCCGAGAAGATCGTTGCCATTGCCGGGATCGATACACGAAAGCTGACTCGCATACTGCGTGAAAAAGGCGCGCAAAATGGCGC
>Ga0316602_10000856_pt1 | contig 11555 bp, 19 predicted proteins | sample OWC_soil_day10_C_FD_203103 | JGI IMG/M metagenome (GOLD analysis project Ga0316602, IMG submission 203103) | Wetland soil microbial communities from Old Woman Creek delta, Ohio, United States - OWC_soil_day10_CT | ecosystem: Environmental > Terrestrial > Soil > Wetlands | place: USA: Ohio... | reverse complement strand
CAGCCCAAGATCATCGTTCACCTGGAAATTAGCCTGCAGTTCGATCATCATGCGTTCCTGATCGTACCACTGATCAAAGTTAAATTCCGATGTTTCCGCATTAATTTCGAATAGCACTTCTCTTTCCCGTTCTTTATCAAGAGCTGACATTAAGCGTACCTGAGTAGGGCTTACAATATGTATAATCATGCTTCCAGGAAACTCTTCGTTACACTGGTAAATGTAATCCACCAAGGAAGTGAGGGTGGCTGCTTGGACCTTGGCCGCCTTTGGCTGCTTATCATAGCGGGTCAGGCTCTTGTCTGCATAAGTTCTACCGTTGATCTCAAGAACCTCTGTTTTTTCTGCATCAATGCTTAACCCTACGATATACTGTAATGCTTCTCTTAAATTTTCCATGTCTGGATCTCCTTCTCTAATTTGCTTCTCTTAAATTAATTGGTTTCTGGTAATGCGCCGGTTCGATGATCTCTCCGGTATCCGGATCAAAGTTTCTGGATTGAGGCGGTATTTCTTCTGTTACTACTGCATAAGACTCTGCAGCTACCCGCACTGGCTGTTGACTGCTCCCGTACTCATTCATTTCAATACGTCCGGTTCTTAGATCTTGACCCACAAGTAACATGGTTTCTTGCGCCAGTGGCGGTGCCTGAACAATCTTTACATCAAAAAGTGTTTTTATATGCTTTCTGTTCTTGTCTGGCTTAAATGTAAAAGTAATTGTAACTTTACGGGCTTTCTCTGGGTCTGTGTTAGGATCCATAACGTTTCTTGCTACCTGAGCTGCGGCAATACCAAACTGCTCCAATAACGCTCCATTACCCATACTATCAAGGCTGATTCCCATCTTTATTTCCTCCTTTCATTTGAAATTTATTGATTAAAGAAATCAGCTTCCACACTCGTTTTCGGGCTTTCCGTTGATTCCTGAACCGGCTGTTCCTGTTCTACAGGTTCTGCCTCCTGCTCTACAACCACATTATCCTGAATGACTTCTTCCATTTCTACATAATCCGCAGTGCCATCTTCCCTAATTACTGCCATATCAGCATCTATGGCCTGGACTAAATCAATGCTCATGATTCCCCATTTACTGATCAGCTGCCGGAGCATGGTCTTGTATGCCATGCCATCAAAATCCTTATACCAGAAAGAGGAGTATTTCCAGGCATCCCCTTCCGAATAATTTCCTGCTAAAAAATCCTCATAGGATACCCGGCTGTATTTTGGATTTTTATTCTCAATTGCTTTTACATGGAATGCCTTACTAAATTTATCTGCATGGGCCAGCATCTTCTCCCTGCTCCAATACATTGCCTTTTTAAATCCATTGGTATATTCAAACATGGCATAATAACCGATAGTAGGCGTATTTTCTCGCTTCCATTCGTCCTGCATCAGATTAACCTCTATTTCCTCGCTGAGTGGATCAAATCGAATGAGCTCCCCTTCCTTAATAGCCAGGACATTTAATTTCTTATACTGGCCGCTTCGGATCGCCAACTGAATATAACCTTTATACCCCAGCTGAAATTGAGCTTCTTTTACTCCTTTGTTTTTGTTATCATAAGGGACAAGATAAACCTGTCCCAATTGAGGGGAGGGGGAAAGATTAAGGGCTTCTCCCAATAGCGCAGCGCTTAGTATACTGGAATTGCTGCATTCCTGCAGCGCAGGAGTCGCCTGAACCGCAGAAACAATACTGGAAATAAATCTGGTACCGTTTTTTCCACCTACCACGTTGTTGATCTGGTTTTTGACTGCATCCTGAGTAAGGTAAGCGGTAAGACTTGTTTTAGTGGGTCTTTTAGCAAGGCTGTTACTTACTGCCATAATTATTAAACTCCTTTCGGTACCGGCTCAAACCGGATATTATTTGCTTTAAGAAAATCCTTTAACTTATCCAGCTGCATTTTAGTTGCATGAACACGGAAATCCAGCACATGAACAGGATCTTCTACAGTTTCCATAGCTGGATTAGTCTGAACTACAGGCTGGGGCGTTACCGGCGGCGAGTAAGTAACCGGTGCCCTTCCTGCATTAATTACCCTACTTGTCTGTGCCTGCATGGCAGCTTCCCGTTCTGCCTTTTTACGAGTCTGTTCTTCCTCATAGGCTTTGCGCTTTTCTTCCGCAGCTTCCAGGCGGTTTCTCTCTGCCATAGCTGCTCCTATGTCATAAGTACGAAGAAACACTTCCTTCATATCTCCCGCGAACTTACTGTCAACCTCATTGATGATAGCCAGACCTTCATCAACCTTTTGGATCAGAGCCAGTATATCCTCTTTAATAGATTTCATGGTTGTAGACGCATTGGCATATTCTGACTTGAAAACACGATCAAAAGGAAGAATAGAGGAAAGATCATGGATATTCTCTTCGTAAAACTCCCGGACCTTTGCCCTTTTTTCCTCTCTTAGGCGTTCTTCATAGCCTTTCACCTGGGTATCAATATTATCGATTGCCTTTTGAACAATGCCTGTGAGTTCTTTTATTTCCTGTCCGAACTGTTCATCTGGCTTTAAGAGCGCCTTGCGAATTTCTGTCCGTTTCCCGTTCAAAGCATCAACAAACTTGTTCAGTTTCGCCCTATCTGCTTTGGCGGCCTTAATCGTATCGTCTGTATAGACCGATGTTTCGTACTCCTGAGCCGATGCAGTGATCTCTGTTTTTAAATCCTCAAAGTTCCAGTCAATTTTCTGCAAGAAACCATTGTCCTGCGGATTATAAATTTTTAATTCCATATGTACCCCCTATTCTTGATCAGCTTTACTGGCTATACACGAAATATTACTTTCGATTTTTCGATACGTGTCATTTGCCATCAGAATGCTCATAACATTTTCGGACAACATTTTTCTGGTGGAATCATCAAAGATCTCTTTGACTTTTCGATTGATTTCATCACGGGTTGCTTTCATCTGTGCATCGACATGCTTCTGGACTTCACTCGTCACGCATTCACTTGTAACCCAGTCAGTGAAACTCACCTTTTCAGTCCTTAAGTCTCCGTACCGATCCTTGCGTTTAACTTTTACTTCTCCATCCTGGAAAGAATCCTTAATCTGCTCCATAATAAACTGTTTGATGGTGTACTCCTTAGGATCTGTCCCCCAGCCACCACCAATCTTGATGATTTCATTTTCATAGATCTCACGGACAAGTTCTTCTGTGATTTTAAAAACGCTATTTTTAATCTCGATCTGAATATCTTCAAGAACACTATTTTTCATTTCTCTGAGGATCTCCGATTTAAGCTGTCCTTTCAGATCGGAAGCTACTGCATTAATAATCCCCTGTGCGAAATTAACAGTATTAAATTCCACCTTTAACACTTCTCCCTGGTTATCGATCATTGTATTGCTCCTGCCGTCCATTTCCTCCATTTCTTCTTCCTCTGGTTCAAATTCCTCATCGTAATCATCAATATATTCCATATCCTCACCTATATCGCAGGAAGAATAAGATCTGGTCGCCTGCCTGATTCCACACATTTCCAGAACCTTTTTTCTGCATCAACCAGATACTTGATATCCTCCTCAACGTCCTTTCTTTCAATAAAATAGTGTTTTGTTGTGATTCTCAGTTCCCCGCCCCACTCACTTTTTAGCTGAGCCTTTAATACTGCAAAGTCATAATTCGTAACAGCAAGATAATGGAGTACCTGACAAAAATAGTTGTCTGGAATCTGATCCTTCCATTTTTCCTTCTGCATGGATTGCTGGATATTGGTTGTCTTGATCTCTAAAATCCCTTTCCGTCCGCCCTGATCCACAAGTTCTCCGTCAAGAGAAGCGTGCATCCACGGGTAATCGGTATTGAGAAACATATTATTATCATCGTAGAAAACCTGATACTCTGGAAAATCCAGAACGAACAGACCCCTTAGATATTCCTCCGCTCTGGTGCCATAAATGACATAATCCTTTCCGGAAATGTCTTCAGGCCGACGCTGACCGGTTTTCTCTTCCCACAGCTCCGTGTTGGTCTTGTAAGGATTCACCCCCACACAGGCGCTGGCATCAGAGCCACCAATATGATTTATTCTGGCCTGCAGCCATTCTTCACGACTGGCAAGCACCAGTTTTTTAACCGACATTCTGTTTTTCCCTGGTCTGATATGTAATTTTCACAGGCGACTTCTTTTCCTGCCCGCTCTCCTCTCGGCAGGTACAATGTTCTCCTGGATCCAGATTGGCCTTGCAATAAGGACATTCATTGCAATAACTCATACTATTTTCCTCCAATCTCATCCAATGATTCTATTGCAGCGGAACAAATCGCCAATACAATCTCCGTAGGGTCTTTGATACCCATAACACCGGTTTCTGCAGTGCCTGATGATACATTTACTAAAAGCTGCACGATTAATGACAAAACATCGTTCAAGGGACCAACCGCCTCAATTCTTGCCTTTTCCTCGATACGCTCGCATGAAACAAATACTCTCTTTGAAATTCCCATCTTGCAATCCTCCTGCAAATCCCTTACAATAAGGGTGAATGATATTTACAAGTTACCTTGATTCCCTGGGAGTTGCACCTCCTGGGGTTTCTGTTTCTTCGGAATAGATACTGATCTTACCACTTTGCATACAGCACTTTGCATCAATACCAATCTCCCGCGCCTCATGTGTAAGCGCCAGACCTAAACTAGACATTTTACCAGCCAGAGGCATAAGCCTGAAAACAACCTCTACAGGAACCCTAAAATCCAGAGTACTAATGAAATTCACCGTATCATTATGTTTTTCAATCAGATTCATCATTGCTTCCTTTGTCATGATTCCTCTCCTCTCAGCTGTTTAATCCTGTCCTGAACAATAACAACCTGCCTCTGAGCTGATTTCAAATCACCGTCAAGCTTTTCCATCTTTCCAGCCCGCTCTACCATATCCTCAATAAGGGGCATACCGAAGTCCGTGTAAAGCCTTGCAATCTGTTTCTTACCATCTGTTTCGCTTATGGTTGGGTACCAAGTATAAACATACTCAATGGTGCTATACTCTTCATCACTGATTGGTTTATCCACCAGGACCTCAAACTCGTTCTTCATCATAATTCCTTCACCTCCTTACATATCCACCGCAGTTACTCTTTTATCTACCGGGTCATATAACAGTCTCAATGTATCTCCGCAGGTGTCCTTTATGACAGCTTCATGACCGACGATTTCCAGATGAAAATTCTCCATCATGAATCCCTCGTTCTCCAACCAACGCCGGATTGCGTACTCAGCGATACTTTTTGCTCCTTTTATAGCCATAAACTTTTACCTCCTCTCACAAAGCCTCCAAATGTCCGCATGTCCCTAAAATCACCCACATAGCCGCCAAGAAAATCACCACTGGCATGATCCACTTTGTAAACTCCATCAGCTTCGACGGGCGGGTGTCGGTGTAATCGTCTAATTTGTCATAGTACTTCCGCATGGGGGACCTCCTTTCATTACAGCTTGTCCATGCCGACCGGCGTCAGCCGGTTTCTGCCTTTGTACTCTTTTCACTATCTACGGGTACTATTCGATATGTTATCTTTGCGTTTTCCTGATCCTCTAACAGGCGGATCAGAATGGAAACAATGTTTTCAAGATTCACATTCATCCCCCTTCCTTCTGGTTGATTCTATGCAGTACCGTTTGTACTTGTTGCCGCCTTTTTTGCTATCAAATCCTCCTCTTTTTAAAGAATACCTAACTCTTTGGTTTCTTTTCATCTGGATCCTGCTTAACACTAGATATCAGACCGCAGATAAGGCCAAACACTTTATTCTGACCCGCTTCGTCTAACATTGGTGCCATAAGAAGGATATTTTTCAATGTGTCACCTGTAAGATCAATATTTGTGGTTGTTCCCATGTTTTTCACCTCGCTTTCTCTTATTGACTATGAGATTATATTAACTCTCATAGAGATATATGTCAATAGGCTTTTTAAAATAATATTGACTATGAGAGTTTTTCGTTATATAATAAGTTTTGTAGAAAAGAGGTGATTATCCGTGGCTGATATTTCGCAAAGAATTAAGTCCGTTCGCAAGATTCATAAACTTACCCAATCTGAATTAGGTAAAATAATAGGGGTTGCCGGCAATACAGTTACGAATTATGAATTAGGAAATAGGGAACCATCAAATGCAGTGATTACGCTGTTATGTAAAGAACTGGGAGTTAATGAAGTGTGGCTTCGTACTGGAGAAGGCGGAGACGAGAATATGTTTGCCAAGGTTTCGGAGGACGATAGATATATAATGAATCTTGGTAAATTGACATCATCGGAAAATGAATTTGTCAGAAATGGCGTAAATCTATTAGCAGAATCCGATCCAGAAAAGTTAAAAGTGATAGAAGATTTTATGAAAGCGTGGTTAGGGATAGAATAGCATAAAGAAAGGGGCCTACTGGCCCCCGGTGGTTATTGTGACTATGAGAAGATATATTTTCCTCAATACACCCAAATCTTCAACCCCTTCAATAATTTTATGGATCTTCTGTTTGTAATTATCAGAATTCATATTTTATGTACCCCCTGAAGTTTTAATATGCGTAAAATCAAATGTAATAATTAGATTATATAGCGACTTAGGCAATTTTTCCATGGATTGATTTTCCATTTTTACCATTTATTTACAGCAAAATAATTAATTTTGTTGTTTTCGCACATAATCATTTACGTTCACTGCAAATTTCAATACGTTCACTGCAAATTTTAATACAAAATATTGGTAGTTTTTCAAAAAGCCTCTGGCGAAAAGGGAAAGTAAACACCAAGACTACTACCCTATCAAAGATTATAATATGTAAATCATTAAATTACAAGTTTTATTCGAACATTTGTTCTTTTAGCTTGAGATTAAAATAGCCTATGGGCTTTTTAATAATAAAAAAATTAAAGAAAAGAGGGAATGAGTATGGCACTTATTAGATGTCCAGAATGCAAACAGAAGGTCAGTACAGATTGTACGATCTGTCCTAAATGTGGGGCAGATATTAGAAAGGCAAGGGCTCGACAACAAAAAAGCAGTAGATCCGCACTATGGGTTTTTCTAGTCTTCATTTTAATTTGTTTCACGGTGGCTTTTTTAAAGAAAGGTGCGAGCGAGACTGCCAGTGTTAAGGAGGACGTTGCTGTTATTGAGGACGTGAGTCAATATAGTATAATGTCTGTAGATGATTTAGTTGGAAAATTAGGAGAACCAGCTTCTAAGGAAAGCTGGACAAACAAAACCACAAAAGGCAATTTTGAAGTAGAGACTTATTCTTACGATATAAATTCCAATCATTATGAATTTATAATTGCAGACAATTCCGTTGTTAGATTGACAATATATTCAGATCAGAGCTGGAATGGAAAAGGAAATCTATTCTCTTTCAAAAATAAGAAACAGATCCCTAGTATGTTCGGCATAGAATTATCCAAGGACGCAAAGACCAAAGATAATAACTTATCTTACATAACCTCTCCTGTCTCAGCCCGGATTGCAGTGTTTAATGTACAGGATGTGGATTCTAAAAATAAAACCTTTGGTTTTATAAAAGTCACATATAGCAATAATTACTTTGATTAATTAAATCAGAAAAAAACCGCCCCGACTGCAATCGGAACGGCTTTACATAGATTTTCTCTTACCGGAATTTCGGAAAGATATGTTCTATTCTGCATAAGAATTATATCATTTTCGGTACACACTGGCAAGAAGATGTATTTTTTACGTTTAAAAACCATAATATAAACTGGAGATGATGCCATGAATAAACCAATCAATGCGGGTGCTGGGATACGTGCCGGAATTTACATTAGAGTCAGTACAGAGGAACAACATCTAAACGGCCTATCCCTTCCTGCTCAACGCCTAGCCCTGGAGGAATACGCAGCTAATAACGGATATACTGTTATTGGAATCTATGCCGACGAGGGCATTTCTGCCAGAAAAAGCATGTCGTACCGCAAAGACCTCTTGCGTTTGTTAGAGGACGTGAAACAAGGTAAAATGGACATGATCCTTGTAACAAAGCTTGATCGCTGGTTCCGTAACATTAAGGATTATAATATCACCGAAGAAATTCTCCGAACACACCAATGTTATTGGAAAACAATTTTTGAAAACTATGATTCCTCAACAGCGAATGGACAGATGGTCATTAATATTATGCTATCTGTTAATCAAGCTGAGTGTGATAGAACCTCTGAACGTATCAAAGCCGTATTTGACTACAAGCGATCGCAAGGCATGTGCGTCACTGGTATGTGCGCGCCTTATGGGTACATAATAGAAAACGGCTATATCAGAAAAGACCCCTCTGCAAGTTATATAGTCGATGATGCCATAAGCTATTATTTTACATGCTTCTCAATTCGAAATACCGTGAATTATATAACAGATAAATACGGCGATAGAGCTCCTGGTTATTACAAGGTGGATAAATTTTTCCACAACCCGAAGTATGCCGGAATAGATGCTAAGGGCAACCCGTATTGTGATCCGTACATGTCTATGGAACAATATAATATCATTTTAAAATCAAGACAGGCGAAGACATGTTCTCCGTCTGGGTATACCTACATATTTAGTTCTTTAATTACCTGCCCTATATGCGGGTGTAAATTCTCGGGCAGGCAGCGTAAGCGCACGAGAAAAGACGGATCTATATACTGCGATATTCGATATAACTGTGTAGGGAAATTCAAATACCACCCCGGGGCCTCCTTTAGGGAAAGCAACATAGAAAAATATCTTTTTGACCATATCAATTCTGCCATAGAATCAGCTCTGATTGAGTACGACCTTTCTCTGCCCAAAGAACCAAGACCCGCTAAAACAAGTCAGTCCTCCATAGAAGAATTAAATCGGCTCAATACAATGTATCAAAAGGGACGCATTTCTGAAAAATATTACGAGGAGGAATACAAAAGACTCTCAGAAATTATTTCATCAATGGATATTGTAGCAATAACGGAAAAACGCGAAAAGCTCAATTCCGTCTCAAAAAAATTCAATGGAAATTGGATTGACCTCTACGAAAAACTTGATAATTCACACAGGAGAGCGTTCTGGAAACAAATAATTGAAGAAATAATCGTAGACCCTGATGGCCGCAAAATAAGCGGCATTAAATTATTGCTGTGAGGGCAGTATTCAATACTATACCGTTGAATTTGAACCGTTTGCAACCGGACTGGAAAAAGAAGGCAATGGCTTTGTAGTGGCCTCTTTGGGCGTAGACTCAGGCTATATTCCATATACCGCATACAGTGCTAAAAAAAGTTACCTGGAAAAGAATCCGGCAACAATTCAGAAATTTACCAATGCCATTCAAAAAGGCCTGGAATATGTAAATTCTCATTCCTCGGAAGAAATTGCAAAAGTAATCCAGCCCCAGTTCAAGGAAACCGATGTAAAAACCATTGCTGCCATTGTAGACCGTTATAAAGCTCAGGATACCTGGAAAAAGGATACTGTATTTAACAAAGACAGCTTTGAGCTTTTAGAGAATATTCTGGAGGAGGCTGGTCAGTTAAAAGACCGGGTTCCTTATGAAACTCTTGTGACTACAGAGTATTCTGAGAAGGCTGCTAAATAATTATTTCAACAACCAGGGGACATTGCGCAGGCAATTGTCCCCTTATAACCGTGACATTATGAGGTAAAATCGATGAACGTTCCATTAAATCAGATACTTAACCCAACCAATGAGCAGCGGCAGGAAATGATCAGGAATTCATTGGAGACGGCCGGTCGGCCGGAAGATTACGAAAATATTGTCCGTTTGCTGAGCCCGCCTCCGGACATCACAAATTATGCTCAGCCAGGAGAACTAAAGGGTGTAAAAATCGGCGTGATCGGAGGAGGCCTTGCCGGTCTGTCCGCTGCATTTGAACTTCGAAAGCTGGGGGCTGACATTACCATTCTTGATGCCAACGACAAAAGAATCGGCGGCAGAGTCTATACCTATTATTTTAACACAGAATATTATAACGAATTCGGTGCCCACAGAATTCCTGTCACCCATGAAACCACCTGGCACTATATTAATTTGTTCGGTCTCAATACCCGACCTCTCTCTGTAAGGCAGCGCAACAATTTTCTGTACGTACATAACACCCGTTTAAGAACAACAGAATCCATCGAGCAGAAACTTTATCCCCTGTACGATTTAACACCACAGGAACGAAACACTCCATGGGCAGAGCTAAATGATTACGCCTTTACGTATCCAATGATGCAGCTTCCGCCTGATATCCGCTCGGAGCTGATACAGATCTTACCCGGGTATTCCCCCGAAATTCTGCCGTTTATGAACTATTCTGTCAGGCAGACTCTGGAACGTCTGGGTCTCAGCCAGGGGGCAATCAGCCTGATCTCAGGGGTCGATCCGGGAACCGGGTCTTTGATTGATGCCAGTTACGCTGAAACTGTCCAGGAGGAATATACCATTGACTACCGTAACACCTATACCATTGAAGACGGTATTGTAAACCTGCCTTATGCCTTTATTCAATCCTTCTATAAAGATAATTTACCCCAATATCAAAATATTCCGCTCTCTCACCTGGGCACCGTCTCTTACTGGCCCGGTCAGACGGTAACAGGTATTTACCAGCAGGAAAGCAGCGATCAGATTATTCTTGCCCATCGCAATGTGCAGGATTTGAGCAAAACATCCCATACCTTCGATTACGTTATATGTGCAATCCCCTACTCCACTCTGCGGGAAGTGGAAATCAAACCAAGTTTCAGTAATCCAAAGATGCAGGCTATATTAGAATATAATTATACCAATTCTCAAAAAACCTTTTTTTTATGCAAAGAACGTTTTTGGGAACAGGATACAGATTATGGTCGTATTATAGGAGGATTTTCCCAGACAGATCTGCCGATTCAATACATATTCTATCCCGGAGATCATCTTCTGTGTCCGGATCCTTCTTTCTGCTCACCAAATGAACCGGGTGTATTGATTGCTTCCTATAATTATCATTTAAATTCAACAAGAGTAGGGAATATGTTAGAGCCTCTTCGGTTTGAATATATAAAAAACAGCGTAGAGGAAGTTCACGGACTGCCAAGAGGTTTCTTAGATCCCATTGTGGCAGACCATAAGACCGTGGTCTGGGATAATGAGCCTTACAACCGGGGGGCTTTTGCTGAGTCACTTCCAGGTCAGAAACAATTATTTGCTTATGAGATGCTGAAGCCTGAATATAATCAAAGGGTTTTCTTTGCCGGCGAGCACGTATCCACAAAGCACGGCTGGATGCAGGGAGCGCTGTATACAGGAAAGGAAGCTGCCAATCAGCTGGCCTATTCTATTTACAAACAGCCAATGTAGTATCATTAAAAAGTAAGGGGCTGCCCTATCACAGCCCCTTTTTTATGGTCAAAAAACTTATTCATTTTTAACTCTGATATCTAAAATATCCAATAAGAACATAAACATGGGAATACCCAAAAGCAGTCCCCACACTCCGATATAATGCTCACTGACTAAAAGAATAAGAAAAACCAGAAATACCGGCAATTTGGTTTTAGCCGACATCAATTTAGGATTCAGCACATA
>Ga0316602_10000855_pt1 | contig 11574 bp, 9 predicted proteins | sample OWC_soil_day10_C_FD_203103 | JGI IMG/M metagenome (GOLD analysis project Ga0316602, IMG submission 203103) | Wetland soil microbial communities from Old Woman Creek delta, Ohio, United States - OWC_soil_day10_CT | ecosystem: Environmental > Terrestrial > Soil > Wetlands | place: USA: Ohio... | reverse complement strand
TGATATAAGATTCCCCAGACCTCTGATTGGTTATCCGGAACAACCGTTTCTACGGCTCCATCCCAAATTACCGAATGACCGTAAAAACCCATTTTATGATTTGATAAGCGAGCAATGCCGGTAACACGAGGTTTTGTAAGCATTTGGTTTACTTTTTGCAGATTAAGATTAAACCCATACGCAAAATAAAGACGAATCTGGCTAGTTTCTAACATAATACTGCCTCCCTTATACTTATCTGTTTTTTGCAAACAGAAAGACGCCATAACCTTGAAACATAGGTTATGGCGTCTTTGCCACGTGGTTTATCGGATTTTAGAAATAATATGATCATATAGATGATAGATAGTTGCAGTATAACACACTTTCTACCGTGTTTCTATAGTTTTCCCACAGAATGCAGGACACTCCTCTATGGGCCTATTTTTATCATACAGGGTGTAAGTTAGAACCAGGACTAATAAAATGATGAAAACGTAGCTATCCCTAGGTTTGCGTTATTTTTTAGTTTGAAGGAGCTGCCGTTTTTTCTTTTTCGTTCTGTATATCCCAGCCAGCACCAAGCAACAGCGGCATAGGATCAATACAACCGCTCTTATACGGGTCATTGGTTTCAGAATAACCTACATGTAAGTGTGGCGTGCTTGAATTCCCTTCGTTTCCAGAAAACGCAATCGTATCTCCTTTATTAAATGCGTCTCCAAGCTTGTGGAGGCTAAAGCTACTTTGCAAAATGTGACCATAGATTGTCTGTTTACCGTCGCCATGATCTAGCACAATATAGTATCCATAACCGTCCGGATCAGTTTCCATGGCGATAACGGTTCCCGGTAGTGGTGCGGAAATAGGAGTGCCAATAGGCATAATTAAATTAATTCCATTATTAAACCATGCAAGTCCGTCAGGGTCTGTATTCCAGCCAAACGGCTGGAGAACTTTCCAGCTAGTATTCGCACTACAAACTGGAATTGCTAAACAGAAAATCAGCAATAGACATAGAACAAATCGTTTTTTCAATTGGATTCTCTCCCTTGATAATTATATTTTTTATTAGTCCCTCAAAACTAACGGTAAAATATAGGCATATCCATCATACTACTCTTATTCCATTTTTTAAAGGTGAATTTAAGCGATTACTCCCTGGGCATATTATCTGGCGACAAATTTGCTATCTAATTCATTCTCCATGAAGCATTTGTTTGCTTAAGGTGTTTTCGCCATTATGTAAAATAGCCAATACAAAATCCTGCGAACTTATATAAAAAAGTAGAGGTCTGCTAGGCAGGAGACCGTGTATATGATGCGGAAAATAACAAATAATAAAAAATTAGCAAAGGTAGGTATGTAGAATGAGAAAAATTACAATGGCACTTGTATTAGCTGGATTCATGTTGCTTGTATTAGCGATATACACACCAAATGCTTATGCAGCTGATAAAACGCTAACCGTAAAAGTCACTATCGACTCTGATTTTTGGAATAGCAAAGTTGCGTTTCCCAATGGTAATAAAGCATCAATTAGCGGTATCGGCATAGTATTACTGGATAAAGGGCTACCTCAAGTATTCAAGACACTTACCACCGGGCAAAATGAACTGACCTTTACCTACACCGGTTCAGAAGGAACAGATTACCAAATCAAAATTCCTTTTTTAGCCGGGCCTGGGACCTCTGTTTATCAAAATATAGAAAAAATAACGAATAACGGGCAGACTCTCATTTATACAATCGGAGTAGATACCATCCGGCCATTAAACATAGGACTTGTACAACAATAAGATAACGGTGGATTCGTCTTTGGATAAGACAGATCCACCGTTGCCTATATCTTGTCCTAATTCGTAGAACAATAGTAGAATAACAGGGCCCCAAATTCGAACCTGACAAAAATCGTTTTTTCCCGCGTAAACTTTTTTCATTGTGGCATAAATAGCGAAACTGGACATAATAATTGCAAAGAAGGATTTCATATAACAATATTGAAAATCATAGAAGAAGAATGCCATGGAAATATCCTATGAAACCGGAAAAGGGAGAGAATATTATGAACTACCAAGAATTATTGGAAAATGCACGCACCTGTATGGGGAGTCACTGTAAGGCCTGCAATGTCTGCAATGGCATGGCATGTAAAAACAGCATTCCCGGACCGGGGGCAAAAGGCGTTGGCGACACAGCCATCCGCAACTATCAGAAATGGCAGGAAATTCGGGTTAATATGGATACATTATGTGAGAATAGACCGGTAGATACAACACTGGAATTATTTGATAAGACATTTAAGTATCCATTCTTTGCCGGACCTGTTGGTGCAGTAAATATGCACTACAGTGAAAAATTTGACGATATGGCTTATAATGATATTCTGGTTTCGTCCTGCATGGAAAATGGAATAGCTGCGTTTACCGGTGATGGTACAAATCCAAAAGTCATGGAGAGTGCAACAACGGCAATAGCTAAGGTGAATGGTCGTGGTATTCCTACAATTAAACCATGGAATATTGACACAATCAAAGCGAAAATGGATCTTGTGCATAAGTCAGGGGCTTTTGCTGTTGCCATGGATATCGATGCAGCCGGATTGCCTTTCTTAAAAAACATGACACCTCCGGCTGGCGGAAAATCAATCGATGAGCTTCGCCGCATTTCTGAAATTGCAGGTATACCCTTTATTGTAAAAGGGATTATGAACATAAAAGCCGCTTTAAAGGCAAAAGAAGCAGGGGCAAAAGCAATTGTTGTCTCTAATCATGGTGGCAGGGTACTGGATCAGTGTCCGTCAACTGCGGAAGTCCTTCCAGAAATTGCAGACGCTGTCGGAAGCGAGATGAAGATTCTAGTGGACGGAGGTATCCGTTCCGGTGCAGGTATTTTTAAAGCCCTAGCACTTGGGGCAGATGGTGTTATAATCTGTCGCCCGTTTGTAACCGCTGTCTTTGGCGGTGAAAAAGAAGGTGTTAAGGTTTATATTGAAAAATTGGCCGAAGAATTAAAAGATACGATGACTATGTGCGGTGCCTTTAGCCTGAGTGAAATTACAAAAGATATGGTACGTAAATAAAATGAACATGGGACATTCCTTTGTAAAGAAAAGGAATGTCCCTATTGTTTCCCCAAAGAACTTTATCAATCATGTTGAGGTCAAAAAGCGTATCACTTCCTCCTCCGGCATTGGCCGGCCAAAAAGATAGCCTTGCAGACGGTCACAATCAAAATTAACCAAATAATCACACTGACTTTCTGTTTCTACGCCTTCGGCGACTACGCTCAAATTCATGTTATGCGCCAAATCTATAATTGTTTTAACAATAGTTTTCTGGTCCTCATTTAGTAAAAGTTTATCAATAAATGTTTTATCAATTTTTAAAGTCTTTACCGGCAATGATTGAAGATACGTCAGAGAAGAATAGCCGGTGCCAAAATCATCTAGTGCCAGACTGACTCCCATGGCGCACAGTTCTTCCAATTGGTGCGTACTTTCTTCTAGAGATGCAATCAAAGTATTTTCCGTGATTTCTAATTCCAGTTGCCACGGCTCAATTCCCGTTTTTGCAATCGCTTGTTTAACCTTGTCAGCAATACCATGGGAACATAACTGATGCGGCGATACATTGACGGCTATCTGGATACTCGACCAACCGTTATCGGTTAACCGTCGGACAAACATACACGCTTCTTGCAGCGCCCAGTTTCCAATGTCCAGTATTAAACCGCTTTGTTCTGCTAACGGAATAAAACGTGTCGGCGAAATTGAACCAACCTCTGGATTATTCCATCGCAATAGCGCTTCGAAGCTCAACACCGACCTGTCACTTGCACTCACCTGAGGCTGGTAATGTAGTGATAACTCGCCGCGCTCAACAGCATATCGCAATTGATTAATGAGCAGCACCTTCTCATAGGCATCAGACTGCATAACAACACGATAAAAACGCCAACAGTTTTTACCAGCCTTTTTCGCTGCATACATCGCATTGTCGGCATTTTTGAAAAGTTCCTCTGCCGTGTCTCCATCATCAGGGTATATAGCAATACCAGCACTAGTGGATACACGAAAGCGAGTATCCAACACCTCAAAATCACGATTGAATTCACGGATTATCTGATCTGCAAACCCGGAAATGAATTCCCTGTTAACATCAGGGAATATCACCATAAACTCATCCCCACCGATACGCGCGGTAAAAGCTTGCTCTCCGGCCAATTCAGACAAACGTTTGCCAGCAATTTTAATGAGCACATCACCATAACTGTGTCCGAAGGCGTCATTAACCATTTTCAGGTCATCCAGATCAATAAAGACCACGGCTCCTGCCGCACCACTTTGCTTAACTTTTTCCATTTCCACCAAAAGCCGTTCATTCAGATTGGCGCGATTTGGCAACCCAGTGAGCAAATCAGTATAAGCCAGCTTACAAATGGCTGCGTTCTTCTGGCTTAATTCCACTTGTGCCGCCTGACGTTCCGAAATCTCCTCTTCCAGCGCGGCATTCATTTCCTGTAGTTCCCGTGTGCGTTGCTGTACTATGTTTTCCAATTCGGCATTTAAGCTACCCAATGCGTTCTGGGCTGCCTCCCGTTCCTGCACTTCCTCTTCCAATGCAGCATTCATTTCCTGTATTTCAGCCACTTTGTCTGCAAGCGCAGCTTCGTTTTCCTTAAGTAACTGAATAGTATTTGCCATAGACTCACTCATCTTCACAAATGTATCGCATAACATAGTAAGCTCGTAAGGTATCTTTTTCGAAAGATGGTCTTTCCCAACCATAGCGTATTCTTCAACCGCTACAAGGCGAGCTTGTTTGACCAGCCAATTAATCGGCTGCTTTATCCGACTAGTCTGCACTGCAGCCAGCGGTAGAATCAGCAGTACCAAACAACCTGTCACGCCTGCCATGAGCAACAGATGCTTATATATTGGCATGAGAACTTCTTCTTCGTTAATCTTGCCAATCAGCGTCCAGCCTCTTTCAGGAACATTAATGTAAGCTCCCAGCACCTTGTTGCCCCGATAGTCAATCCAAGACGCCGTTCCTGATTCCCCCAGTTGGATATTACGTAATGCGTCGCTGGTTATTTTAAAATGCATCCGTGCGCTGCCCACAACAAGACCTTTTGCAATTAACTCATTAACATGCTGCGGCTCTGTAATCATTGTACCTTCACGGTTAACAAGTAAAATCTCGCCAGTTTGTCCAACCATTTGCTCATGAGTCAGATTCTCCAAAGTAGTTGTTCTCACTGACCCAAGAATAAGTCCCTGGAAGTTCCCTTCATTATCGTAAACCGGCGATGAAAAATTGATGATTGGCTGTCCGCTGTTGCGCCCAATCACAACATCAGAAATGTAGTCTTTTCCGTCTTGTGCTGCCAAAAAGTACGGCCGACCTACCGCTGAAGGAAAACGGATGCCGCCGCTCAAGGTAGAAGCAATAAAGATACCGTCTTTATTGATAAAAGACAGCGAATCAAAGTTTTGATCGACCCACTGCTTTCGCTGGAGAACGCTATTCATATTCACCAAATCTAGACTTCGGAAAGCCGGTTCTTGGCTAATTTCACGAACGGTTGCAGCCCGTTCCCCTTGCCAAAGATCAATAAGTCTTTTTTGAAATGCTACTGTGTGATTCATTAATTCAAGGTTTTTTCCCCTAGCGATTTCTATCTGTCCGAGTGTATAAATCGCCATAATCATCACACTGGGAATGACTATAAGAATAACTGTCCAAAATTGAAATTGCCGCTGCAAAGTTCGTGACTTCATATTCCGCCTCCTCTACTATCGTACTATATTAATGAGACGATATCATATGAATTATTGTTCATTATTCAAATAGCCCTTATGTAAAAATAGCCATAACTTCCTTTTCAGTAAGTTATGGCTATTTTCTCTACCTATAATGATATATCCTGCTATATTTTTACATATAATAACAAAATTTTTCGCTGTTAGGAGTATTACGGGGAATGTCGGAGGACACAAAGGGACTTTCCTTTTCTGGCATATTTTACTTCAGGAGCATTTAGTGCCAAAACGGAAACGTCCCTTTGTGTCACTCTTTCAGGAAGTAAAACGATCGTCCCTTTGCTTCTTTTTAAGTTTTCTTGTTACTTGTAACCCTCCTATAGGATCTCAGGAATGGTTATCCTGATTCGCTTTCTAACAGGAGCCATTAGACAAAAGTGATACAAAGTTTCCCATGTTGGAAACAACCCAAAACCAAAAATTACTTTGCTCCCGCATTAGTTAGGACACTCATCATTTCCTTATTATTTTCTTGTTTAGCAAGAGAAAGGGCTGTAGCATTATTTTTCGCTTTTTTATTAACATCCGCCCCCTGTGACAAAAGTTCTTTTGCGTTTTCAACATTATTGTTGAGCACCGCCATCATTAAAGCAGTAATTCCCGTACTAGCGTCTACCGCATGGATATCTGGTTTTTTTGCCAATATCAATCGGACAATCTCAGTATCCTTTTGTGCCGCCGCCATCATCAACGGTGTTGCTTCAAAGTCTTTTGAAATAAAACGCGCATTCACATCCGCACCTTTATCCAGCAAAAACTTAATAGTATCCTGCTTTTCTTTTTCTTTCCCGTTCCCGAGAATCGCAGCAAACAGTGGTGTCAATTCCCCCTTAACCTTGCTCTTACTATTTATATCAGCCCCTTTTTCAACCAAAAGTTTAACTATTTCTAGATTACCGCTTGCAGCTGCGGTTACCACCGGACTCCCATTGGCAGTCGTAACATTCGGGCTCATTCCTGCCTCGATAAACAGCTCAACAACATCCATATTTTGGTCCTCAACTGCTTTTACAAAGCTTTGTTCATTATATTGAATTTTTTTATCGGATAAATCCTTCTTGGCATCCTCTGGGCTTCTTGCACACCCAGAAAGCAATAATGCCACCGCAAGTACTCCCACCATCAATATTCTTATTCTCATATTTTCCACACTCCATCTTTTATTTATTAAATAGGTTTTATTGCTTCACATCAAAAATGGTAACACATAATAATCCTTGGCGATACTATCCGAAAGTATATACTTAGCTTCATGATTTGGCCGAGGGTTTTCAGTCAGCAAGACGAGACCTGAGACGATGATACTGAGACAATAGGGGACATTCCTATTTTGTCAACTTTTTGCTACCACTCCATGCGAAATTCCGCCCGTTCTAAACATTTTTTGCACAGTCAAGAACGGATATTGCTGCAAAAATGAAATTATTATTAGATGTGTAAAAAGCTTCTATAAGTTCCAAATACACAAAAAGAGTCAGTTAGGATAACTAAATTATCTAACCGACTCTTTGAACTAGTAGCCTATCTAATATTTATTTTTTTAAAAACCAATTTTCTTCTAATAGTTCAATTCGCTCAGTAGCAATACCAAAGTATTCTGCCAATACTTTTCTAAATTCCTCGATACTGACAATATTTTTTTGTAATGTAGTCTTGCTATTCTTCCTTATAGAAAATTGATTGTTAACTAACGAGACTCTACCCGTTGGCGTTGGCTTAGTTATTATAAGTTTCTTAGTAAATGCTGAACTAGGACAAGTCGAGCAATAATAACTACCAACAAAGTAATCTTGTTGGGTAGAAGATTCAAGCGAAAAACCATAAATATTGTGCCAAGTATCAAGATGCCAATGCTGTAAAATATAAAACCGATCATCCTCAGATATAAGCCTAAACAAATCAGCGAATTGCGTTTTTTTATGATTCTTTTCAAATAAAAGCGGCTCTATTAAACCATTTCCGCCAAAACCAACGTCTACAACCCATTGTTTACCTTCAGCCCATACTAGCATATTGTGATGCAATCTTCCTCCAAAATTAGTATCCTGATATACCCTCCCCATATAATTACAGACTTTAAAACCTAAACCAGTTAACAGACTACCAAATAAAGCATTAAGTTCAAAACAATATCCACCTCTACTGTCAGTCACAATTTTCCTATAAATATCTTCAATCTTCAAGGATATTGGCCTGCCTAAAATAACGTCTAAATTCTCAAACGGAACGTGCATCGTATGGCATGTATGAAGTGTACGAAGGGTCTTAAGATTATTAGATATCTCGTCCCTATATCCAATCCGTATTAAATACTCATCAATCTGCTTCTCTGTTAATATAATAGACATCCATTTCTCCCCCACTAATCGGATAAATATACAACTATTGCCGATGTTACTATTATTTGCTATTGCTCGAAATGCAGCCGTGCGTACGAAAAACAACCAAACGTGCACATGCACTTTTAATATCCTTTGCGGACATTTACTGTCTAGCAAACGTTCCTGGGAATTGCAGATACAAAGGAATGGTTCGTTTGTATCCTCCACTTTATCCATCACATCAATATGATTTCTGGCGCGCTTCACTTAACTTATTTCCATATACCATACTTATTTATCATAAAAATACAAAATCCTACAAACTTATATAAATTGGCAGGATTAATACCTATCATTTCGTGTTGAATTTTTTTGAGTCCATTGCAAACCTATTTTCCGGCATTACCAGTAATACGTTTCTCCGTTACCTGCTTCGTCGTGCCGCCATATTTTATGCGAGTCTTCCCTGTTGACGACCACGTAATCGCCTTCTCTTAGCGTAAAGTATTCAAAACTTACCTTAACCTTCACCTCGCCTTTGAGGACAAAGATGATCTCAATCGCGTCCTCATGGCAGTGTAGGGTATATTCGTCGATGTTATAGACATTCATGATTATCGGTGATTTGTCGTCAAAAGGAATGTTTTCCGTATACATCTTATACCTCGCAATTAGTCTGATGTTGAATTATTCTAATGTAAGGTCAGGCGGCAGTTTTCTGAAAAAATTGGTGGTAAACGCTGTGTAAATAACCCCTAACCCAAGCCAAGTGAGGCCCAGCATTTTCGTCTGAGGTGCCAGATTAAAAAGAAAGTACAGACAAAGGGCGGCACCAATGAGTGGGGAAATCAGGTATTGGATGGTATCGCTGGGGGAACGCCTTTTCCCTCGCAGATAGAAGTGAAAAATTACAGCGATATTGACCATGGCAAAGCCGAACAAGGCACCGAAACTGATGAGCGACACTGCGCCTACAAGGCTGTCGATAAAAGCGATGGCTGTCAGCGATATGGCAGATACGAGCAAAATGGCATAGATCGGCGTTTTAAACCGGGGATGAACATAGGCGAAACACTTTTTCGGCAGGACTCCGTCCCGCCCCATACCGAAAAGAATTCGCGCTACTGCGGCCTGCGCCGATATCGCGCAGGTCAGGCTGGCCAGGTTGCTGATCCAAAAATACAGTGACTGCATGTAATCAGCCTGGAGCTTCAGCGATACTTCCAAAAAGCCAGTGTTGGGATCGACAATCTCCTGCCAGCCTGAGGGCCAGGCGATTTGACAAAAATACGATTCCAGGATGAAAAATCCTCCGGCGAGCAGCGCCACAAGCAGTAATGCGCGGCCCACGTTCTTTTCCGGCTGAATAGTTTCTTCTGCCAGCGTGGTCACTGCATCAAATCCAAGAAAAGCGATAGTCAGGATTCCCACTGACATGAGAAATGCGCCCATGTGAAATTCCGGCGCGTTGTAAACCGCTTCCCAGGAAAAGAAGGTTCCTGCCCCGCCGCCTTCTAAGATGAGCCTAGCCACTACGAACAGGAACAATAAGGAGAAGCCGGCCTGGAGAATGACCGTCCAGGTATTGACCATAACCGACGGTTCAATACCCAGGATATTGATCAAGCCGACGACAGCCACGCTGATAAGTATCCAAGCCCATGCCGGCACAACAGGACAATATTGGTTCATGAACAGCCCTAGAAGTAGGATGCAGATCATTGGCAGCAAGAGATAATCCAGTAGCATAACCCAGCCAGTGATAAAACCGGCATGGGGGTTGATGGAGCGCTGCACGTAGGTATAGGCAGAACCGGCAACCGGAAAAACCGATACCAGATTGGCGTAGCTGAAGGCGGTAAACAAGATTACCACGGTGGCTACAATATACGACAAGGTTGTCATGCCATGGGTCATGCCAGTCATAATACCAAACTGGGTAAAAACGCCAATGGGAGCCAGATAAGAGAGACCAAACCAAATAAGGTGTCGCACGTTGAGAACTCTTTTAAGCGATTGTTCATATCCTAGGGGATTTAGTGTGCTTTCCGTAACTTTGTCAGGCAAGTCCATCTCACAAACCTCCGTTCAAATTCAAAAAATGGTCATTGCCTATTGCTGCGTGCTATTTCTGCCTGCCAGTTTGGGGAGATATACAGTGTTTTCCCCTTGCTGATGGTTTCAAGAATCTCTACAGAGTGAATCTCATTCGCTGCAATGGTCAAAATATTTTTGTCCAAAATCACCATATCAGCCCGTTTCCCAACCTCCAGAGACCCGGTGACCTCATCAAGCCCAAGTGCCTTCGCGCCGTTAATAGTACACATTTCTATCGCCTGGTGGCGTGAAATTCGCTCAGCTGGGTTGTGCAGCCTTTTGCTGTCTGTTGCTCCAGGAGCATTTCGGGTAACGGCAATCTCGATCCCCCACAGCGGAGCAGGTTTCTCGCTGATTATTCCGTCGGTGGCCATAGAAGCCACGACGCCTTCAACAAAAAAACTGTTAGCCGGGAAACTAGTTTCGGCCCGTTTTGGGCCAAGGACAGGCTCGAAAATTTCTTCATAATAGAAGGGCTCTTTATAATGCCAGTAAGAATTGACCGAAGCAACAACTTTCAGTTGTGCCATACGTCTGATATCTTCAGGACAGACCAGCAGAAGATGGGTTATAGTATGTTTGAGATCTTTCTCGCCGTATTTTTCCCAGGCTTCTTCCAGCCCGTCAAGGCATTCTTTAACAGCCCTGTCCCCCATGGCATGAATATGTATAGGTATGTTCTCACGATGCATCGCCCAGATAAATTGTTTGAGTTTTTCCTGGGAAACATTGTTGTACAAGCAGCCGATATTTGCCGGATCGTCAGGTTCATCGGCGTAGGGTTCCATTACATACATGCCTTTTTGGATGGCGTCGGCAAATATTTTGACGGAAAAAAACTCAAATTCTTCCACTCCTGAATATATTCGCTGTACTTCGCGAAATTCACGAATCGTCCTGTCGGGATCATTCACATCGCCGAACAAGGCAACTCTCCACAGCATTTGTTCTCGGCCTGTTTTCATTGCCTTGTATACATAGTCGACATGCACATTATGCACAAGCGGAGTAATCAGTATATCCTGCAGCAGTGTCACTCCGTAGGAGTTCATCTCCCTAATGAGGGCCCGCCCCCCTACTTCTGTCTGCCGACTTTTCGTCTCGGCAGACACTGGTGGCATATATCCGTCCATATATCGGCAAATGGCCGCTTCCTTGAATACACCCCAGGGCTGTCCGCGGTACCTGGAAAAATCTACACCGTGATACTCTCCGTTAAAATCCCCGGGAATCCTGGTAATGATGTCACTACCCTCGTTCCCGGTTATACCGCCGTCAACATCGAAGCCCTTCCCTTGAGCAAGCTTGATGGCAACACTGTTATACCAGGCACAGTGAAGGTCATTGGAA
>Ga0316602_10000853_pt1 | contig 11605 bp, 11 predicted proteins | sample OWC_soil_day10_C_FD_203103 | JGI IMG/M metagenome (GOLD analysis project Ga0316602, IMG submission 203103) | Wetland soil microbial communities from Old Woman Creek delta, Ohio, United States - OWC_soil_day10_CT | ecosystem: Environmental > Terrestrial > Soil > Wetlands | place: USA: Ohio... | reverse complement strand
CTCTATCATGTATTTCAAATGTAGCGAAATCCTTATTCGTCACTCTGCTGCGGTGTACATCTGATTTATCTGCCAAGATTAATGCAGCGGCCACCGGATTAATTGCATTGCCTCTTTCTTCTTCATGATTCCCAATTGCGGAAATAACTAAAGCAATTTCTTCTGGCGGCATTCCTAATCGTGATACTACATTATAAGCCATGACTGCACCTGTACCGCCATGATTGTAGCGATTAATCATATTTCCAATATCATGTATATACCCGGCTACTGCTGCCAACTGACATTCTCGTTCTTCATACCCTAAATCTTCTAACACATGATAAGCCCGATCGGATATGATTGATGCATGACGCTTACCATGTTCTGTAAAGCCTAAACGACCAAGATACTCTGTACTGCAAGCAAGATATACAGATATTTCATGATCTTTCTTTAGATCTTCGACAGTTATTTTTGACATGAGAATTCCCCCCAGTATACTCTAGCATTCATTAAACAGCATTTCATTACTTAAGTCACCTTCGAGGTCTGCCATTCATACACATCTATCATTGTAATCATGCTACAACATACTTACTTTGTCTTTACCCTAAAGTGCTTTATATTGCTGATGTATTTAAAACTACAGTATATTAGGTCCTCTTTATTTGTTGTTCCATATTAGGGTATAGCTTGGTATTCATTTTATATATTATGCACTTTTTCACTATCAGATATGCTCTTTAATAGATACATGATAATTTCATTTATCGTCCTTTGCAAGTAACATAAATAATCTCTGACTGCACAAATATAACAGTGGCAGAAATACCACTATGTGGTCCTTCTGCCACTGTTATATTTCATATCTCACCTAAAATTCCATTATTGATAACTATATCGCTACACTATCTATTAATTATATCACACTTTATAATTTCATCTTCACTCAACAAAAAATGTACAGGCTTATCATAATCGTTATGCGGAATACTTTCCATAATGTGTGAAGACCATATAGCACCAATTAATATGGCTTGAGGAGCCTGAGGAATAAAGCGGTCATAGTATCCAGCACCCATTCCTAATCGGTTACCAGAATGATCAAACCCTACTCCTGGAACAATTATTAAATCAATTAACTCTGGATTGATTATCTTAAGAGTTACAGGATCGGGCACCAATAAATTAAAACGCCCCTTGACTAATTTACTCCAATTATCAATTACAGCAGCATCCATCACACCGAATTCTTTTCTCATATGTGGTACACAAACCGTTTTTCCCTGTGACCAAGAGTCCTCAATTATTTTTACCATTTGTGGTTCATCAAACATAGACAAAAACAACATTATAACCTTCGCTTGTTGATAATATGGCCACGCAAATAATTGTTTAGCCATATTATCACTTTGAGCAGCAATCATGTTTTTATCTAGTTTACGTCTTCTTAATAATAATTCTGTTCGTAAATTAGTCTTGTTATGACTACTAATTTTCATATTACTACCTTACCTTATTATCCAGTAAACGAAGAGAAAACCATAACTTCTATCCGTTTTTAGGATCATTCTGGTACGATTGAATTGCCGAGCGTAAAAAATCGATTTCAACTTTTTCTGAAACTTTTAAAGTCACTTTTTTAGCATCTAAAGCTATAATCGTACCATACATACCACCTGCAGCAATTACACGATCACCTTTTTTTAAGTTATTTAACATTTCTGCACGTTGTTGCTGTTGTTTTTTCTGAGGACGATACAATATAAAGTAAAAAACTAGCGCCATCAAAACAATCGGCCCATAAGCCGCTAATGTCTGCATCATCTCTTGGGATAATTCTGGCATATAATTCACCCCCCTTATTTTTAATTACTAGTATTATATTCCACATCAAGTACTTAAATCCTCTTTATCGATTATATTGTGCCAAGAACCCTTGCCTAAAATCTAGAAAACGATCTTCTAAAATAGCTGTACGCATCTCTCTCATAAAGTTTAATAGAAAGTGTAAATTATGAATGGTTGTAAGTCTTAAGCCAAAGATTTCATCGGTTTTAAATAAATGCCTAATGTAAGCTCTTGAAAAATTCCGGCAAGCGTAACAACTGCATTTGTCATCAAGGGGTCTAAAATCCCTTGCATATTCAGCATTCTTAACAACAAGTCGTCCCCAATTGGTCATAACAGTACCATTACGAGCTACTCGAGTAGGAAAGACACAATCAAACATGTCAATACCATGCATAACCCCTTCTACCAGACAGTCCGGCGTTCCAACCCCCATTAAATAACGAGGCTTTCTTTCAGGCAATAACGGTACTGTATGCTCTAGCATTTCATACATTAACGGTTTAGGTTCACCAACACTTAAGCCACCAACAGCATAGCCAGGAAAATCTAAGGAAACCAAATCTTTGGCACTCATACTTCTTAAATCTTTATACATACCGCCTTGTACAATACCAAATAACGCTTGGTCGGCTCTAGTGTGAGTCTGTCTACACCGCTCAGCCCAGCGCGTAGTTCGTTCCGTAGATTTTCGAGCATAATCATGCTCGGCGGGAAATGGCACACATTCATCAAAAGCCATAATAATATCAGATCCTAATGCCATTTGCACCTGGGTGGCTTTCTCTGGAGATAAGAAATGTTTGGATCCATCAATATGAGAACGAAAAGTAACACCTTCTTCAGTAATTTTGCGTAATGCCCCTAAACTAAAGACTTGAAACCCACCACTATCTGTTAAGATTCCTCGATCCCAATTCATAAATTTATGTAAACCACCGGCTTCTGCCACTAATTCATGCCCAGGTCTTAGATATAAGTGATAGGTATTACTTAGGATGATTCCAGCTCCCATATCCTTTAATTCATCAGGTGACATTGCCTTTACAGTCGCTTGCGTACCAACAGGCATAAAAATAGGTGTGTCAAAGGTGCCATGAGGTGTATGCAAGCGTCCTGCTCGCGCTCCTGTTTTTGAACATTTTTTAACTAATTCGTACGTTACTGACATTTTAATCCCCCTAGATTCCATTAAAAATGATTCCTATTCTAACCAAAAAAATTATTATAGTAAAAAATTCACAAAATACAATGCCACTTTCGTGGCATAATACAGTCTATAAAATAATAAAGGCAAAACAAGTTTATTTTATATAATTAACATGGCATCGCCAAAACTAAAGAATTTATACCCTTGCTCAACGGCTTCCTTATACGCAGCAAAAACCTTTTGCTGTCCAGCTAAGGCACTAATTAACATTAACAAGGTAGACTTTGGTAAATGAAAGTTAGTCACAGCAGCATCAACTATTTTAAATGTATAACCTGGATAAATAAAAATTTCAGTCCAGCCGCTTTTAGCTTCCAATATGCCATTTATCGTAGCTGTCTCCAATGTTCGTATTGCTGTAGTACCGACTGCTATTATTCTACCACCTTCCTGCTTTGTTCTATTAATCAGTTCTGCCGTCTCAGGCAATACTGAATAATATTCCCGATGCATTACATGATCGGTAATATTATCGGTATTCACCGGGCGAAAAGTGCCTAAACCAACATGTAGGGTCACAAATGCCAGATGGATTCCCTTTTCTTCTATGCGTTTCATTAAATCTGTCGTAAAATGCAAACCCGCCGTTGGCGCAGCTGCCGATCCCCGTTCACGAGCATATACAGTTTGATATCGCTCTTTATCCGCTAATTGCTCTGTGATATAAGGAGGTAAGGGTGTTTCTCCCAGCTCGTCCAAGATTTCTTCAAAAATACCTTCATATCTAAAGCGCACAATACGACCGCCAAAATCAGTCGATTCGAGTATTTCACAAGACAACCGATCACTAAAGATAATGATCGCACCAGGCCTAGCCTTCTTGCCTGGTTTCACCAATGCCTCCCAATCACTTTCTGATTTACGATTTAATAAGAAAACTTCTACTTTACCACCAGTCTCGGCCTTAGCACCAATTAACCTAGCTGGAATTACTCTGGTATCATTAAAAACAAGAGTATCACCTGCATTTAGGTATTGTAGCAAATCAAAAAAATAGTTGTGTGAAATGGCACCTGTATTTTTATCTAGCACTAATAAGCGAGAATGATCACGAGGCTCGCAAGGATGTTGAGCAATTAACTCTTCTGGTAAAAAATAATCAAATTCAGATAACAACATGCAACTAGACTCCTTTAGGTAACTTTTTAACCTCAACACCTTGATAATAGTGTTTCAATATCTCTTTAAAATATGTAGGGTCATCCTGAGGACCTTTCTCTGCCATAGCCTTGGCTCCCCATTGAGATAAGCCAATGCCGTGCCCCCAGCCAAATCCTGAAATTGATATGATCTCATTTGACCGACCGCTAATACGATGTATATCTTCTTTATCTGTAAAATATCCTTTTTCATTTGTCGACGGTAAATGAATTTCAACTTTTTTATTGCCCACATTACCTATACCATCAGAAATTTCGAATTCAATACTCTTTTGTACCGGCAGCATGATATGAACATCAAATAAAGAACTCTTCAAAGACAATATCGTACGCAATTTTTCCCCAGTCAACTGAATACTTCCATTCGTACCAATAAAACGTATCATCTTCACTCTTCCAGAAACGCCTCGGTCAGGAGTATCTATCGGCTGAGCAGTAAGAGGAGAAATGCCAATTGCTTTTATAGTCCCAACATTGTAGCCAGCTTTGGATAATAATTCTCCTAATTCATTTGGAGTTAGCTGTTTTTCCCAATTGTAGTGAGGTGAACCTTGATCATAATCAACTACACCGCGCAAATATGGAAGATAGGTCCCCCATATATTTTCACTATTCTCTGTGTAGCCACCAGAGCTACTATGAAAATAAGCAGGAATAAGCTTGCCTTTATACAAGATCACTTGGCTAGCAGTATCATCTACTGCCTTAATACCCCGAAGGACTTCCCCTTCACGGCCGCCATAAACTTGACAATCCGTTGTAGCACAAACATCATAGCCATCACTCTGATGTTTATTTCTGCTATAAAAAGCATACGTACGAGCTGCTACTGCTTGAGCCTTAACTGCTTCCAAAGACCAACTTGGTGATATTTCTTTTGCGATGACACCATATAAATATTTCTCAACCGATAGTATATTAACAACTGTCATTCCACTCTTTCCATTGGTAACATGGATGTTAATATCACCTCGATATTTTTTTTTATTAACCTCAATAGAATATGCATCATCATTTTTTAATTTTAAGAGACTTAGTCTAACAGCATCTATTTTTTTCCCATTCAAGATAAATCCATTCCCATTATAAGCAATTGTCGCTTTTTCATTAGCAGAGAATCGCCCCAATGTTTGATTTTTATCAACATTGACGATTTTATAGTCAACATCCGCTGAAACTAAAATATTACGCTGATTTGACCAAATACCAACTCGAATATTGTTTTCCGGAGCCTGTGCGTATACAGTACCTACCAAAAAGAGCATACAAGATAAGAATCCTAATAAAATTGTAACAAATTTGCAATTCAAAATAGCACTCCTTTCAGCTTATAATAAATTACCTTGTTCATCTACCTTATATACTATACCTAAATGCTCATATGCTTTCTGTGTAGCAACTCTCCCTCGAGGAGTTCGCTGCAAAAAGCCCATTTGTAGCAAAAAAGGTTCATAGACATCTTCAATAGTATCATTTTCCTCACTAATAATAGCAGCTAACGTATCAAGACCTACTGGACCACCTTTAAAATTCTGTATGATTGCTAACAGCATATTACGGTCTGTTTTATCAAGTCCACATTTATCTACTTCTAACATTGCCAATGCTTTATCAGCTGTAACGTCAGTAATGATTCCATTTCCAGCAACTTGAGCATAATCTCTTACCCTTTTTAGTAAACGATTTGCAATTCGTGGCGTTCCTCTAGACCGCTTTGCAATTTCATAAGCTCCACCAGTTTCAATTTCTACATTTAGTACTTCTGCAGTACGATTCACGATACAAGCTAATTCATCAGGTTGATAATATTCAAGCCTTGAAATTACACCAAACCGATCACGTAAAGGAGAAGCTAACGCCCCCGCACGAGTCGTTGCGCCAATCAGTGTAAAAGGTGCCAAATCTAATCGAATGGATCTAGCACTAGGTCCTTTGCCAATAATAATGTCTAAAGCATAGTCTTCCATAGCAGAATATAAGACTTCTTCAACATGCCTTGATAACCGATGGATTTCATCAATAAATAAAACATCTTTCTCCCCTAGGTTTGTGAGCAATGCTGCCAGATCTCCTGCTCGTTCAATCGCTGGACCAGATGTTACACGGAAATTTACACCTAACTCATTAGCTATAATAGCTGCCAACGTTGTTTTTCCTAAACCAGGTGGTCCATATAGTAAAACATGATCTAATGCTTCCTCTCGGGAAAGGGCAGCCTGTACAAATATTGAAAGATTGTTTTTAACTTTATCTTGACCGATGTATTCATTTAAACGGCGTGGTCTAAGACTATATTCCCACGTATCAGCATCCTGTTCATTACCAGCGATAATTCGTTCTTCCACAATTATCTATTACCTCCCATAAATTCCCTGAGTGCTAGCTTTAAGAGCTCCTCCACAGAATGACCATTCTTTTCTATTTTTTTAAGAACGGGCATTATTTCATTTTGATTATATCCTAACGCCAATAACGCTTGTAGTGCTTCCTCAATCACATCGCCAGTTGATACTGATACGCCAGAAATATAATCTTCATTTAAATCGTCCTCAGTAATTAGTCCAATCTTATCTTTCAATTCAAGAATAACTCTTTCAGCAGTTTTTTTGCCAATTCCCGGTAATTTAGTTAAAATTCCCATGTTTTTTTGGCTTATCGCCAGACGAAATTGTTGTGGATCAATTGCCGATAAAATTCCCATGGCTACTTTAGGACCAATGCCTGAAATCGACGTCAGTTGCAAAAACAAATCATACTCATCTTGAGTATAAAAACCATATAACATCAATGCATCTTCACGCACATACATATAAGTAAATAAAGACACTACTGCAGCAATTGTAATTTTTTGACGAGTAGATTGTGCTATAAAGACTCGATATCCAATACCTTGAACATCAATAAAACAATGATCTACTGCTAAATGTGATACAGTTCCACGTACATAACCAATCATACTTTATTTCCCCACACTTTATTTTCTGAATTACATTTTATACCTAAACGTTTTTTTAAAGAAGCGCGATTAGTCTTATTTGAATCTACTAGGCTATTACAAACTAGCTCCGGTCTCATATTACTACAATGGGTAGTACAAATAGCAATTGCTAAAGCATCTGCTACATCATCAGGATGTGGCTTAGAAGGTAAGTTTAGCAAACGCTGTGTCATATAAATGACTTGCTCTTTAGTAGCCTTGCCATATCCTACAACTGCCTGTTTTACCTGTAAGGGCGTAAATTCTGCTAATTTAGTGGAATTTTGAGCTACTGCTAGTAATAGAACGCCCCTAGCTTGCGATACTGTTATAGCAGTTCGTACATTCTTATTAAAGAATAACATTTCTACCCCCACTACATCAGGTTTATACTTCTTTATAAGTACATCAATTTCATGATGAATAATTACTAAACGTTCTTCTGTATTCATTTTTGGACTAGTTTGAATAGCACCATAATCTAACGCTCGAAGCGTACTTCCTTCTAAATTTACAATTCCATATCCACAAATTGCTGTACCTGGATCAATCCCTAATGCTAACATAAATATAGCCTCCCTTGCCAACTATAGTAAATTCGACAAGGTCATGCTTGATTCCTTTCTAAGAGAGCAATAAAAAAGATAAGGGGAGGAGATTCCCCTTATCTTGACTGCATTCCTTCTAACGTTCGTAGTAACTCTTCCTTCGATTGTACCACCATCCCTTTTTCCAATTCTTCAATATCATGTGGCATGAGTTTATTAACCTGGATGGCAGTTATCTCCTTCACAATTGGTTTATAACCTGGTCTTCCATAAAAAACAGCAACATGATTGTCTTTTACTCCGATAAAGATATTATTGGCATGCTCACGGCAATAACCATCAACTTTTAATCTCATAACCGCCTCATTCGTATCAAATTTCTCAAATTCCCATCCTTCATAGATTTTCTGCATTTGAGAAATACTTAGTCCTACTAAGTTTTCGGTAGGCTTTGTTTTTAAAACTTCTTCTTCATTGCACTTCAAATATAGAATTTTTTGTACAATATCTGTGTCATTTGTTATTTTAATTTTACTATCTTGTTTAGCAACCTCAGTTTCTTGAAGAAGAATTGGGTTCTCTCCACCAGAAAAAGATCGATAAACCATATAATATGCTGATAGACCCATCACCAATAATAAAGCTACACAAAGTAAAGCATACTTTTTATTAATCTTTGCAAATGGTAACAATAGAAGCAACTCCTCATTTCCATATTGCCAACATTATTACCCGATTCTTAGAAAAATATACAAAAAAAGTGTGATAATATCACACTTTTTTTGTATTTACATTAAATCTTCTGGAATATCGAAATTTGCATATACTTCCTGTATATCATCATGTTCTTCTAATGCATCCATCAACTTCATCATTCGAGTAGCATCATCAGCAGCTAAAGCTACGGTAGTTTGCGGTATCATAGTAATTTCAGCTACAGAAGTTTTGATACCATTCTTTTCTAGAACTTCTTGAAAAGAATAAAAGAGATCTGGCTCAACTGTAATTTCAAATTCATTATCTTCTACTTTAAAATCATCTGCTCCAGCCTCAAGTGATAACATCATTAACTCTTCCTCATCAATCGTTGCTACTTTTTCAATTATAAATAATCCCTTTTTATCAAACATCCACGACACACAACCTGATTCGCCTAAGTTACCACTATATTTTGAGAATAGATGACGCACATCTGCCGCTGTACGATTACGATTATCGGTCATAACCTCTACCATAACAGCAACACCAGCAGGACCATAGCCTTCATAAACTAACTCTTCATAATTGCTGCCATCTAAAGAACCAAGACCTTTTTGAATGGCACGTTGAATATTATCCTTAGGAATATTATTTTCTTTGGCTTTTTGTAATGCTAATTTTAATCGCATATTCCCTGTAGGATCAGCTCCACCCATTCGAGCTGCAACAGTGAGCTCTCGACCAATCTTAGTAGTAACTTTACCACGCAATGCGTCCATTTTACCTTTTTTATGTTTAATATTAGCCCATTTTGAGTGTCCTGACATAAATATTTCTCCCCTCAACCAATATGAATCAGGAATAATTTTAGCATAATTATACTTGTTTCGTAAAGTAGCTATCAACTTCATAGCTTCTATTTTTGAGTAGAATCAAAGCCAGCAAGCTAGTACACTACTTATTATGCCAATGTAAATTCTTTTTACTTTTATCAATCGCCTCTTGATTTTCTAATGCAGTAATCATACTTGATGATTCAGCAAATTTATCAACCATCTTACTACCAATACGTGTATCAATCAAAATACCAGGTCCCCCAACACATCCACCATTACAAGCCATACCTTCAAAGAAATTAGCATCAATCTTTCCAGCCTTCATTTGAAGTAATGCAGCTTTGCAATTTTGTAGTCCATCTGCGCGGTGTGGTCTCACTACCACATCTGGAGCAATTTTTCCTGCTGCATCAATAACTGCCTGTACTACACCGCCAGCTCTGGCAAATGCATTGCCATCACGAGAAGCTGTTGAGATAAATTCTGTTTCAAGAATATCTGCAGGTATGATACCAGCACCTGAAAATATTCCATCCATTTCTTCAAAGGTAAGTACATAATCGATAAGATCAGGATATTTACGCGCTTCAACTTTCTTTGCAAGACATGGACCTATGAAAACAATCACGCCTTCAGGATCAGCATCTTTAATTACCTTAGCAATCGCCACCATGGGTGATACAGTAGTGGATACATGTTCCTTCAACTCTGGCAAATGTTTATCCACCATTCCTACAAAAGCTGGACAACAGGATGTTGTCATAAAGGAGTGTTTTTCAGGAACTGTCCCAGTAAATTCTTTTGCTTCTTCTAAGGTTACAATATCTGCACCAAAAGAAACCTCTCGAACATCATAAAAGCCAACTTCTTTAATTGCAGCTATTACTTGGCTTGGTTTTACTTTCATCCCAAATTGACTAATAAATGCTGGAGCTAAAATCCCATATACGCGCTTACCAGCTTTTATCTTTTGAATAATGTGTACTATGAAGCTTTGTTCCGTGATTGCACCAAAAGGACATGCTACTTTACAACCACCACATTGCACGCATTTTTCATAATTAATAACGGCTCGCCGTTCCTTATCAGCTTTTATCGCACCAATATCACAGGCTCTTTCACAGGGACGTGTGATTTCAACAATAGCCCCATACATACAAGATTTTTTACATAGACCACATTCTACACATCTGGTTTTATCAATATAAGCTTGATTTTGAACAACACTAATAGCCTTTTGGGGACAACTTGCAATACAATTGTGAGCAACACAATTACGGCATGCATTGGTTATAAAAAAGGTATCAATGGGACATTGATCACATGCTTCAGGCATAATATTAATAATAGGCATATCAGCAATTTCTCCATCTAAAGCCTGTTGAGCCGCTTCAGCTATACCCATATTCAAAGGCTGTGACATAATAAATCTAACTCTGTCTTTCAAAACTGCGCGCTCTTTATGCACGCAACATCGATATCTTGGACCATCTTCAGTAACAATATTATCTAAAATATCAACAATATTATCTTTATCGAGTTCACCATCAAAGGTAAGTTTAGCGATTTTCGATAAAACTTGGCGTCTAATCTTTACTACTTCTGTTAATTGTAACATTTAACCCTCCTATTGGTATTACATCATTGTATAGTATAAAGAAACACTTTAGAAATGTCTATACCTTCTTACATAAAAATAAAATTCATATAATACTTTTGTATCCTGATAAGGTAAAACACCATTCACTTGCGTGAATGGTGTTTTCATTAAACTGGCTCCTTGAGTAGGACTCGAACCTACGACCGATCGGTTAACAGCCGATTGCTCTACCAACTGAGCTATCAAGGAATAAACTGGCAACTATCTATCCTCCCAGGCCGTTTCCAACCAAGTACTTTCGACGTATAAGGGCTTAACTACTGTGTTCGGTATGGGAACAGGTGGAACCCCTTAGCTATCGCCACCAGATATTATAGAGGTAAACATCTCAAAGAGTATGCTCCCTCAAAACTTCACAGAAGAAAGATTCATGTTAGGTACGTATCAGTCACTTGAAAAGTAAAGATACATATTTGATACTTCCTAGTTCCGCTCACGCTTCACTACGGAAGTAAGCGACTTACTCAAAAGCTTTTGCTCGCTATCGCTCACAAGCTTTTGGTGCGCTGCTTAAGTCAAGCCCTCGTCCTATTAGTACCAGTCAGCTGAATCCATTACTGGACTTACACACCTGGCCTATCAACCTTGTCATCTACAAGGGGACTTACTAGCTTATGCTATGAGAGATCTCATCTTAAGGCTGGTTTCACGCTTAGATGCTTTCAGCGTTTATCCTTTCCGA